>Ga0315289_10015052_pt1 | contig 10756 bp, 8 predicted proteins | sample YL17G11_40_MG_FD_203452 | JGI IMG/M metagenome (GOLD analysis project Ga0315289, IMG submission 203452) | Sediment microbial communities from Yellowstone Lake, YNP, Wyoming, USA - YL17G11_40 | ecosystem: Environmental > Aquatic > Freshwater > Lake > Sediment | place: USA: Wyoming | collected...
TCCCGTGATCGCGCCGACGCATTTTTCGGAGGGCGACCTGGAGGCGAACAATGCCACTCCGGGCGCGCGGTTCCTCCTCGGCGCGGACTTCATGGGTCGGGACATGCTGAGCAGGCTCATCTATGGCACGAGAATCTCCCTCACGGTCGGATTCATCGGCGCTGTCACCGCCTTTCTCATCGGAATCTCTTACGGGACGATCTCGGGCTTCTTCGGCGGGCGGACCGATGCAGTGATGATGCGGATCGTCGATATCCTGTACGCCTTCCCCACGATCCTCTTCATCATCCTGCTCATGGTCGTGTTCAAGACGACAATCTCGCCGCTTTCCGGCAACGCGTTCACCCGGGGGCTGATCGCGATCGACAGGTACTTCGGAGGGCTGCTGTTCATCATGATCGGCATCGGGCTCACCTCCTGGGTGGACATGGCGAGGATCTCCCGCGGGATGGCCCTCTCGCTGCGCGAGACGGAGTACATCCAGGCTGCGCGCGCCCTGGGCGCCGGAAACGGGCGCCTGATGTTTCGCCACCTTCTGCCCAACCTCATCGGACCCTGCATCGTGACGGTCACGCTGCGCATCCCGCGCTTCATCGCCACCGAGGCGTTCCTCAGCTTCATCGGCTTGGGCGTGGATCCCCCGACCCCGAGCTGGGGCATGATGATCTCGGAGGGAACGAAGGTGCTGCGTTCGTACCCCCACCAGGCCATTTTCCCAGGCATCGCCCTCGCGCTCACGATGCTCGCGTTCAATTTCCTTGGGGACGGCCTGCGTGATGCGCTGGATCCCCGGCTGAAGCAGTGACGGAGGCAACGAGATGAAGGCGGAGAGCAGAGGAATCGACCTTGACCTGATGCGGAGGGTGTGCGACGCGCCGGGGGTGTCCGGCTTTGAAGGCCCGATCGCGGAGGTGGTGCGCGAGGAGATGCGGAAGTCCTGCGCAGAGGTGCGCGTCGACCGCATGGGGAATCTCACCGGCGTCAAGCGCGCCGCCCGCCCGCCGGCGGACGAGACGCCTCTGAAGGTCATGCTCGCCGCCCACATGGACGAGATCGGCTTCGTTGTGCGCCACATCGACAAGGGAGGGTTCCTCCGCATCCTGCCGATCGGGGGCTACGACCCGCGCACGCTCATTGCCGAACGGGTCGTCATCCACGGCCGCAGCGACGTGGCGGGCATCATCGCCCCGCAGCCCAACTGGATCCTGAGCGACGAGGAGAAAAAGCGCGTGCTCCCCATTGCGGAGCTCTTCATCGACACCGGCCTGCCGCGCGAGGAGGTGGAGGCCCAGATCTCCCTCGGCGATCCCATCAGCTTCGGGAGGGGCTTCGGTTCGCTGAACGACCGGGTGGTGGTGGGCAGGAACTTCGACGACAGGATCGGCGTGTACGTCATGCTCGACGCCATCCGAAGGGTCGGGGACCTCGGGGTCGACCTGTACGCCGTTGCCACCGTCCAGGAGGAGCTCGGCGTTCGCGGAGCGGAAATTGCCGCGTATGCGATCGACCCCGACGTGGGCATCGCCATCGACGGGAGCCTCGCCTCCGACGTGCCGTACGCGAAGGAGGAGGACCGGCACTGCAGCCTGGGGTCGGGAACGGGCATCTACCTCATCGACAACCGCACCGTGAGCGATCCCCTCCTGGTGCGCTCCCTCATGGATCTGGCCGAGCGGCACGGCATCCGCTATCAGCGCAATCTCGGGGGCGGCACGGACGCTTCGGCGATCCAGAGAAACAGGGCGGGGGCGCGGGCATGCACGATCGGGGCGCCCACACGCTACATGCACAGCACATCGCAGCTCTGCGACGTGGGAGATATCGAGCAGACCGTGCGTCTGCTCGCTGTCTTCCTCGAGAACGCCCATCGCTGCGGGCTGCGCTGAGCGCTGACGGGCGCGAGGAGACCAACTCGGTGAGCGAGAACCTGCTCGAGGTCAGTGGCCTCAGGACTCATTTCTTCACGGACAGTGGAACGGTGAAGGCCGTTGACGGTGTGGATTTTCGCCTCCGCGCGAACGAGACCCTTGGCATGGTGGGCGAGTCGGGGTGCGGCAAGAGCGTCACCTCGCTCTCGATCATGCGGCTCATTGCCTCCCCGGGCAGGATCGTCGAGGGACGGATCCTGTTCCGCGGCGAGGACCTGTTGAAGAAATCCCCCCGGGAGATGCGCGCGATCAGGGGCAACAAGATTTCGATGATCTTCCAGGAGCCCATGACCTCGCTGAACCCGGTGCACACGATCGGGGACCAGATCGCGGAGGCCGTGATTCAGCACCAGAGGATGGACAAGAAGGAGGCCATGCGGAAGGCGGAGCAGATGCTCGAGCTTGTCGGGATCCCCTCCCCCGCGCAGCGCGTGCGCGAGCACCCGCACCAGCTCTCCGGCGGCATGCGCCAGCGCGTCATGATCGCCATGGCCCTCTCCTGCAACCCAAGCCTTCTCATCGCCGATGAGCCAACCACCGCTCTCGACGTCACGATCCAGGCGCAGATCCTCCAGCTCATGCGATCGCTCAAGGGCGAGATGGGCGCTTCGCTGATGATCATCACCCACGACCTTGGAGTGATCGCCGAGATGGCAGACAATGTCGTCGTGCTGTACGCCGGGAAGGTCGTGGAGTACGCCGATGTGCACCGCCTGTTCTCCGAGCCGCTGCATCCGTACGCGATGGAGCTGCTGGAGTCGATCCCCCGCATTACCGACGAGCCGGGACGGAAGCTGTACCCCATCGAAGGCTCGATCCCTGACCTGCTCAATCTCCCGACGGGCTGCAGCTTCCACCCCCGCTGCCGCTTCGCAGTCGCGCACTGCCGCCTGCAGGAGCCCCCCCTCGAGTTCCAGCCCGATGGCCGCCAGGTCCGCTGCTGGATGTACCACGTGGAGCGGAGCTCTCTCTTCCCCTCGACCGGGGAGGGCCGGGAGCGTAGGGTCGCCGACGAGCCGTCAGCAGCCCCCCCCGAGCCGCGAGGGCAGAGGCCCGGGGCGATCCTCGAGGTCAAGGGCCTCGTCAAGCACTTCCCGATCACCGGCGGCGTGTTCCGGCGGGTCGTGGGCCGCGTGAAGGCTGTCGACGGGGTGAGCTTCACCATCCGAAAGGGAGAGACTCTCGGCATGGTAGGAGAGTCGGGCTGCGGCAAGACGACCACCGGTCGGCTCCTGCTGCGCCTGCTCGAGCCGACGTCGGGCGAGGTGGTCTTCGAGGGAAGGAACCTGCTCAGCCTGGGCCGGCAGGAGATGCGCGAGCAGCGGCGCGACATGCAGATCATCTTCCAGGACCCGTTCGCCTCCCTCAATCCCCGCATGACCGTCGGCGACATCGTCGCGGAGGCCTTCATCATCCACGGCGAAAAGGGGGGTCGAGCGCTGAGGGACCGGGCCGTGCAGCTTCTGCAGACCGTCGGCCTTCAGCCCGATCATGCCAGGCGCTACCCCCACCAGTTCAGCGGGGGCCAGCGCCAGCGGATCGGCATCGCACGGGCCATCGGGCTGAACCCCCGGCTGATCATCTGCGACGAGCCGGTGTCCGCCCTCGATGTGTCGATCCAGGCCCAGATCATCAACCTCCTCGAGGACCTCCAGGACAGGCTGGGACTGACGTATCTCTTCATCGCTCACAACCTGAGCGTCGTGAAGCACATCGCAGACCGGGTCGCGGTCATGTACCTGGGCAGGATCGTGGAGATGTCCGACACGCTGAACGTGTTCGACAGGCCGCAGCATCCGTATACCGAGGCGCTCCTCTCGGCCGTTCCCGTGCCCGACCCTCGGCTCGAGCGGAGGAGAATCGTGCTGCAGGGCGACGTGCCCAGTCCGAGCAATCCGCCGCCGGGGTGCCATTTCCATACGCGCTGCCCGTACGTGTTCGATCGCTGCACGGTGGAAGCCCCTGTGCTCCTCGATGTCGGGGGAGATCACCTGGTCGCCTGCCACTTGCGCACGGCGGCCGGCTGAAGGAGGGCTGGTCCTGACGCGGCACTTCTCGCTGCTGGTCAAGCCGGCCTCCGCCGACTGCAACCTGCGCTGTGCCTACTGCTTCTACATCGAGAAGGCAGCGCTGTATCCGGGGACCGACCACCACCGCATGTCGATCGCCGTCCTGGAGAGCCTTGTCGCCTCCTACATGGCAACCGACCAGCCCGTCCATTCCTTTTCGTGGCAGGGCGGTGAGCCTCTGCTCATGGGAGCGCGCTTCTTCAGAACCCTCGTTGGCCTCCAGCTGAAGCACGCGGGAAGGGGCGCTGTCATCTCCAACGGTCTGCAGACGAACGCAACGCTTGTCACGGTGGAGATCGCGGAGCTTCTCGCCGAGCTCCGCTTCCTGGTCGGGGTGAGTATCGATGGACCTGCCGAGATCCATGACCGCTTTCGTACCAGCGCGGCGGGGGCGCAGACGTACGAGCGCGTCATGCGGGGTGTGGCGACGCTTCTCGCGCGTGGTGTGTCTGTGAACGCGCTCGTCGCCGTGAGCGCGGCGAATGTCAGCAGACCGCTCGAGGTGTACCGCTCCCTGTGCGGCAGCGGGGTCACCTTCCATCAGTACATCCCTATCGTGGAGTTCGATCCGGGGGGGCGCTTTTCCCCGCGGGGGATCAGCGGGGAGCAGTGGGGAGAGTTCCTCTGCGCGATCTTCGATGCCTGGCTCGCGGACGCCGAGACCATCTCCGTGCGCGCCTTCGATGCGGTGCTCTCGTCTTTCCTTGATGGCGGGGCCGGGCTTTGCACGATGGGAACCGATTGCTGCCAGTCCCTTGTCGTGGAGCACAACGGTGACGTGTACCCTTGCGATTTCTTCGTACAGCCCGAGCTGCTGCTCGGGAATGTGAGGGACACCGGCCTGCTCGAGATGGTCGATTCTCCCCTGTACCGCAGCTTCGGGCGGCGCAAGGCAGAGGTGTCCGACGAGTGCACGGCATGCCAGTATCTGTCGCTGTGCGCGGGGGATTGCCCGAAGGACCGCATTGCCCCTGCGGGCGGACTGACAGCAAGAAGCGTCCTGTGCGAGGGCTGGAGGAGATTCTACGCGCACGCCCTTCCCCGTCTGGGCTCCATCGCCAGACGGATCCAGCGTGCCCTCTCATCATCATGGAGGAGAACATGAAGATCACCCGGATCGAAACGATTCCCGTCAGCCTCCCTGTGGGGAAGTTCCGCGACGGCATGGACAAGGTCCTCGGGTCTGATGCGCCGCCCCGGTATCGCTCGGGCAGATCGCTCACCCCGAAACAGTGGCGGGATCCGGCTGCGGGCCTGGTCCTCTCCAATGTCATCGTGAAAATCCACACAGACGAGGGCGTGACGGGGATCGGAGAAGCCGCCTGCGACGCCTCGGAACCGGTGGAAGTCGTGAAGGCGATGATCGACAGGCACATGGCTCCCCAGCTGCTCGGAGAGGACCCGATGAACTGGGAGTACCTCATCGATCTCGTGAGCTTCGATGCATCGCGCGGTGCGACCAGGTTCTCCACCTCGGGGATCGACCTCGCCCTGCACGACCTCGTCGCGAAGGCGCTCGGCATCCCTGTTTTCACGCTCCTGGGGGGACAGCGCAGGGACAGAGTCCTTGCCTCGATCGAGGTGCCTCGGGGGACGCCGGAGAAGATGGCCGAGCACAGCCGGGAGTACTACGACCAGGGTGTAAGGGGCTTCAAAGCGAAGGTCGGGTCAGACCCGTCGCGGGATGCCGAGTCGATCCAGGCGATGCGGGAGGCGCTCGGAGAAGGCGTGAGCCTCAGGGCCGATGCGAACTGCGCGTACACGCTGCCGGAGGCGAAGAGGTTCTGCAGCCTTGTGGAAAGCTTCAACGTCGGACTGGAGCTGCTCGAACAGCCTCTGGAGAAGCACGACCTGGCCGGCTTCCGGGAGCTGCGGAGCGCGACCTCGCTGCCCATCGAGGTCGACGAGAGCGCCTACAGCCTGTCCATGGTGCACCTCATCCTGCGGGAGGACGCCGCGGACATCATCAACACGAAATGCGCCAAGGCGGGCGGAATACGGGGCGTCAAGCAGTGGGCTGCAGTGGCAGAGGCGGCAGGCAAACAGATCGTCATAGGCACGGAGTGGGGCGCGGGGCTCAAGGTGGCAGCCAAGCTGCACCTGGGCGCGGCCGTCAAGAACGCCGATCCTGTCATAGAGTTCACGGAGATGATGATCCACGACCTTCTCCTGAAGGAGCCGCTGAAACTGGAGGACGGGTACCTCACGGTCCCTTCAGGACCGGGGCTCGGCCTGGAATTGGATGAGGAGAAAATCGAGGCGTTCCGGCTCAACCCCTGAAGTGACAGGCTACGAAATGTCCCGGGGTGGATTCACTGAGCGGCGGCTCCTCCTTCGCGCACAAATCAGCCGCGAGAGGGCAGCGGGTTCGGAACCGGCAACCGCTGGGCGGATTGAGCGGACTGGGCACGTCCCCCGAAAGGATGATGCGATCCCGCTTTCGAACGGGATCGGGCTCGGGAATGGCCGAGAGCAGGGCATCCGTGTACGGGTGGAGGGGTCGTTCGAAAAACTCCCCCGCCGGTGCCCTCTCCACGATTTTGCCGAGGTACATGACCGCCACCTCGTCGCTCACGTGCTCGACAAGTGACAGATCGTGGGCGATGAAAAGGTAGGTGAGGCCCAGCCTCTCCTGCAGCTCGAGCAGCAGGTTCACGATCTGGGAGCGGATGGACACGTCGAGAGCGGAGACAGGCTCGTCGCAGATGATCAGCTTCGGCGAGAGAGCGAGGGCCCGTGCGATCCCCACGCGCTGTCTCTGGCCGCCGGAGAGCTCGTGCGGGTAGCGGCGCATGAAATCGGGGGGCATGTTCACGAGATCGAGGACGGCGGCCACCCGGGTGGCACGCTCTCGACGGCTGCAGACGCGGTGCACGACGAAGGGCTCCCCGACGATCCGGCCGACGCTCTTGTGCGGGTCGAGCGAGGAGTACGGGTCCTGGAAGATCATCTGCACACGACGGCGGAATGCGCGCAGCTGTTCCCCGGCGGCCGGGACGGTGTCCACGCCCTCGAGCAGGATCCGTCCTTCGCGGGGCCGGTCCAGGTGAAGGATCATCCGGGCTGTCGTTGTCTTTCCGCAACCGGATTCCCCGACGAGCCCCAGGGTCTTCCCCGCGCGAATGTCGAAGTCGATGCCGTCCACCGCTTTGACCTCCGCGCTCACGCGGCGCAAAACCCCTGTCCTGACAGGGAAGTACTTTCGCAGGTTTCGCACGGCGAAGAACGGCACATCCTTCCCTTCGACGCTCATGCGGGGTCGCCTTCGTGCTCGATCTCGCGCACCCGGCAGCATCTGACCCAGTGGCCGTTGGCAGCCTCCTCGAGTGCCGGCTCTGTCCCCCGGCAGACGTCAGCCAGGGCATGGGGGCAGCGGTCGAAGAACTTGCACCCCGGCGGGAGGTCGAGGAGGTTCGGCACCGTTCCCGCGATGGTATGCAGCCGGCCTTTCCGGGAGTCTCGCCCTCTGCGCGGCAGGGAACGAAGCAGGCCGCGCGTGTAGGGGTGGAGCGGAGTCTCGAAGAGCGCGCGAACCGCGGCCTGTTCGACAACGCTGCCGGCGTACATCACCGCAACGCGGTTGGCGGTCTCGGAGACCACCCCCAGGTCGTGGGTGATCATGATCACCGACATGCCGAGGTCCTGCTGCAGCTTCTTGAACAGATCGAGGATCTGGGCCTGGATCGTCACGTCCAGGGCGGTGGTCGGCTCATCCGCGATCACCAGCCGGGGGTTTCCGCAGGCGAGGGCCATCGCGATCACGACCCTCTGGCGCATGCCGCCGGAAAGCTCGTGCGGGTAGCTGCGTACACGCCGCTCGGGCGAGGGGATGTCGACCATGCGCAGAAGTTCCATGACCCTCTCCCTGCGCTCGGCTCGGCGGAGCGCCCTGCGATGGGTCGAGAGGATCTCCTCGATCTGGTTGCCGACCCGGTAGACCGGGTTCAGGCTGACCATAGGTTCCTGGAAGATCATCGAGATCGCATCCCCGCGGACGCGGCGCATCTGGGCGCCGGACAGCCCGAGAAGGTCCTTTCCTTCCAGCTCGATGCGACCCGCGACGACTCGGCCCGGCTTCGGCACGATCCGGAGAATGGAGCGGGCCATCATGGTCTTGCCGCATCCCGACTCGCCGACCACGCCGAGGATCTCCCGACGGTCGACCCAGAGGTCGACGCCGTCCACGGCGCGGATGACGCCCGAGTCTGTGAAGAAGTGCGTCCGCAGGCCGCGGATGTCGAGCAGGCGTTCTGCCGGGATGCTGCTCATCTCAGCCAACCGAGGTCCCGATTCGCCGGGCGGTGTTCCGAAGACGCGGGTCCAGCAGGTCGCGCAGGCCGTCGCCGATGAAGTTGAGGCCTATCACCGCGAGGGAAATGCTCGCGCCCGGGAAGAGCATGAGCCACGGCGCGCTGCGGATGAAATCGCGGCCGTCCGCGATGATGTTGCCCCAGCTCGGGGCGGGCGGAGGGGTGCCCAGTCCGAGGAAGCTCATCCCGGACTCGGTGAGGATCGCCCAGGCGAAGCCGAAGGTGACCTGCACGATGAGCGGAGCGTACGCGTTTGACAGGATGTGACCGAACAGGATCCGCAGGTCCCCGGCTCCCACGACGCGCGCCGCGTCGATGAAATCCATGCTCTTCAACTCGAGCACCGAGCCGCGGACGACGCGGATGATCCGAGGGGTGTACAGGATCGTCATGGCCAGGATCACGTTCGACTCGGCGGGTCCGAGGGCGGCCATCAGCATGATGCCCAGGATCAGGCCGGGGAAGATCATCAGGCCGTCGACGAGCCGGCTCACGACCATGTCGACGGGCTTGTAGTAGCCGGCGAGCAGCCCGAGCAGGACGCCGAGGATGGCCGTGAACAGCGTGGAGAGCCCCCCGACGCGCAGGGAAATGCGAGCGCCGTACAGCACCCGGGCGAAGACATCCCGGCCGAGCTCGTCCGTTCCGAAGGGGTGCTGCAGGCTCATGGGCAGGAGAGAGTGCTTCGTATCGAGCGTCACGGGATCGTAGCGGGTGAGCAGGGGGGCCGCTGCAGCGGATGAGAAGATCAGGAGCATGATGATCGCCCCCGCGATGAACAGGCGGCTGCGCAGGACCCTCCGCAGCTCTGAGTTCCGCGGCCGTGCCGGTGCAGCGCTCTCACTCATAGACGACCCTCGGGTTGATGAGTGTGTAGGAGATGTCCACAAGGAGGTTGACGGCGAGGGAGATGACGGTGAGGTACATCATGCCGCCTTCGATCACGGGGTAGTCGCGCCGGATCGCCGCCGTCGTGATCAGCTGCCCCAGCCCGGGGATGGCGAACACGTTCTCGATGATCACGGAGCCCCCGAGGCTGAGAGCGAAGGTGAGGCCGATCACCGTGATGATCGAGATGAAGGCGTTGCGCAGGGCGTGCTTGTAGATCACCTTCGCTTCGCTCAGGCCTTTTGCGCGCGCGGCGGTCACGTACTCCATCCCGAGGACCTCGAGCATGCTGGAGCGCGTCGTACGCACGAGGAGCGCGACCTGCGACAGGGCGAGCGCGATGACGGGCAGCACCAGCCGCGAGAGCCACGGCACGATGCCCATAGAAAGGGGCCTGTACCCGGAGGAGGGAAACCAGTGCAGCGTCACGGCGAAGAGGATGATGAGAAGGAAGCCGAGCCAGAAGGAGGGCAGCGAGACGCCGAGAGTGCTGAACACGGAGGTCGCGTGATCCACCAGCGAGTTCTGCCGCGTGGCCGCGAAAATGCCCAACGGGATGGCGAGTGCGAGCGTGAGCAGCATGGCCAACCCCGCCAGCGTGAGGGTGACCGGGAAGCGGTCGGCGATCACGGCGACCACGGGCCTGTTGAAGAAGATGGAGGAGCCGAAGTCCCCGCTCAGCGCCTTCGGCAGCCAGGTGAGGTACTGCACGAGAACCGGTCGATCGAGGCCCAGCTCATGGGAGACTTCTTTGATTTTCTCTTCCGAGACGGACTGGTGGCCGACGAGGGCCCAGACGGGGTTGCCGGGCACGAGCCGGGTCAGGATGAAGATGAGAGTGACGGAGATCAGGAGGGTGGGGATGAAGGCGAGGATTCTTCGAACGAGGTAGGCCCCCATGGCTCACTCCCCCCTGGCGAGCTTCAGAAAAGGACGCCCGCCGAGGCGGGCGCCCTTCTCGAGACATCCCGGCAATGTCCGGGCACAGGCTACTTGTTCAGCCAGACGTTGTTCAAGGTCAGGTTGCCCAGGGCGAGGTTGCCCTCGGGATCCATCACGTAGTCGCGCCTGGCCACGAGCCGATAGGCGTAGCCGAGGTTGATCGTTGCGACCTTCTCGAAGAACTGGTTCTGCAGCTGTTCTCCAAGCTTGAAACGCTTCTGGGGATCCGATTCCTGGGCGAGGCCCTTGAACACCTTGTCCACCGCCGGATCGCTGAAGGCGACTTCCTTCGAGGGGAAGGTGCCGGTGAACTCGGGCTCGTACAGCGAGGGATCGATCCAGTAGCCCTCGGAGGAATAGATCATGAGGGAATTGGGGTCTCTGCGCTTGGTCACCCAGGTCTGCAGGTCGTAGTTCCTCACCTCGGCGTTGATGCCGGCCTTCTTCAGCTGCTCGACAACGGCCACACCCACGCGCACGTTCCTCGGCGCAGTGGCGATGACCTGGTAGGTGATCAGCTCGTCCGCGTAGCCGGCCTTCTGCAGATACTGCTTGGCCCTCTCAATGTTGGACTGGTTGAAAAGCTCCGAGCGGACCGCTGTGTTGTATGCGCTCTCGG
>Ga0315289_10015054_pt1 | contig 10756 bp, 6 predicted proteins | sample YL17G11_40_MG_FD_203452 | JGI IMG/M metagenome (GOLD analysis project Ga0315289, IMG submission 203452) | Sediment microbial communities from Yellowstone Lake, YNP, Wyoming, USA - YL17G11_40 | ecosystem: Environmental > Aquatic > Freshwater > Lake > Sediment | place: USA: Wyoming | collected...
GCCTTCCGACCGGCCGCCCCCTGCCACGGGCCGGCGCGGCGCGATATGCTGGCGCCATGGATCGACCCTATCTCCAGCTTGACGATCAGGCCCTGCTGGACCAATGCGACGTGCACACCTACAAGGCCTCCGGGCCTGGCGGGCAGCACCGCAACAAGGTCAGCTCGGCGGTCCGGCTGAGGCACCGGCCGACCGGCATCACCGCCCACGGCGACGACAGCCGCTCCCAGCACGCCAACCGCCGCCTGGCCCTGCGGCGCCTGCGGATGAACCTGGCCTGCCAGGTCCGCCAAGGCGTCGATCTGCCGCGCCCATCCCCGCCGCCGGGCTGGGAGGACTTCCTGGCCCCTAGCCGGCAGGGCCAGCCCGGCCGGCTGGTCATCAGCCCCAACAACGATCGCTTCTGGATTGTGGCGGCCTACATCCTGGACGTCCTGGCTGCCTCCCAGGGCCGGCTGTCCGACGCCGCGGCGGTCTTGGGCTTGACGGCCTCCAACCTCACCAAGGTGCTCCAGTCGGAGCGTCACGCCCTCCAGGCCGCCCAGGAGGTTCGCAAGGCCTTCGGCCTCAAGTCGCTTCGTTGAGGCCTCGGCTGGCCGCTTGGGCGGCAAAAGCATGCCCCCGCGCCTCGGGCATGTCCGCCCCGGTTCCCCACAGATGGCTTGGCTGCTCCTGCTTGCCCTTGCCGATCGCCATGATCGGTGTTGCTTGACCGTCTCGACGGCCATGATACCATCCGGGCTATCGGGCCTTTCTTGATCGCCCGCAAGCCGTGTCTTTGGGTGGCTCATGGCTGTAGTCAAAGTAGTCAGTCCGATTCCCGCGGCGAGGTGAACGGTGCCGGCGAACGTCACGCCACAATACGAGAAGGCCGAGCAGCGCTACCGCGAAGCCGCCACGGACCCCGAGCGCCTGGAGGCCCTGCGCGAGATGTACAGCACCCTGCCCAAGCACAAGGGCACGGAAAAGATGCAGGCGGACATCAAGCGCCGGATCAGCCAGCTATCCAAGGCGATGGCCACGAAGGGCCCCAGCAAAGGGCAGGATGTGTTCCACGTGCCCAGGGGCGGGGCCGGGCAGGTCCTCCTCCTGGGGCCGCCGAATGTCGGCAAGAGCCATCTGGTGGCTACCACCACCAACGCCCCGGTCAAGGTGGCCGACTACCCCTTCACCACGACCCTCCCCACTCCGGGCATGTGGCCGTATGAAGACGTGCAGATCCAGTTGGTGGACACCCCACCTGTCACGGCCGAGCACATGCCGGCCGGGCTGATGGGCACGGTCAACGCCTCGGATATCATTGCCGTGGTCGTGGACGCCTCGGCCGATCTGCTGGAGCAGGCGGAGATGGTCCTGAATCTCCTGACCGGCCGGGGGCTGGTGTTGCGCTCGCTGCCGCGCCATCAGCTTGACGCCCAAGACCCGCGGCAGCGCAGTGGCCTCATCGTGGCCAACAAGGTGGACCTCGCGCCGGCCGGCAGTGTTCTGGCCTTGCGGGAGCTGTATGGCGACAGGCTGGAGGTGCTCGCGGTCAGCGCCGCCACCGGCGAGGGGCTGGATGTGCTGGCCAAGAAGCTATGGGCACTGCTGGCGGTGGTCCGCGTTTACACAAAGGAGCCGGGCAGGGGGCCGGATCGCGACAAGCCCTACACGCTGCCGGCCGGCTCAACGCTGACCGACCTGGCCCGCAAGATCCATCGCGAGCTTCCGGAGAAGATGAAGTTCGCCCGCGTCTGGGGCGATGGCCGTTTCAGCGGCCAGCAGGTGCATCGCGCCGAACCCCTCCGCGATAAGGACGTGGTGGAGATTCATGAGTGAGGCTCACCCGCGCGGGCCAGCCGGGCAAATGCGCCCGCGCCCGTCCGCGGCGTCTGCAAATCAATCGCTCTTGGAGGCGGCGTCTGCCGCGCCGCTCAAGTGGCCCGCCGGCGCCCCAGCCGGTTCCGCCGCGCCTGGCTGATCGGCGGTCTGGGATGGGGCGGGCTTCTTCTGCCAGGCGCTGCTGCTGGACTTCATGAACAGGATCGCGCTAACCAGGGCCAGGGCGGCGAGGATCGCCAGCACCAGGACCGGCCGGGTGTCGACCAGCCAGCCCAACACCACAGGCGCCAGGCCCGGGATCATCGCGGTGAGGTAGTAGACGCTCATGTAGTCCTGGCTGCGCCCGGGCGGGGCGTGGTTGATGATCGCCAGTATCACGTACGAGTACACGATGCCATAGCCGGCGATGCTCATCGGCACAATCTGCCAGATGCCCCAGAGGAATGGGGCCAGCGCGACCCCCACCGCCAGCAGCGGCGAACAGAACAGACACATCCGCTTGGCCCCGATGCGATCCAGCAACCATCCGAACAACAGTGCAGTTGGCATGGCAACATAAGGTGTGATGGCCACCGACACGCCCACGTGGTTGTCGGTGAACCCGCGATGGGTCTTGGCGTACACCAGCATCAGGGTGCCTGCCGGCGCAAGCATGCCCGCCACGACGGCCGCCGTCAGAAACCGGCGGAATCCGTGGTCCGTACGGACGATCGCCACCAGGTCGCCTACGAACCCTGTGAACGAGCGGTGCGGCCCCGGGGGGTCGATCTCCCCTGAGACATCCTTCATCAACACCAGCAGCACCACCGAGGCGGTCCCGCCTGCGAAGGCCACTAACAGCCCCACCACATAGTTCATGGGAAACACCAGGGGACTGCTGTCCGAGATCAACCACCCGGCCATCGGGCCCGCCAGCAGGCCGCACAGGCTGCCGATACTGCCCTGCAAGCCGGTCACCCGTCCCCGTCGCGAGACGGGGAAGGAGCGGTGGAACAGATCCCAGAACGGCAGGACCAGCAGCCCCACGCACAACGTCGCACTCAGCTGCGCAAACAGCAGCACCACCCGCAGAAACTTATCACTGCCGCCCACCAGCAGGGCCAGGCCCATCACAAGCGACGGCGTATAGAAGAGCGTGGCCATGACCGCATACACACGCTTCTTGGGCCTGCCCGGCCGCAACAGCCAGCCCATCAGCACCACCGGCAGGTACGCGATGCTCGTGCCGGCGATGGCGGGCATCGAGGCCATCCACGTGGGGGCCTTGCACTTGAGCATCAGGTTGGTGAGGATGCTAGAGCCGGCCCCGCCGAAGGAGCTCGTGAGGCTGAGGATGCCGAAAGCAGCCAGATAGAGCCCAAGGTTCCTTCCGGCGTGCGGTTCCAGACTCAGCTCACGACACTGCTGCACCAGGCCCATAAGCTTTCGTCGCGGCCAGTGGATTACATTCATCACCGGCTGTCGCCACGACGGGCCCCACTGCGTCATCGCTTCGCTCCTTGCTAACGGGGAAGTGCCACCACGCTGCCGACGGGTCATCAGGCTCAGCTTTGGCCGAACACTCAATGCACCGTAATGGTGCGACCCTATCGAATCAAGGTCAAGAGCAGCATCTGCTAATCGTTCGCTCCTGGCAGGCACTGCGGTGACCAGGACCGGCGGAGACATAGGGCAGCTTGGGAAACACAACTGGCCGGCCGCACGCACTCAACCGCCGGACCAGCTCCCTCGCTATTGCCGGTTACTTTACCTCGTACACGTCCGCCCCGGCGGAGGCGAACAGCCGGCCGTCAGGGGTGCGGGCGACGTTCTCGATGTTGGTTTCGCCCAAGGCCACGGTTCCGGTGGCCGATGGCGTGTCCGCTGCGGTTGACGGACCGGTGCTTGCCGTTGCTGGGCCGCTGCTGGCCGAGGGTTCACCCGTCGCGGCGGGGGCGGAACTTGGGGTCGGGTACTTGAGGGCGACGGCCAGGTCGAGGCGGACGATCTTCTTCTTGGAGGCGTAGAGCACGGCGCCGTCGCCGAGCATGACGCAGGTGCGGCTGGTGGCGATTGGCTTGATGAATTGGTGGTTGGTGAAGGCCAGGGTCGCGCTGTCGAACAGCTCGATCCTCCCGTCCACCGCCACCAGGACCAGGCCCGTCCTGGCATCGAGGCCCATGACATGGATCCGACTGGCGCCCTCAAACTCCTTCTGGAAGATGACCTTTCTCGTCTCCAGGTCCACCACCCCGAAACGGGCCGATGCGTTGGGCTGCTTGGGCAGGCCATTGGCGCCCAGCGCCGTGCCGACGTAGGCCTTCTTCCCGCTGACGGCCAGGCCTTCGACCATCTGCTCGCCCAGGGGGCTCTCGATCAGGTCGGTCCGGCCGGTCCTGGGGTCGGTAATGGCGATCGCCCCCCCGTACGTGCCGTACTTGGCCGACCAGCCCGAGTACAGCAGGCCGTCGGGACCCAGCTTGATCCCTCCCACCGGCCGGATGTACCCGCGCGAGCCGATGCTGCCCAGCAGACGCGGGTTCTTGTTGCCCAACTGGTCCCAGGGTGCGGCAGGGCCGTACTCAGTGATGTCCCCGCCGGAGTAGGAGGCCGTGTACACCTTGCCGTCGGGACTGAAGGCGACGTCATACACCTCCCCGCCGGTGTCGCAGACGGTCCCGGTGTTGAGGGTCTGGCCGGTGGCGGGGTCGAGCATGCACAGCGTCTGGCCGAAGATCGGCCCGCACCACAGCCGCCCGCTGGGGTCGGACCGCAGGAACAGGATCGGCCGCGGGCTGCCGGCCACGGGCACCGGGCGCAGTTGCAGGGCCGTGTCGCCCTTGCGGATCACGAAGTAATCCTGGCCTCGGACGCCGAGGACTACACCGTGGCGCGAGCCGCCCAGCAGGCGTCCCCCGCGCAGGTCGAAATCCGCCAGCAGTTCGGCCGCCGCCTGGCCCTTGCGCGAGAGGTAGACGGCGTTGCCCTGGCGCAGACACAGCGTGTCGCCCAGGCTGGCCTGGACGTCCAGGTACCACCCGCCCTTGTCGGGCGGCGGGGTGGGCATCGGGTAGTCGCTGACCGGCTCAAGGTCACGCCCCTTGGACGCGCCGCTGCCGGTCAGGTACATATCCCCCCACGACATGCCGTAGCATCCTTTGAAACGATCCGGCGCGGCCATGAACGTCTTGCTCGCCGGGTCATAGATCATCGTCACCGGCTTTTCGAAGCCGAGGTTGCCGATGATGCGTCCATCCGGCAGCGTGGACAGGCCCTGGAGGTACATGTTGGGCGGCGCCGGGTTGCCGCAGTCCTCGATGGTCAGGGTCTCCAAGTCCAGCGCGATGAGTTTGCCGCCCGGGTAGGTGCCGCCGTACACCCGGCCGTCGCCGCCCAGCGCCAGAGTCCAGATGTACTCCTCGCCGGGCATTTTGACCGCGTGCGCGAACTCCATCTTCTTCAGGTCGAAGATCAGGAACGTGCCGTCGTAGTACGTGCCGATGACCAGGCGGTCGCCGGGAACCTCGCGGATGCCCCAGGCGCCCTGGCCGGCCGGGGCCTTGATGACGCGGGCGGTGTTCTGCTCCGCGTCGATCACGAGCAGTTCCAGCCCTGAAACCTCGCTGGAATTCGTCACGATGAACAATTCTCGCCCGGTGGCGCGGTCGGCCACCGTCACGCCGGAGAGCATGTTCTTGGCCAGGCAGGGCCGGCCAACCAGATGCAACGACATGGTCTGCGCCTTCATGTTTTGCACCCCTGTCGCCGTTAGCAGCACCCACAAGATCATGGCCTTGCGATCCATCATGTGTTCTCCAGGCGGGCGATTACAACGCCGCGATAAAATCATCCACGTCGAATACGAAGCCGTACAGCAGACCCACGCGCCACAGGGCAAGCTGCTTGGCCTGTTCCTGGCGAGCCGTCTCCTTGTTCTCGATGGCGGTGACCGCCTGGCGGATGGTGGAGCACATCACGCCATAACGGCACATGTCGACCATGCCGCCCGGAGAGATCAGCAGACAGCCGTCGATGGCAAAGCCCGTATAGATGAGGTGATTGACAGCCTCGCGGCGGCACAGGGCCAACAACTGTCGGCTGGTCGCGGCGATCGGCTCCTGGTCCAGCGGGCGGGCCTCCGGCGGGAAATCAACGTTGGCGAAACCGCGAGCGACATCCTCCTCATTGTGCCGCCCGACGAACACGTGATGGGCGCGAAACTGCCGCAGGCGATCCATGACCGGGTCCGAGGCCACCTGGTCCAAAGGGGGCTCCGGGTCGGAGATGGATTCGGTGAACTGGTACCCCGGGTACTTCTTATAGTAGTCTGCCCCACCGGCTACGTGGAAGACCTTGAACCCGGCCCGCCGCGCGGCCCCCAGTATCCGGGGCAAGACCTCGCGGCAGATCCGCTGGGCCCGGGGGATGAACTCCACGCAGCGATGCCAGCCGGGGTACGTCTGGGGTGTGCCGAGTTCCCAGGCGTGCATGACCACCAGGGCCGTGTGCTCCCGGGAGATCTCGATCTGCGACTGCTGCCAACCGCCATAGCCCTCGGCCGGCACGTCCAGCGAAAGGTCGGCGTCAAACTGTTGGTAGTAAGACGCCTGCAATCTCATTGCCTGCTCCAACCGGCCGGGTGGGCGCACAACTCGTCAATGATACTTATCCCAACACGTTCCGCACGGCGCCAGAGGCGATGGGTGCGGGCCTCGCCGGAACGATACCCGCTGGACCCATCGTCCTTGGCAGGCACTCTAGCCTGGCCATACGGATGCGTCAACGGCAGCGGTGTTGAAGGCTGAATCGCGCCTCGGCTTGCGTGGCCGCCGGCAACCGCAGGCTCCACAATGTGCAGGGGCCGGTGTTCCTGGAGCTAGACCCCGCCACGCGGCAATGAACATTCCAGACTGCGCCGGCGGCGATCCTAGCAGCCGCGGGAGCTTTCAGCCTTGGCGTGGGACAGCCGGCCGGGCACGTGACCGATTTGTGCGCCGCCGGCGGGGCCTGGCGGCGGCCCTTGGCGGGAAATCCTAAGAAGGACGGACTGGCGCCCCGGACCGGTCACTTAACGTCCCCGGCCGCGAAAACCGGCCGTGAATGGCTTAGACGGTTCGGGGGACATCGGCCCCGTCGGCCGCCCGGAGAACCCTCACAGCCGGCCCGGATTATCTTTTGTGTCCCGATCTTCGGGGACCCCGCGCCGCCAGTCCGCCAAACGTCGAAAAACCGGCTGTAAACACCCTACTTTTTTTCGGATTTATCTCCGGATAATCGGCGAACACCCCTCACGCCTCCCAGGCCGCAAACTCCCCTGAATCTTACCTCGCCCCCGGCCGTTAACATTCAGCCGGCATGGAAAGCCGCCCCCGGCCCCGAACAGTTTGTAGGTCGGGCATACCTACCCGGCGTTCATCAAGCAGAAGTGGACGGTAACTGGTAGGGCGTGCAGGTTCCGGTCCAAAGAACCGGGTTCTGCACGCGCAACGGGTGCTTCCAACGATTCCACATGCCACCGGCCCCCATCCGGCGGGGGGGGTGGCAGCCCTACCTCCCTGGCACGGTTGGGATTCAGGCCGATCCGGGCACAGGACAACCAAGGGACGACGACGGCCAGCTTTACGCCGCCGGCCCTTCGCCGGATGCCGGTCCCGAAGCCGGAACGCCTCGACCACCGCCGGGAAACCCTCCGGCCGAACCCGCACCTGGCCGGGTAATCCCGGATGCCCAAACGCACCTCATTTTCTCTTGCTAGGCCCCGGGGGCGCGGTTATAAATAGATTGGGCGTTGGCCCCCAATCGTGGGAGACATTCCATTGACCGCAAGGCATTCACGCTGGTTGAGTTGCTCGTGGTCATCGCGATCATCTCGCTGCTGATCTCGATTTTGGCGCCCTCGCTGAACTTAGCCAAGGACATCGCCAAGCAGGTGGCCTGCGCCTCGAACATGAACGCCACCGGCAGGGGCGTCCATTTGTACTGCCAGGAAAACGATGACAGATACCCGCCCTACCGAATGGCCTTCAAGAGCGGCGCGCCATACGTCAACGGCTGGTACGTCCGGCTCGAAGCCATGATGCACGTGGGCAAAGTCGGCGACCTGGATCTGGTCACGCTCAAGCAGCACTTTCGCGGGGCTGGGATCATGTACGAGTACAGGTATATCGAGAACCCCCGCAGTTTCTATTGCCCGGCGCAGACGTACAACTGGTTCGTCTATGATGAGTACATCTACAATCGCAGGGTGCAGCCCAACGTGCTGATGCCATGGGGATCATGGGACAACTGGAGCAACATGATCCGCAGCGGGTATTTCTTCAACACCTGGGGCAAGAAGTATGGCACGCAGTGGGACAACGCCTTCCGGACGCTCTCCAGCATGGATAACGACAAGGCCCTGATCATTGACCAGCCGGTGTTCCCCTGGGCCACGGCCGTCCATACCGCCCAAGGCCCGGAGAGGCCGACGTTCAACATCACGTACTCCGACGGCCACGTCGAATCGCACGCCAACAGCCTGATCCAGGACATCCTGCTGGTCAACTGGGGCGGGGTCCTCGGGGTCTGGGCGGACAATTCCGGCCCCAACAACGACTGGGCTGACGTCTGGCCTATATTCCAGCGCGGGGTCTAGCCGCCGGTTCCCGGATGTGGGGCGTGACGGTCGCCGGCCATGCCGGCCCACGACTAGGCGCATCCACAGGCTATTGCCTCCCAGACAAGTGGGACAGCCGGTTCAACGCCGCCACGACTGCTCGCACGGCGGCCTGGTCAATGTTCGTGTCGATCCCTACCCCATAGACCGTTTGGCCGGCCTCGGTCTGAAGCGGCACGTAGGCCACCGCCACGGCATCGGCCCCCCGGCCCAGGGCCTGCTCGTCGTAGTCCTCCACCGTGAAGTCGCCGGCAACCAGCCCGCGCATGCCGTGCACGAAGGCTGAGATCGGGCCGTTGCCATCCGCTTCGACCGTCTTCTCCTGGCCGCCGATCTTAATCCGGATCAGCCCGTGGATCTGCGTCGGGTCCGCCTCGTCGGGCCGGGGCCAGTAGCCGATCAGCTCGTAGGGGCCCTTGGGCTTGACGAACTCGTCGCGGAAGATCTGGTGAACCTCCGCGCTGGACAACTCCCTGCCGACTTTGTCCGAGTAGGCCTGCACCGCCTGCCCGATCTGCGGGTGCATCGCCTTGGGCATCTTCAGGCCGTAGTCCTGCTCCAGCACCCATGCCACGCCGCCCTTGCCGGACTGGGCGTTGATGCGGATCAGCCGTTCGTACTTCCGGCCGACGTCCGCCGGATCGACGTGCAGGTAGGGCACCTTCCACTGCCCAGGCTGCGGGGATTCCTTGAGCCTGAGCATGACCTTTCGGATGGCATCCTGGTGGCTGCCCGAGAAGGCCGTGAACACGTACTGCCCGGAGTACGGCTGGCGGTAGTACACCGGCATGCCGGTCAGACGCTCGATCGCCTGGGCCAAGGCGGGGACGTTCGACAGGTCCAGCCCCGGCTGCACCCCGCGGGCGAGGAGGTTGTTGGCCAGCACGACCAGGTCCACGTTGCCGGTCCGCTCCCCGTGGCCAAAGAGCGTGCCCTCCACCCGCTGGGCCCCGGCCAGCAGGCACATCTCCGTCGCCGCCACCGCCATGCCCTGGTCATTGTGGCTGTGGACCGATATCACCACCTTGTCTCGCGGACGGAAGCGGGCGCAGAACCACTCGATCAGGTCGGCGTATTGGTTGGGCGGGCGGCGCTCCACGGTAGCGGGGAGGTTCAGGATCACTGGCTTGTCCACGGTGGCCTTGCCCCAGGCCTCGAAGACCGCCTGGCAAACCTCCAGCGCAAAGGCGGGGTCGGTGTCGGTGAATTCCTCGGGGCTGAACTCCAGGCGGATGTCGGCCGGGGCCATGGCGTCGGCCAATTGGCGGGCCTGCGCGATCGACTTGACGATCATGTCCAGGGTCTGCGCGGGGCTTAGGCCGAAAACCTCGCGCATGTGCAGTTGGCTGGTGGCGCAATACAGGTGCGCCACTCCGCGCGGGGCGCCCGCCAGCGACTCGAACGTCCGCTCGATCAGGTGCGAGCGGCACTGGCTGAGCACCATGATGAATACGTCGGGGGGGATCAGGTCCTCCTCGATAAGCCGGCGGGTGAAGTCGAAGTCGTCCTGGCTGGCCGAGGGGAACGAGACCTCGATCTGCTTGAAACCCACGTCGCACAGCAGGCGGAAGTACTCCAGCTTCTGCTGGGGCGTCAGCGGGGTGGGCAGGGCCTGGTTGCCGTCGCGCAAGTCCACCGAGACCCAGATGGGCGCTTGGGTGAGGGTCCGGGCGGGCCACTGACGCTGGGGCAGGTCGATACCCTGGGGCCGCGGATACTTGCTGGATGCGCTGCTGGCCATGGCATGTCCTTTCATAAGCTGCCTATTCTGGACCGTCCGGTCGCTGTTGGCAACTCCCGGCCGGGACATTAACTAAGAAGGCCCCGCCATCCTCTTGGATCGCGGGGCCGTGATCATCCGGTTCGTCTGGTCCGCGATCCGTCAGCGCAGCAGAAGCCCCTTCAGCAGTGGCAGGCTCAGGCTGTCGGCGGAACGGATCATCGGGACCTTCTCCACAATCAGAGTATACCCCCGCGGCACCGCCGATCAAGGGCGATTATCGCGGGCTTGGCAAAACAAGAGGGGGCGGCCCGGGGATCGCGGGCTGCCCCCTATCTGACGCCGTCGGCTCAGCCGCTGCCGTCGGCTGTCCGCTGCACTGCCTGGATCGGCCCGCCAACCGCGGCCCTCAGAGCCGGTCCAGCTCACAGATTACTGATGGGCATGTCAGGGGCCGCCCGGCGCGGCAACCGAGGTTGCTGGCGCCCTCCGAAGGGCGGCCCGGAATTCTAACCGCCGCCCGAGCCCCGCGTGCGGGCCTGCTCGATGGCTCGTAGGAGGTCCTGCGCCGAGTAGGGCTT
>Ga0315289_10015055_pt1 | contig 10756 bp, 10 predicted proteins | sample YL17G11_40_MG_FD_203452 | JGI IMG/M metagenome (GOLD analysis project Ga0315289, IMG submission 203452) | Sediment microbial communities from Yellowstone Lake, YNP, Wyoming, USA - YL17G11_40 | ecosystem: Environmental > Aquatic > Freshwater > Lake > Sediment | place: USA: Wyoming | collected...
GATCAACCCTGGCAACCGTTTGCGACTTATGTATAACGGACAGGGCGTAAGCCCCTGGAAATTGGGCGCTCTTCGCACTCCAAGCCCCGAAGAGGCGGCAGAAGCTCTGGCGCCGCTTCGCGGCTCAAAGAAGAATATGGGTGACTTCCCACCAGGGGCTCACGCCCCTGGCTATTTTCTGGCGTCCCTTCGGGACTCGAGCGATTTTGCGGTAATGAACCAGGTCTCACGAACAAACCAAGCTTAGTGCCATCAGTCTGATGGCAATCGTTCCCATGTTCCCATACGAAACGCCCGGCTACCGTCGCATCCAGACAACCACGCTCAATTTCGTGCGCGCGATGAAGCTTGGCGACGACCCCGGACAGTACCGTAAGGAGGCGGGCGGAGGGGAGAGTTTTTACGGCTCGTACCACGGCTTGCACATCCTCGATCTCTTCGGCGAGCTCGACACGCTGCCCGCGGCAGTGCTCGACGCCTGGGCCGAGCGATTCCTCGCCCAACAATCGGAGCGGGGCTTCTTCGCTGCCGACGCCCGCGTGCGGTCGGCTCCTTTGCAGCTCGCGGACCTGGAGCCCCATTGGCACTTCACCCGGGGAAATCTCTGGTCGTTGCGCGTGTTGAACCGGGCGCCGCGTTATCCGCTCGGCTTTCTGGAGCCTTTGCTCGACCCGCAGCAGCTTTATCGCTGGGTCAAACACTACGATTGGAGAAACCCTTGGGCGTCGGCCAATCAGGTGCTCGCCTGCGCGACCGCACTTCTGGCGGCGCGTGACTGGTTCGGCGCGGCGGAGGTCAACCAGGCGATGCAGCGGGGCATGTATCCCGCGCTGGAGGAACTGCTCGACGAGCACACCGGCTTCTGGGCAGCGCAACTCGGCGCGGACTTGCCTAACGGGCTGTTCGGAACGATCCACATCGCGCCCATTTACTTCGCCCAAGGCTGGCCGCTGCGGGCCGTCGAGGGCAATGTCGATTCCACGCTGGCCTGCCAGCTTGCCGACGGCTCATTCTGGCCGGGCGGCTCCGACTGCCCCGATTTCGACGGGGCCTACATGATGGCCAACCTTGCCGAGCTGACCGACTATCGGCGCGAGCACCTTCAGGCGGCGGCCCGCCACTACCTGGAACACGCGTTGATGCACGAGGATCCCAACGGCTGCGGCTGGCTGCTGCACCGGCGCGACAGTGTGCCGCAACAGTGGCGTGCGCGGCCGCATTGGATTTGGAAACCCGGCACAGTCGAGGTGAGCGCCGAATACCGCGACGAAGACCCAAGCCGCACGCACATCATGCTCGGCTCCTGGTTCTACCCTCTCTCGATCGCACTCGTCGCGCACATGCTTGGCGACACGGGTTACCAGGGCCCGTACCGCCCGAACCCCATGTCGCTGCACCAGTGCAATGTCTTCTCCTTCAAACCTGCAGGAGCGATCAACTCATGAGAACCTACATTACCGGCATCGATCATCCGGCCGTGGCGGCGGAAAACGTCGACGCGCTGGCCGACTGGTACTGTGACGTGCTGGCTTACCAGAGGGTCCTCCGGCACGAGAAGCCGGTGTGGATCCTCCGGGCCCCCGACGGCACGCTGCTGGAGATCATGCCCCGCGACGACACGCCTCGCCCGGAGCGTACCACCTGGACGCCGGGCTGGTCGCACCTGGCGCTGCGCGTGACAAACTTCGACGCGGCCATTCGCGACTTGGAGGCGAAGGGCGTGCGATGGAGCGGCCAGCCGGGCGATGCCGTCGGCGGCGGCCGCGTGCGCAGCTTCTTCGATCCGGAAGGGAACATGGTGCAAATCGTCGAGCGTCCGGCAGACCTGCTGAAAGGCTGAAATAGGTTGGGGACTGTCCCAATTTTCGCCCCGACCATGCTTCGCATGGTGCCCGAAATGGGACTGTCCCCTTCCGAAATGTGGAACTTGTTTCTCGGCCGATCCTTCCATGACGAGCAAGAGCATGAGCAAACCCAAGATTCTCTTCGCCTGCCAGATCGCCGATGCGGATGCCAAGGCCCGCATCGAGCGGTATGTTGAGGTGGTCGAGATCGCTGCCGTGACCGAGGAGGCCGTGCTGGGGCGCCTCGACGGCATCGAAGGCGTGATCGTGCCGTTCACGCAGCACCCAGTGATCACCCGAGCAGTCATTGATCGCGGCCGCGAGTTGAAACTCGTGGGCACAACCTACGGCGGCACGCGGCAGAACATCGACGACCTCTATGCGGTCGAAAAGGGGCTGACCGTGATCCACACCGGGGCGTCGCGGCCGCGCCCGATGGCCGAGTTCACGCTCGGGCTGATCCTCTCGTCGCTGATGCACATCCACAATTTCCACCACGCGATGCGCAGCGGCGAAGCCTGGCCGCGGCTGAACTTTCCACGGGGCCGCATCCTCCACGACCGGGCGGTCGGCGTCATCGGACTCGGCCGAATCGGCAAGGGCATCCTCGGTCTGCTCCGGGCCTTCACGACGAGACTCTACGTGCACTCCCGGCATCTGGGCAAAGACGAGTCTCAAGAGCTGGGCGTCGTGAACCTCGCGCTGGACGAGATCTTCGCGCAGTGCGAGGTGGTCGTGCTCGCCGGTGGCTACACGACAGAAACGCACCACTTGATCCGCAAGCAGCATTTCCAGCGGATGCCACCGGGCGGCCTTTTCGTCAATATCGCCCGCGGCAAGATGGTGCAGGAGCAAGAGATGATCGAGGCCCTTGCGGAGCGCGACCTCTACCTGGCCTTGGATGTCTTCGAGGAAGAGCCCCTGCCGGCCGACAGCCCGCTGCGCGAGAGCGATCACGTGCTGCTGGTGCCCCACCGCGGCAATAACGCCATCGAGTTCGAGCAGCGTTGGCAGTGCCTGGCCGACGAGATCGAGCGGTTTTATACGGGACAGCGTCCGGAATCGGCGCTGACGCTGGATCGGCTTCGCTGCATGAGCGAGTCGTGATCGGCAGCCACGTTGGCGCCGCCGGCGTGCAGGGCTCATCGCAACAAGAGTGCAACACGGTCAGGTGGGGCAGATTGCTGATCTGCCGTGTTTCTGGCAGGTTAGCAACCTGCCCCACGATGTAGTCTTCTCGCGACGGGCCATAGCACGATCAACTCCGAGCGGTGCAAAGCATGCAAGTCTGCGGCGGTCCGCCCGGAACTGCCCAGACCGATGCTCAATACCGTGCGCGCTACACCCATCCTTCCTGCGATCCTCGTCCCAACAGCAGCCAGAGAAAGAACGGGCCGCCCAACAGGGCCGTGATAATGCCCACGGGCAGTTCGATGGGCGCCATGATGGTGCGCGCCACCGTGTCGCAAAGCACCAGAAATGCGCTGCCGAAAAGGAGCGTGGCCGGCATCAGGTAGCGGTGGTCGGGGCCGATCAGCAAACGGCAGATGTGCGGCGCCATCAGACCCACGAAGCCGATCGGGCCGCACAGCGCAACCACCGCGCCCACCATCAACGAAGTCGTCAGAAAAAGCACCAGCTTGGTGCGCTGCACTTCCACGCCGCGGCTGACGGCCAGCTCTTCGCCGGTGGCGATCAGGTTTAGCTCGTGCGTCAGGTAGAGCACGATCAGGCAGCCGGCCGCCACGAAGGGAAACAAATTGAGCACGTCTTCAAAGTCGACCACGTTCTCTAGTCCGCCGATCACCCAGCGCAGCATCAGGAACGCGCCGGTGGGGTCGCTAAGGTATTGCACGAAAAGGATCAAGCTGGAGCAGAAGAAGCTGACGGCCACGCCCGCCAAAAGCATGGTGGCGGTGGAGAATCCCCGCCGCGCGCGGCTGAGGCTGTAAACCAGCAAGATCACCAGCAGAGCCCCGGCAAATGCGCACAGCGACACGGCCGAGATGCCCGAGTACGAAAATCTCAACCCCAAGTGGATGGCCGTCGCCGCCCCCAGTGCCGCGCCGCTGGAGATGCCCAGCGTGAACGGCGTGGCCAGCGGATTGCGGAACATCGCTTGGAAGGCCATGCCGCTGGTGGCCAGCGCCCCGCCGGCCAAAAACGCCATCAGCACCCGCGGAATGCGAATCTTCCACAAAATGTTTGCCTGCAGATAATCGTCGCCGCGGGCCCAGAGCGCGCGGAAGGGAAGCTTCTCGATGCCCCAAAACGGTGCCGCCGCCAGTGCCAGCATGGCAAGCAAAAGGAGGACAGCGAGAATCAGGCCGCGCCGCATGAGGGCATCTCTGGTGGAGAAGCAGGGGGGCAACTCGCTGTTGCCAAAAGTAATGACGTTTCAATGGCGCACGCAAAGGCGCAAAGACGCCAAGAAAATCAATGCAGAAACACGAGGTTGCTTCACTGAACGTAGGCGCTCAGGTATCTTTGGTTTCTGCGCTTCATTTCCCGCACTCTCTTTGCGTCTTGGCGCCTTTGCGTGAGGGTTTTTTCCGGCAAGGTTGCTACGGTCTCCCTTTTTCTACACCCTGTCCACCGTCGCCTGCGGCACAATCACCGGAAGCCGCGCAACCGGATGGTCCACCAGCAAAAGCGGCGTGGCGTAGATCTGGGCAAGCACGTGCGGCTGCATCAGCTCGCAGGGCAGGCCGCAAAACGCCACCGCACCCTCTTTCAGCGCGACGATACGGTCGCTTTCCAGCGCGGCACTGTTGACATCGTGGGTCACCGCCAGGATCGTCGCGCCCGACTCCCGATTGATCCTGGCCAGCAGGCAGCGGATTTCGGCCTGGTGACGATAATCGAGAAACGTGGTCGGCTCGTCGAGCAGCAGGATTTCGGCCCCTTGGGCCAGCGCGGCGGCGATCAGCACCTTCTGCCGTTCGCCGCCGCTGAGGGTCGGCAGGAGCCGATCGGCAAACTCCACGGTGCCCGTCAGCTCCAACGCCTCGCGCACCACCTGCCGATCTTGCCGGCTGACCGGAGTGAATGGACTTAAGTACGGGTAGCGGCCCAGCAGCACGAACTGCTCGACGGTGAACGGGAAGACCCGGCCGTCGGCCTGGGGAACGTAACCGATCAGCCGCGCGAGTTCCTTCTGGCGATAGGAGGCTAAGGGCCGGCCGCAGATTTCGATTTCGCCGCTGCCGCCGGTGAGAATGCGGTCGAGGCATTTCAGCAGCGTGCTCTTGCCTGCCCCGTTGGGACCCACCATGGCCACGTATTCTCCTCGGGCCATCACCAACGAAACGTCGCGCAGAACCTGCTTTTTCCCCAAGCGGAAGGAGTAATTGCGGATCATGATGACGTGCTCGCGCTGCGGGGCTTGCATGGCTATTGCCGATAGATGCGCGGATGGATGAGCCGGGCGAACTGCTCGACCAGCGAGACGAAATTGGGCCCAGGAATGACGGCGCGGTCGTCGCCCAGCACGTAGACCTGCCCGCCGCGGACGGCCGTGACTTCGGCCACTTGCTGCCAGTCGGAGACAATCGCTTTCTCGCCCAGCTCGGCCAGCGACTGCTGGCGAACCAGGTCGATGATCACGTCGGGATTGACGTGCAACACGGCCTCGGCCGAAACGATGGGAAAACGCACGGTGCGGTGCCGGTAGGCGTTCTCGCCCCCGGCCAACTCGACGATCCGCCCCAGGTGGCCGTCGCAGGCGGCAATGCACACGTTTTCCAGTTTGCCCGAGCCGAGCGTGCGGTAGACGGTCACCATCACCCGGGGCCGCGGCAGGCCGGCCGCCCGCTGCTGGATTCGCTGAAGGCGGGCGTGGATCTCGGCGACCACTTCCTCAGCTTTCTTTTGCGCGCCGCATTCGCGGCCGACGATGGCGATCGAGTCGAGAATCCCCGCGATGTCCTGGTGCGATACCGTCAGCGTGCGGAGGCGCAATTTGTCGAAGGCCGGCATGGATTGCTGCTGCTCGACCAGCAGGATCACCAGGTCGGGCCGCAAGGCGACGATGGCCTCGAAATTCGGGTCGAGATATCCACCTACATCACTCTGCGGCTGCTGCTTGCCCCCAAACCTATCGAATCGCGACGTGCCCACTACGCGGTCCGTCAACCCCAGGGCCGAGAGGGTTTCGCTGATGCTGGGGGCCATCGACACGATCCGCAGGCACGGCCGGTCGTCGCGCACTGGGGTGCCGCTCGGGCGGCCAAGCAATTGCCGGGCCGCGAAACTCCCCGCAAAGATCAAGAAGATGGTGAATGCCAGAAGAAGTTGGTTGCGCATGAGGCGTGATGAAGGGGAAAGCAATGTTAATCGAGATATCATAGCACGCCCGATCGGTAGGGTGTCAAGCCCCGCAATGTTGTCCACCGGCCTCTGGCATTGACCGCGGGCAACGAGTATAAAAGAGCATCCAGGATCGCGACCTCGTTCCCAAGCTCTGCTTGGGAACCAGATGGACAGGCCCTATGATCGAGGCGCGACAAACCATGGCTCCGCGGCAAGACAACCCGCCTTATCAAAAGGGCGAGCCGGCGGCGTTGTTCATCCCTTGTTACATCGACCAGTTCTATCCTGAAATTGCCCAGGCGACCGCCCGGCTGCTGACCCGGCAAGGCGTGCCCGTGGTGTATCCCGCCGAGCAAACCTGTTGCGGTCAGCCGGCGTTCAACTCGGGCTACTGGGACGAGGCACGGCGGGTGATCCACCATTTTTGCGACGTGTTCGCCCCACATCGCTGGATCGTTTGCCCTTCGGGCTCGTGTACGGCCATGTGCCGGGTGTTCTTCGGGCACGTCGATCCGGCCGAGCAGATCGTGAGTGTAGGCCGGCGGGTGTTTGAATTGACCGAATTCCTGGTGGAGATCCTGGGAGTGACCGATACCGGCGCCACCTTCCCGCACAAAGTCACGCTGCACAGCGGCTGCCACGGGCGGCGCGAGCTGGGCCTGATCGACCCGCCGCGAACATTGCTGGACAGTGTGCGCGGCCTCACCTACTGCGAGCTGCCCGATACTGAAGAATGCTGCGGCTTCGGCGGCACCTTCAGCGTAAAAATGCCCGGCACATCGTTGGCCATCGGCCGCAGCAAGGCAGAAAACATCGCCCGCAGCGGCGCCGAAGTGGTGGTCTCCAACGACGTCAGTTGCCTGATGCACATCGGCGGCATCCTGCAGCGCGACCCAGACTTGCGGCACATCAAGACCATGCACATCGCCGAGGTGCTGGCGGCCGGGTAGTGGGTGGTGGGGAGTGGGTAGTGAGTAGTAGTGAGTAGTGGGTAGTGAGTAGTGGGTAGTGGGTAGTGAGAAGTAAGCACCGTAGTTTGTTTCGTATGTAAAGCCGCGACCAGTGGTCGCGGGCCCGGTTGTGGCCGCAGCAAGGCAACAGCAACATGTCCTCCGACAGCATCCATCTTGACGGCGCGCCGTTCCTCAAGGAGGCGACCAAGGGCCTCTACGAGCCGGCCGGCTTTCAATCGCTCGGCGAGACGGCCTGGCGGTCGAGCAAGCACAACCGCGCGCTGGTGGCCCGCATCCCGTATTTTCAAGAGTGGCGGCAGCAGGCCCACGAAATCAAAAAATATGTAATCGCCCATCTCGACAAGCTGCTGGTCGAGTTCGAGCGGACCATCACCGCCAAGGGGGCCACCGTGCTCTGGGCCCAAAACGCCGCCGAGGCCAACCGCCACGTGCTCGATATCGCCCGCGAGCACCAGGTCAAAAGCGTGGTCAAAGGCAAGTCGATGATCTCGGAGGAGATGGAGCTGAACCGCGTGCTGGAGTCGGCGGGCATCCGCGCGATCGAGACCGACCTGGGCGAATACATCGTGCAGTTGGCCGGCCAGCGGCCGGTGCACATCGTCACGCCCGCCTTGCACATGTCGGCCGCCGACGTGGGGCGACTGTTCGCCGAGAAGTTGGGCGAGCCGTTCAGCGCCGAGCACGCGCGCCTCACCGACATCGCCCGCCGCCGCCTCCGCCAGGAATACCTGCGTGCCGAAATGGGCCTCTCGGGCGTGAACTTCGCCGTGGCCGATACCGGCACCTTGGTGGTCGTGGAGAACGAAGGGAACGGTGGGCTATCGACCTCCACACCGCCGATCCACGTGGCGCTGATGGGCATCGAAAAGGTCCTCCCGCGGCTCGAATATCTGCCGGTATTCCTTAATGTGCTGGCCCGCATCGGCACCGGGCAGAAACTGACCACCTACACGCACTTGATCCACGGGCCGGCCCCCGGCCGAAAACTCTACGTCATCATCCTCGACAACGGGCGGAGCAACATCCTGAAGGACCCGGCCGCCCGATCGGCGCTGTTTTGCATTCGCTGCGGGGCCTGCCTGAATGCCTGTCCGGTCTACCGCCGCACCGGCGGTTGGGCCTACGGCTGGGTGTATCCCGGCCCGATCGGCGCGATTATCACGCCGCATCTGCAAGGCATGGCTCTCGCGGGCGCACTGCCTTTCGCCTCCTCGCTCTGCGGAGCCTGCGGCGAGGTCTGCCCGGTGAAGATCGATATCCCACATCAACTGGTTCACCTGCGGCATCGGGCGGTCGAGGAGCCGTCGCCGATGAACTCCTTCACCGAGCGCTGGACCTGGCGGATGTGGGCCTGGCTGATGAGCGGGCCGAAGCGCTACAAGCTGACGATGTGGGGCGTGCGCTGGGGCGTGCGGCTGGCGAGGTTCCTGCCCTGGCATCCAGGCAAACTGGGCGCCTGGACCCGCGGCCGCGAGTTGCCCAAGGTCCCCGGCCGGAGTTTCCGCAACTGGTGGCGCCGGAACGGGGGAAGCTTAAGGGATTGGAGATTAGGGATTGGGGATTAGAACGCGCGCCGACTGCGTCGGCGGGTTTGGTTGCGGCTTAAGATACTTCTGGAGAGCGATTACTAGCCGCGGCCGTAAAGCTGTAGTTGGGCAACGATGAGCTGTTGAGGGTGTGCCACTGCTTGCCGCTCCAGGCAAGGTCGCGATTTTGGGCAAGTCAGCACTGCTTGCGGTTTCGCCAAATTGGATCGGTCATCGGCAAGCAGTGCTGGCGACGAAAAAGGTGGAACTGTTAGCGATTTCGCAAGCAATGGCACACGCCCCAAGGCGGGCTCAAACGGCCAAGCGAAAAGTTGTCATACTATGAACAGTCGAGATAGCATCCTTCAACGGATCCGCAGTGGGCTGACTGGTGCCACTGCTGGCATGTCCAGCAGTGTTGCCCCGCCGCCGGTGCCGACCGTTTGGCCGCGGGAGACTACCGACCCCGCCGTGCTGGCCGAGCGGTTCGCCTGTGAACTGAGGGAAGTTCAAGGCGAGATTCTCCGCTGCGATTCGATGGAAGAGGCCCGGCAGAAGCTGGCCGCCCTTGTCCAAGAAATTCAACCAGACGCCCTTGGCAGTGAGGAAGGCCGCCAGAGCGATGAAGCGGACCGCCCCAGCGTGCTCGGCGCCATGGACAAGCCGCTTTGCCGGGAAGTGGCGGACGGATTGGATCCCGGCCGCATCGTTTGGGCGCAGCCCGATTGGACGCCGGATTTCATGTCCCGGTTGCCGGCCAGCCTGGTCGCCGCCGAGTGTTTGCTGGCCGACACGGGCAGCGTCATAATTGAAGGTGCCACGCACCAGGAGCGGCTGTTGTGCTACCTGCCGCCGGTGTGCATCGTGATTGCCCGAGTCGATCAACTCGCCGAGCATCTGCCGGCCGCCTGGGAAGCGATGGTCCGCCGCTGTGCCGACCCGGCGGCTCGCGGCGAACTGGTGATCGTCACCGGCCCCAGCCGCACGGCCGACATCGAAAAGATCCTCATCCTCGGCGTCCACGGCCCGAAGCGGCTGGTAGTGATCCTGGTGGGCTGACGCCTGCTCGACATGGCCGCACTGGCGACCGTGGGCGGCGGGCTGTTGCTAACAACGATAGCATCCTGCAGTTTGCCGACCCTGGATTCTTGACCTACATTTGCATAGGATTGTTCTGCACCCGGACGCCGGTGTGCCGCTGCTTGCTTGCAAGCAGTGCAGCACTGCTTCTGCGAAGCTGTGGCACATGGTGCGCAAGGCATTCCCATTGCTCGTAAAGAAAGGATCACAACAGATGAACAGACTGATTGCCGCGGCAACGGTTGTGGTGCTGTTACTGGGCTGTTCGACCGTGTTTGCGGGTTGGGGACACGTTGCTCCCGTGGTGGTGCAACCGTACTATCCGCTCGGACCGGTATACGCCTACCCGGCGCCGGTCGTGGTGGCCCGTCCGGTGATTGCTCCCGCGCCCGTGGTGGTGGAGACGCCGGGGGTAGCTCCGGTGCCGGTTTGGGCCGGGCCGCCGGTCGTGATCCGCTCGAAGGTGTACATCCCCGGCCGGCCGGTGCGAAACGTCCTCCGCGCCGTGGTGCCGTAAGTTGAGAGGCTCTCACAAACCTTCCTCTCCCCATACACTCTCCGACAAACCCACGGATGGCCATCCGTGGGCTTGGGCTGTCGCAGTGCTGCCATCTTGATAACCCGCCCCTGACACTTCCAAGCCCACGGATTGCCGTCCGTGGGTTTGTTGTTTCTTGCGGGATTGCATCGCGACTGGACCGCACCTAAAATCAGCGCTCGCCAGATGGCGCTGACGGCACGGGCATCTTGCCCGTGGAAGCAACTTCAGCACTGTCGGGACGCCGATGGCACTAAGTTTGATCCACTTGTGAAACATATTCCACTGCCGCAAACTTGCTGTCGTCCCGAAGGGACGGCAGATAATAGCCAGGGGCGTAAGGCCTCGTTGTTACGCACAAGTGGCCGCGGACCGTGGCATCCTTGCCCCAGTACGGGCATTTGAGAGTAGCCCAGCGATTCATCGCTAGGTCGAGATACCAAAAATAGTCCGTCCGTCCCGCAGGGACGATTGAAAATCAAT
>Ga0315289_10015056_pt1 | contig 10754 bp, 12 predicted proteins | sample YL17G11_40_MG_FD_203452 | JGI IMG/M metagenome (GOLD analysis project Ga0315289, IMG submission 203452) | Sediment microbial communities from Yellowstone Lake, YNP, Wyoming, USA - YL17G11_40 | ecosystem: Environmental > Aquatic > Freshwater > Lake > Sediment | place: USA: Wyoming | collected...
ATTCCCGCGTTACAATAAAAGTAGCCTAGCTTAGAGACTTTTGCAACCTCATTTGCTCGTAAATTGAATAGTCATAGCAGCATGAGAACCAGAGCCACGCTCCATAATCGTCTTAATTAAATCATCCGTAGCAAACAAGCCGCTGTCTTTCAACAAAGCGGCCCGGTCACTCATATGCAGGTTAAGGAGGATACGTTTGATCTGCTTAATGTCAGGAATCATGAAATTGACTTCGTCCAAATCATCAAGTCTTTCCTTCTCATTTCTTAATTTCACGGAAGCCCTCTCCAACATGACAGGCATTTTTTCGCTTTCTACTTTTTCTACCTTTTCTTTTTCTTCTTTTACTACCTTCTCTATCTTTTCTACTTTTTCTACCTTTTCTACTTTTTCTTCTATCTCTTCTTTGAACTCCACAACTGGTGCGGTATGTCCATTTGACGCAATTAACTTGGTTGCAGAAAGCTGCCCATCCCATTGGAAATATTTACGGAAAAGTCTCTTTATCGTTTTATCTACACCCTTTACCTGAAACTCTTTGTACGTTTGCTCGTCAAAAATAAGATCTATTCTCTTTCGAGAATACTTCTGCGCTATCGACTTATTTAAATAGTAGTTGATAACATCCTCATCCACTCCCTTACGCTTATCTAAGAAGTTAATGAGCGACCTGAATGTCAAAGGCCAAAAGTTACCTTCCGCCGGTATATCTCTCTTTGTACCCTCTACTAAATTTTCCCTGCGGCAGTCAAACAAGTCACTATTTTTAGTCATAACTACTCGACCGTCACCATAACTAAAACCACATATATCTCGACACAAAAAATATCTACGAACTTTATTATCTACTCTTTCTTCCCGATAAGGTTTGTTTGTAGACTTATCTACCATATAGTTGTAATGATTGAATTTTTCGTAGTCTTCTTTATCTACTCTCACTTCTTTTTCTGCATCATATTCTTTGTCCCAAACTTTTATATTAGGCACAATAACTACTCCTTATAAAATCATTACACCATATTGACGCACTAAACCAAATCAACATAGCCGTACCATGTATATCTGTTTATTGCAAGCACTTTCCTTCATTTAAAAAACTAAATTAATAAACATGGTTATATTTTTACTGAGATTGATGGAAGACTAAAACCTTTAAAGGTGAGGTATAACTATGGCTGGTAATGTTGCACCATATGCACAAAACGCTTTCAACGCAAAAGTAGCCCAAATAGATTTCGCAAAAGCAGGTACGCCGACAGTCCAAATGTATCACGGCGGCACTATTGTAGTCGGGGCCAACATCGTAGGCAGAATTAACTCATGGCAACCGGCTGGTGCTTACACAAGAGAAGGTACGCACATATACGAAGTCAACTCCAACACATGGGGCTTGCCAGTCGATTATGTGCCGGGAAGAGCCACTGGCTTCAATATCACCTTCACGCGAAATGAAGTGTGGGCACAAGAACTAGAAATAGCTTTGGGTTATGCAGCCGTTTGGAACGATCTCACAGATCAAACTTACCCGTTTCTCGCAAAAGAAATGCTTTTTAAAGGCAAGACGCTTTATAGAACTTGGTCGTATTCTGGGTGTTGGTTTACTGAGAAGAATCCCAGCGAGTGGTCAAATGAAGGCAACGGTGTTATGTCCGTTTCGTGTGGCATGGCGTATGTTTCTCGTAAACTTACTTGATAATCTAGCGTAAATCTAGTACAATAACCTCCATAATAACAAATGGAGGTTTTTTTATGTTTGAAGAATTCACCGCCGAAACTGGTCTTACTACAGCAGAGAAATATATAAATAACAGAACTAAGATGAAATGGGAATGCTCTAATGGGCATACTTTCACAACAACTTGGAAAGTTTTAAACCAAAAAAGAAGTTGCCTTTTATGTAATGATAAACGCAGAAAGAACTCATATGAAGCTATTCAACAAGATCTCCTAAAAAATGGAAACAACCTTCTCACAGCAAAAAAAGATTTCAAAGATAGCTGCACACAAAAACTAGAAATTCAATGCTGCAACGGACACCTTATACAAAAATCCTACAAAGCTTTTCGTAAGCATGGTTGTTCGATCTGTAACCCTAAAAAAGAAAAATATGATATCGATGATCTGAAAAAAATTGCGGCGGCTAGAGGGGATACTCTTGTCTCAACAGAATACATAGACGCACATACTCCTTTATTATTTAAATGCAAAAACAAAGAACATGAGCCTTATGAAAGTTTATGGACTACTTACAATAGAGACAATAAAAGAACTAATGGATTATTAGAAAAAACACAGTGCCGAAAATGTGCATATGAGTCTTTAAAAGTAAGTTCCAATATTCTTAAGAGGCAGATTGAAGATGAACAATATTCTATTCTTAAACTTGATGACAACGATATACATTCAAAATACGATATCGTAGTTCAATGCATCAAAAAACACGAACCTTACACAACAACATGGAATCGTTGGCAACAAGGAAAACGATGTCTACAATGTTCCCCCAGCGCATTAAAAACAATTGAGGAAGTCAAATGGGCACTCGCCAAAAGTGGATTGACTTTAGCTGACGAACAATACACATACACAGGAAATAAAGCTCCGCTACAAGCTATCTGCAAAAAAGGGCATACTACATGGAAAACTTTACAAGGGTTTGAAAGATACGGTTGTTCTGAATGCACTGTTGCTGGCACATCAAATGCCGAATTTGAGCTACTAGATTACTTTGAAGAATTCAATCCAAAACACAGGCGCAAAATAAACGGCAAAGAAGTCGATATCTACTTTGAAGAAAAGAAATTAGCCATCGAATATTGTGGTCTATATTGGCATGGTTCAAAACGTGTAGAATCTTTATATTGGGGAGATCCTGATGAACTTAATCGGCAACTTTATAAAAACATATATAGGCATAAAATTAAAAGGGATGCATGTACCCAAGCCGGAATAACCTTACTAACTATTTTTGAGGATGAGTTCCTTTTTAAAAAAGATATTGTGATATCTCGTATAGCTTATAAGCTAGGTATATCTAAAAAAATATATGCTAGAAACTGTGATGTATCCGAAGTTTCAAAACTGGAAGCCGCCGATTTTCTTAAACGCTACCATCTACAAGAAACTGTGCCTTTTGATTATGGTATGAAATTAGTATACAACAATGAAATTGTTGCCGTTATGACTTTTGGGAAACCATTACTATCCAATAGTACACATGAAAATGGCTGGGAACTTAAACGGTATTGCAGCATTCCACACATACAAATAACCGGCGGGGCCGATAAGTTATTCAAGCACTCAATACTCGAAGCGAAAAGTAGAAAAATCCCATCTATCTTTACTTATTGTGATTTGAGGTGGGGTACAGGTAAAGTATACCAAGCATTGGGTTTCGAGCTTTTAACAGATGCAACAAAACCAAGCCCACATATTATTAACGGCCTTAAGCGTAGTAGAAGTCATAGTAGTACTCTCAATGAAAACCTCATCTACGATTGTGGGCATCAAAAATGGTTATATCGTATATAGGAGGATGCATGGAAAACACAAAACAAAAGTGGTGGGAATTCGCCGCGACATTGCATAAACGTGATAACCAAATATGTCGCGTGATCAAACCATTACCAAAATTTAAATCTTCTTCCTATAAAACTTCCGTTATTGTAGAATCTCGCAATATCCCGCACCTAGAATATGTACTAAGTAAGCATTGCCAGCATTTAAATGATTCTTGGGCTGTTCGCGTTGTGTGTACTGAAGATAACAAAAAATACGTTACAGAAATAGTGAACAGGCTCGAAGCGAACATTCAAATTATGCTGGATAACAAAATTAAGACTTTACAAGATTATAACAATCTTCTTCTCAGTAAAGAATTTTGGGATAGCTTAGATGCGGAAAAAGTGTTATTATTTCAAGAAGATGGGTTTCTACTTAGAGATGGCGTGGAAGAATTTTTAGACTATGATTATATCGGTGCGCCTTGGCCGCTAGAATTGAGGCACAGCCCTACAGGTGTAGGCAACGGGGGTTTTTCGCTTCGTAGTGTTAGCAAAATGAAACGGGCATTAGAAGAAATAACATTGGAACACGCATTAAATATAAACCAAACTAGAAAGCGTGGAAATACATTAGTCATTGCAGAAGATATATACTATTCCCGCGCTTTATCTCTATACTCTGATGTTAAGATGCCTACTTGGGAAGCCGCTCGTAGTTTTTCTTATGAGAGTATATATCATCCAGAACCAGTAGGTTGGCATCTGCGTAATTATAATTTTGAAAAAATTTTTAGAAGGGCCAGCAGGACCATTTCCCAATCGGGCAATTTGCGACAATCAACCCAACTTTGATAGGCATATTGCATCCGCAATGAATACATTTGCTACCCGTGAGATATTCACAGTTTCTACATATATCCAATCTAGTTTCTATTGTGACTTCGTCTGCCACGATCTGGCCGGTACTTAAAGCATATTTAATAACATTTGCAGTAGTTACAAAAAGACCTCTTATTTGTTTGATTTGTTTGATTTGCATAGTGTCTCCAAACAGCTTACATTATAACTATAATCAAATTAGTCAAATTAGAGGGTAGAATATTGAAATATATAAGCTTAGATATAAGCACGAACACTGGGTATGCTGTTTTTGAAGACGCTAAACTCATTAACTATGGAGTCTTTACTAGGAAAGTAAAAAATTATAAAGCTGATGTAAGGACGTACAAAGACTTACCAGATTGCTATCCCGAAAACTTTCTTGAGACTGTGGACATAATAACTGAAGAGTGTATGAAACTAATAGTAGATAACCAAATTGACATGGCTATTATTGAACATCCTGAGAATGGAAAGCAAAGGCTCTCTCAAAGGTTATTAGAGTGGACGCATCTTACGCTAGTTCGGGCCTTGAAAGCCGCCAACGTGCCATTCAAATACATTCTGGTAAGTGATTGGCGCAGAGTTGTTAACTGCTACTTGAAATACTGGCCGGAGCATCAGATCTGGAACAAGGAAGTAAAGAAAGCCAAAGCCAAAGCTATTCCAACAAAAAAGGGAACTTTGGTTCCAAAAATAGACGGGAAAAGAGTTAGTGCTATGAATCAGAAAAAGCTATCTATTTTGATAGCCAACCAGCATTACCTTATCAGTGTGAAGGATGATAATATAGCCGACGCCATAAATATTGGCAGAGCCTACCTTGAGATGGAGCTATGACAACTAATTTTACATACAAATATCTTAGCTGCAAGTTAGAGTACATTCCGAACGATGTCAGTATCCAGATTGAATCGTATTTGATTGACGGCGATAATCAACTATACATAAATCAAAATACTTTGGTTATTGACACGTTTACTGTTCAACTGTATCGGTCAAGTTTACCTACGAGTAATTTTGCAAATTACCTGACTGTAATGGCCGCCAATGCAATCAATACCAAGTACAATAAAACTATTGGCGGATATACGGTAGCCAGCAATCCATATGTAAGCCAAATAACACCCAACACCAGTGAGCTATTACCCGGCCTGAAAGTATCTGGGGATGGTATTCCTGAAGACACTACCTTGACGAATATAAGAGATACTACTTCGATACAACTTTCCGCTGACGCTACAGTTACTGGATCTGTCAGTTTGACATTATCTGCGGCGGCTTGGACTATAGACTATTCTGCTTTAATAGAACTCGCCACAATAGTTAATTTTGGTAATTTGTAAGCAAATTATATCAATCTTCATTTTTATTTTCTTTAAAAATATGCTACTCAGTAGTGTACTTTCAAATATTTGATATAGAAAATAACTTTTTGGAGAAGGTTATGTCAAAAACGACGCAGAATTTACTTTCTTTAGCAGAGAACGCGATTCGCTGTGGGAATAAGAATAAAGCAAAAAAATTCTACAAAATGTTTCTAGCTGACAAAACGTATCACCCTGACAAGTGGGCGGCATATTTTACTTACGGTAATATGCTCATAGAGGAAGGACAGGTATCTCAAGGAATCTCACATCTTGAAAAAGCTCTTGAGGAAAAAAAGTTTATTGAGGGGTATCTTGAATTGGGTACTGCTCGTCAGGGATTAAAACAATATGATAAAGCAATCATTTGTTTTGAAAAAGCAATAACTTTGGACGCGACTTCAGATAGAGCAATGTACGGGCTGGCTGTTTGTCACAGTGAACTAAAAGATGTAGAATCTGCCTTGCCTTTCATAACTAGCGCACTACAAATAAAGCCTACGGCACAATATTTTGACTTCGCTGCGGTATCATATTTCATGCTAGGCGACTACAAAACGGCATTAAAATATCAGGAGCAAGCCTACGCCTTCGACCAATCATATCAAAGCCTTTCCAATCTTTGCGACATGTATAAAAAATTAGGGAAAACAACTAAAGCTTTCCAAACAATGAGGGAGATGTTTCAAGTAAGTCCTAACAGTGTTGAAGCGCATCAACACGCAGCTTTTTTGCTTCTATATACTGGATGCTATGAGGAAGGTTGGAAAGAGTATGAATGGCGTAGAAAATGCGTAGGTTATTTTAGAATCTATAGCAAGCCTTTTTGGGATGGACTGGAAGATCTCTCAGGTAAAACCCTATTTTTATATGGGGAGCAGGGGTTCGGGGATATACTTCAATGCATCCGTTTTGTTCCTATACTAAAGCATCGATTCGAGCGGCTTACAATCATACTTGAATGCACACCTCCACTAGCTAAACTTTTTAGTAAATTAGATTCCGTGGACGAAATTCGCGTCCGGCCTATGGATCAGAAGTGGAATGTGGATGTATTAGAAAATTTTGACTTTCACTGTTCCATCTTAAGCCTACCCAATCATTTAAACAACACAGTGGATGACGTTCCTTATAGCTCTAGGTATCTTCATACGGATGCAGATAAAGTAAAAAAATGGAAAGGAGTTTTACGGAATACATTCAACGTAGGTTTGGTTTGGCATGGTCAAGCAATCGGAGGGACTGAAGTAGACAGTCGGAGAAATATACCACTTCGTAATTTCATGAAAATTTTTGATATAGAAGGGACCACGTTCTATAGCTTACAAAAAGGAGAAGCGTCGAGACAAATAGTTGCCGAGGGGCTAGAGGAAAAAATCTTAGACTATACGAACGAATTTCATGATTTTTCAGACACGGCTGCTTTCGTAGAAAATTTGGATTTAGTTATTGGGGTAGATACTGCGGTTATTCACTTGGCTGGTGGGTTAGGGAAGCCAACGTGGCTACTGAATAGGATGGATGGTTGCTGGCGGTGGGGAGATCCAAATGAACCCGCCTTTAGGGGCAACGGAACAATCTGGTATGATAGTGTGAGAATATTTAGACAAAATTCGTGGCTAAAGTGGGAAGACACCTTAGAAGAAGTCTATTTTAAGCTTCAACATACTGTAAAGCCGTCAGCAAAATTGCAGTTACCTCAAGTCACTTTAATTATTGTCGATTGTGTGGACTACTCTAGAGCCAGAACGGTTTTAGATCGTTGTATGGATCTTTGTGATTTTGCAGATGTAAAATTATTGACGCATATGATTCATAGAAAAGATGATCCCCAAGTCGTCTTAATCCCCGAAATTAAAACGCTTGAAGACTATTCTGAATTCATGGTTTCTAGACTGGGTGAATTTTTTACTACCTCTCACGTTCTCGTAGTACAACATGACGGGTTTATAACCGATGCGGAAGCATGGACTGACGAATTTTTAGATTATGATTATATAGGGGCACCTTGGTGCGAAGAAGCTTTCCTACCGAAACATCTACACCACGCATTACAAAATGGATGGATTGTAGGCAACGGCGGTTTTTCTCTGCGAAGTCAAAAACTACAGGCGGCATTACACGACATGGACTGGGGTTCCATGTCGAAGCATTGTGAAGATACAGTAATTTGTATTCGTTTGCGTGGTCTTCTTGAACAGAATTATGGCATAGCATTCCCGCCCGCTAAATTAGCGGCTAGGTTCTCAACAGAACAGTATGTATTGGGTGTCACTAGGAACGTATCTTTTGGGCAACACAACTCGCAATCAGAGGAACGACAGTCTCTCGTTTATACGCAACCAGACTTTTCAAAAAATAATTTTACTGCAATACACCTTAGAAATCCCGGTGGGGAATTTTTTGACCATGTAGGTCTTCTTACCTTTTTTGCGAAATGGATAAAGCCTAAACATTATCTAGAACTGGGTATTAGAACGGGAACTTCATTCATACCTATTTCTAAACTATGTGAAAAAGCAACTGGCATAGACGTTATAGCACCCACATTCCCATTGCTGCCTAATATGGAGATCCGAGTAGAAACTACAGACAATTATTTTGCTAATTTAAATAAGAACACAGTTTTTGATATGGTTTTTATTGACGCTGATCATAGGCATAAGCAATCTCTTACTGACTTTATGAATGTAAAAGATCTTGTTATGGAAGACGGCTTTATCTTTTTACATGACACCTATCCTATTGACTCCTCCATGATGGTTCCCGGCGGTTGTGAGGATTGTTACAGAACAGCTTTGTGGATTAAACAAAATTTAGCTTCACAATTTGAAGTTGTTACGTTACCCTTCAGCCCCGGCGTAACTATAATTAAAAAAATGCCCATAACTAAACAAGTGGTATATATATAAAAAAAAGGTGAATAACGGTAGGGAAAAGCTACCATATTCACCTTAACTTAAAAAAACCTTGAAAGAGAAATTATCTCTCAAGGTAAAAATAATTTTTATTTAATGCTGACGGGCGGTGTTGTGATGGCCGCTTTTACAAGCTGCTGGATCGAAGCTACAGCCGCTGCTAATTGAGCTACACTTTGCGCCAGCAGATGACCTTGACTTTGTGGGTCAACGCCTGTTCCGATCTTAACGAGAGATTGCGCTTCCGACATATCGGGTTCTGCGATGTCTTTAACACCCCTTGTGATCAAAGAATCAAGTGCGCCATTAAGGCGAGCCGATCCGCGAACAAGGTTTTCATTCATCTGCTTACTCATTACGCGGGTGTCTTCCATCATAGCTTGGAAGTGTAACGTAGGGAATTCACAGAGATTTTTGAAGTTTGTGTTGGCTACTGCATCTACTACTACGCTCTCTAAGGCTTCAGACATGATATCCTCCTAAAAAATTTTCTAATCCAGATTAAAAATTTAAACCATGAACTACTGTTTGTTTATTCGTGTAGTACATTGGTCTAATTTTAATTTAATGCTGTATTCGATTTTTTAACGGAGGGGGGAGATGAATTAGGATTGAGATTTATTAAACATGTGGACAAAGCTGGTCAGGGACTTCAATCCTTCGACTACTTCGCCGCTGATCGAGATCTGCCCCAACTTGTCTTCAAGGCGAACGATGTCGTCTTTTGTGGCGAAAGGAATTTTTTTTAGTAGGCTATCAATTTTTTTGAAGCTTTCGTCTGTAATCAAAACGTCATCTTCGCGTAAAGCGGATTGAAGCGTAGCGTCTATTTTCTTTCCTGCTTTAGCGTGGAACACTTCTTCTTCTTTTTCCCATTCCTGACTTAACTCTTGGATTTCCGATTTGTTTTTATTTAAATTTCTGGCTGAAAGGAAATCAATTATGTTTTCCAATCTCTTAACTTTCTCTTTAAGCAAGTCAACTTCACTCTGTACTTTACGGTTCCCAAACATAATTCCTCCTGCTTTCTGGTTTTCTTCTGTTTCTGGGTTTTCTGGTTCCTGTATTTTCCTTGATATCACAATAAATGCAAAACTAGCAAATTGAAAAAAGGTAAAACAATGTGAAAAACGACGAAACAATTAATAATTTCTAATGAACACGCCTAGTTAAGTGCAATTAATTGTAACTAGGCCCAATTAAACACACCCAGAAAAAAAATGCAACACATCGTTATATTTTTAATGACAGTCGAACTATATATAGTTTTATTCAAGGAGTATTAATATGGCAGAAAAATTAGAAAGCGCGGTAGTGGACGCGGTAAGCAATTCCAACTTCAAAAACTTAGGTGAATTCCCCACGTTACATTTCCAAGCGATGATGGAAGACAACAGGATTATCTCTAAGCAAATGAACGAAAACCTAGTCAGGGGATCGGCTCGTCTTAATGGCGCACTTGATTCTTTGATCGTCCGTGGCGCGAAAGACATTGCAGAACCCGATATGGAAGAAGCATCGTCGCTCGTAAAAATGGGCACAGGCGTAGATCCTCAAAGTCAAGGTTACCTGTTAAGCCAAAGCGTTTCCCAGTTAGCGGCTGCTGTTGCATCGATTCAACAGCTAGTTAAAACTGCTGGACTTACGCCCCCGGTTACTGTGTAATCGCAACGTAACTCAGAAATGAGAAAGAACCCTTACCTTTTAGGTAAGGGTTTTTTATTACGGAGGATGTTTTTTGGAACGTATTCAGTCAATTAAATTAATTACTATCTTAAAAAAGATAACTGCGGCTAAAAAAGAGCCGCCCTACGCTGTAGTAGATAGAACTTTTACAAGTGATTGGAAACCTATTTTCAGGTGGTCTGATTCAGAAAGTCGAACGTGGCAAGGTGAATTTGAAAGCGAGGAAGCTGTTGTACGAGCAATCCCTTTAAAGTTTAAAAAAATCATTCTTCAATATAGAGATGCCAAGGGCAACGAAGTAAATAAAACAATAAACAGGTAGAAAGCTATGAGAAAACTAGTAAAGGTACTGTATAAAATTTTAGCTGGTGACGTTTATGATTTCAAAACAGGTAAGAAAA
>Ga0315289_10015058_pt1 | contig 10753 bp, 14 predicted proteins | sample YL17G11_40_MG_FD_203452 | JGI IMG/M metagenome (GOLD analysis project Ga0315289, IMG submission 203452) | Sediment microbial communities from Yellowstone Lake, YNP, Wyoming, USA - YL17G11_40 | ecosystem: Environmental > Aquatic > Freshwater > Lake > Sediment | place: USA: Wyoming | collected...
GAGGAGAAAGGAAGGATTGTGCGGTTGTGTGGCAGGAGTAGAGGATTTGAAGAGATGGTAACGGAGGGAAAGAGTGGTGCTACCTGTTATAGTAGGAAACAATTAACTAGTTACAATTATAAACCTGCCTAAGAGGAGTAGAGTTAAAGCTAGTACAGTAGATAGCTCTACCTAACCTAGTATTCTCTATCTTATCTTTGGCTTTACTATCTGTGAGTGTCTGATACTGCATATTCGTAGGTGCATCAATACCACCCTGAGCTAAAGCACAAATATGATCGACAACATAACCTTTTCTACCATGTGGATACCCCTGTTGTACATCAAACTGGTGTTTAACCTTAGAACTCCTACAAGTAGAAGCTCCTGCAACTGAAATAGTAAATACAAATAGTACAAATACATATACAACTACTACAACTAATAGTAGTAGGAACTTCTTTAACATACATCTAGTCATTACTTACCTCTATAGTTAGTACCAGCTTCTACAATCTCATCTATATGTCTACCACAACCACTACAGGTAGACATACTATCTAACTTACATTTTCTATTACACTTACTATCTACCTTAACTACTTTTTCTCTGCTCATAGAGTGGATTTGGTTTAACCTTAGAACTATAGCGTTGTCTACCATTGATATGTTTCTCTTTGTATTCAATAATAGTTAAAGAAGGCGCAGTCCACAAGTTAATAGGTGGAAATACCATACTAGCCCATCTAATCCCCATACTATCTTCCTGTATGGCAAAGATTAATTAACCTGCTACAATATCTATCTTCTTTAGCCTTAGTATTATATCTATTAAGTAGTTCTCCATCTATTTCATAATGTAGTTTCATAGCTTTAGATTCTTGAGTCTTTACATTAAGTTTAAGTAGTTTTATATATCCTAAAGTATAGTTGTATTCTAGGTTTACAGCTTTAAATTCTTTATCAGTCATGTTTAACAGCCCAAAACTTTCTTGCATCTAGCATAGTTAGCCAACCTTTCCGTACTACCGTTAAAACCGCCATTAATAAGCTTAGTGATATTACTAAACTTACCCACATCAGCATAACTATTAAGGTTACGACTGTACCAAAACCATGCAGCACTCCTACAAGCATATTCTTCCTCACTTAGTAACTTTGGGTTAGTAACAAGATCAACTTTAAGTGCAGTTCCACAAGCTTTGTAATTGTAGTAACCTGTTAGCTGGAATAAACCGCGACCTTTATAAAACTTCCCACTAGTAGAATGGTTGGCATGTGCGGTTTGTAGTGCTTCAAACTCTAAGTTACCTAAATCTTTCCTAAACTCGTAGTTAGCTCCACTAGCAATCTCCTCTACATAATGTAAAGACCCACTTTCATGTGCTAATTGAGCTATAAAAGCGGCTATTTGTAGTGGTTTTACTATCTTAAACTCTTCCATCGCTGTATTTAATGGGAGTAGAAACTTGTTTACATTCTTTTCTGAAGCACTTGGCATCATAAGATGCAGTTGTTCTTTAGTAAATAACATTTTACCCTCTAGTTATAGACTTAGTATCAATACCTTTAAGTTTGTCAAAAGTTCTTAAACCGCCAAGTCCTAGTAAACCCATAAGTATATCTGTACTTGCAGAGTTAAGTATAACAGGAAAAGGAGGCAGGTTAAAGCACAAAGCAAGCCAATTAAGCAAACTTCCGCCTATCCCTATATAGAATAAGGTAATAACTCCTACCCACATTGCCGCAGGTCTAGCACCTGCAATAAAGATACTAGAACTAGCAGCTTCTATTTTATTTATCTCCAGTTGCCCTAGTACTAAGTTGAACTCGTTACTTATCTCAGCAGCTATACGGTCAAGTTTAGCTTTCTCAATCGTTGTTGCGTCAGGATATATCCTTTCAACAACGGTGGAAGCAAGATTAGCCACCGAAGTTATTGCATCATCTATACCAAACATGCCCTAAACATCAATTGCAGATGAAAACAAATCAACATTTGTTTTCAGATAAGTGTACATATTTTCTATTGCTGTAGATGTATCATAGGGTACTGTATATGTGAAGATTTCTAAATATCTATCACCTGCATCATAAGATGCTACATCATGCCAAATAGCAATATTGAATGTGATATCTGTAGCATCTCCTGCAAAATTTAAAATCTTTGCATATGCAGTTGGAAAGTTAATTCCAAATTGACTATCGTAACTAATTTGTAAAGCCATTTTAATATCCTATATTAAGTTGCAAGAATACCAACATTGGCAATTCTTGTTGCTTTCCAATAACTACCTCTTCTTGGAGTTATTGTTCCAGCACTATTTGTTACATTAAGTCGTAAACTTGTTGAACTTGCATTTTCTAAAATTATTTTAATTCTAACCCAGTGATTAGTAGAGAGAGTAAGCGATGTAGTAGCAGAAAAAGCTACGGATGCTGCAGTTTGTCCTGTTAAAGCAGCCATTGTCATTGCAGTTGTGGTGGGAACAGTAGTATAACCAGCAACAGGAGTATGTTGAATAATAACTTGCATATTAGTAACAACTGCTGAATTGGTTATTGTCCATACTAAAGTTCCTGCTGTATTCTTCAAGAAATAACATTCCATTTCTATTTCATATACACCATTAGTGACTAAAGGTATAGAAGATGATGTTCCAAAGAAAGGTGCAATAGTAGTTGCAGTTACCCCTAAATTAGCTTCAAGTCTAAAATACTGACAAGTTGGTATTAATCCCCGACCATTCGTTGCATTACCTGTAAAGTAAGCGACTGAATTGACAGAATCTACTTCGATTGCACCTGCTTCTGGGGTAGTCAAGAAAGATGTACCTGGAGTAATCTTTAATGGCGCACCACCGACAGCAGTAGTACCAGCAGCAAGTGCCAGTTGAGTTGCTGATATAGATCCTGATACTTGTAACTTATATGTCCCAGACGGTGAAACACCAATACCAACATTTCCATAAGGTATGAGAGTTTTAGTAACTGTACTGCCACCTAATGTAAATGTATTAGATCCTGAACCAATAGCATTATAACCAATGACAGTTTCATTTGTGACATTATCAGCAGACGCTTTAGTTTCTTCACCAAGAAATGTTGATTTATTTACAACAGTTAGTTGTGTTGTGCCATCTGCAATAAATCTACCTGCGTCTGCACCCAGTGCTGCATTATAATCGCCAGTAGTGTTATTTAGTAAAGCACCCATACCCATAGCTGCATTATAAATCCCAGTTGTGTTGTACTTGAGTGCAATTTGACCCATTGCTGAGTTATCATGACCAGTAGTGTTGTACGTTAGTGCCAAATGACCCATAGCTGTGTTCCAAGAACCAGTAGAGTTGTCCATGAGTGCTTGCATACCCATAGCTGTGTTATAATCGCCAGTGTTCTGATCTAAGGCATTTGCACCAACAGCTGAGTTACTACTACCGCCTTGGTTCGAGGCTAATGCCCGCTGACCAATAGCTGTATTATTATCACCGCCAGTATATGCAGTACTGTTCCGTCTTAGTGCATCCGAACCAACAGCTGTGTTGAAGTTACCGTGCTTGTTTTCATTTAATGCATACGCACCAATAGCTGTATTCTCGTGACCCATCATATTCATCGCTAGAGCAGTCAAACCAAATACTGAGTTATTAAAAGTCGAGTAGCCAGCAGTTCCTCCCTGTCCTATTGTTAGTTCTTTTATAGTTGCATCAGCAGTTACAGTTAATCCAGCTAAAGTACCAACTGAAGTTAAACTTGATGCTAGTACATTAGATGCCAATGTAGCACCAATAAGTGTTTCTGCTGTAGCTGCACCTGCACCACCTCCAGCATTAGCCAGTACAAATGCTCTTGTGGCTGCGTCTTGTGCGTTAACTGGATCAGCCACATTTGTTATGGTCTGGGTATTATTATCCAGACCATTTTTTGCAATAAATCTTTTTGTCGCCATAGTTCACTGTCCCGATAGCAGATTGATAATTAGATATTTATAAGGGTTTTAATTATTTTGTATGTTGTTGAAGTAGCTTGTGCAGGCGTTGTTAATAACTGCACGTTGCCACCAACAACATTCGCATCAAATGTTGCCAATGAAGTAATTAGGGTTCCTATATTTGCGTTGCCATATTCGACAACATTGGCATTAGTGCCGTCATGTATTACCAACAATTCAGATATTTGGTATGAAGTGCCAGATGTTACCTGTACCTGATACTTAACAGAGCGATAAGCGGTAGATGAATTAGCATCCAACACCTGATTTGCGGTGGTGGCTAACGTAGTTAATGTAGCAGAACCTATACCCCCTTGAGTTATAGGCAATGTAGTATTTGTTGTGGTGCTTAGAGCATCCGAAATAAAATATCCAGCTAACGTAGTTGGATTTGTTCCAGCAGTTACACGACCTTTGGCATCGGTGGTTACTGAACGATAAGTACCAGCAGTTCCCACAGCAGCAAGCGTACTTGCAATAGTTCCAGTGCTTAGATTAGTTGAAGGGGCAGTAATATCTCCAGTAATTGCTAATGCTTGAGTAGAAGCAAGTTGTGCTACGTTTGTTACGTTGGCAAGACCAACATCAGTTGAAGTTAAAACAACTGCACCAACCCTACCAGCAACAGAAGTTACATCGGAACTACCACCTTGAACTACATCATAAGTTGTACCATTGGAAATAAGCATATCCCCAACTGTCCAAGCATTAAAACCATCAATAAGCACTGTACCAGCAACGGATACTTTATAGTACCAACCTAATGTTGGTGAACTTGCTGAAGCTAAAGAAGGGGTATTTGTTAAAGCATTCCAAACACCCTTGTAGACCAATGAACCAGCAGCTCCAGTACCATTAGCTGCAATAGTAACTCTACCTTTGGCATCAACGGTAATGTTAGCATTAGTATAAGCTCCAGCAGTAACACCGCTTGCGGCTAATGTTGTTGCATTACCAACGGAAGTAACATCACCTGTTAAGTTAGCGTTAGTAGCAACAGTTGCAACAAATGAACCAGTTCCCGTTCCAGTTACTCCACCTGTTAATGTAATGGTTTGGTCGCCTGTATTGCTACCGCTTAAAGTAGTAATACCTAAAGCAGTCTTGATTGTAGCGGTAGTTTCATTACCCGTATTAGTACCTGATAAATTAGCAACTGCTCCATTAGCAAGCATTGCGTTTGAAATGGAACCAGCACCTAATAAACCAGTAATGTCTGCTTGCACTACAGCGGTATTACCTGTAACTCTACCTTTGGTATCTAAGGTAATTTTAGCGAAGGTAGCCCCTGTGCTTTGAGTTACGGTTGCTAGTGTAGTAGCTACAGTTCCTACAGTAGTAGTTATATCACCTGTTAGAGCAGGCAGTTGAGCAGCAGGAACAGTACCACTAGCTAAGTTACTTGCATTTGTTGTATATTGTTTAGTTACCGCATCTGTCGCATTGGTAGGGTCAGCTAAACCAGTAATAGTAAGACCATTAGCATCTAACCCGCTTTTAGCAATAAATCTCTTTTGTGTCATGTCAAATCCTTATTTAAGATGGTAACAGCGTACGGGTAATTTTAAAATTTGTACTTATATTAGTAGGAGTTATAAGTAAGTGTAGGTTAGCTCCACTAATAATGCCGTTAAATGAACATAAAATATTAGAAGTTATTATATTTGCATATTCAACCATAGTAACATTAACACTATCGTGCAAAAGAAGTATCTCGCAAATCTGTCTACTAGACCCTACAGTAGCATATACAACGTACTTAGCCCCACCATAAGAAGTGTAAGAGAAAGTATCTAAAACTTGTTCACTAATAGTTGCATTAGACGAGAAAGTTAGTATAACTTCATTAACACTAACTCCGGCAGGACCTTGTACCGCAGAAGTAATAATAGTAGAACTAGCTACGTCAATACTAGATATTACAGTAGAAACATTATCTGTTAGAACTACTATAGAATCAGCCATTACCTAGTAACCTCTGGTTTAAAAGTTACCTTACCTTCTATAAGTCTAGTAGTATCTCCATTATTAAAGTATATCTCAAGATCGTAGACTCCACCAACACCAACTAAGGTTGTAGTTGCTTCATCCGATATATAAAGGTCGATTTTACCAGTTAAAGGGGTTATAACTATACCAGCATTAATCGTGCTAAGTTCAAGAAGAACAATTAGAGATTCTATAGAGGCTCTTACTTGTAGTTTTGCCGTACAATCTGTAAGATTAATTGCAACATTGGAAGAATCTTTCCAATACAAGGTATGACGATAAGTAGCACCTTTTTCTATAGCAGGAAGATTTAATTTAGAGGCTGCCATAACTATCCTAAAGTTTAACTATATTATGTGATTGCAGCCAAGCAAATATACCTACTGCACATATACCTACTAACCAAAAGAACTTTGTAACTATGGTTTCCCCAACTTCTTTATAGAAGTCGTTCCTAGCAGATTCAACTGCTTTCTTAGCTATAGTTATAATCTGTTCTTCAGATAATTCATATCTATTAAAATTAGGGCATTTTTCAAAATCTTTCAGCTCTAAATCTGTCATAATTATTACCAAAGTTAATTCTTGTTGGTTTTATATCGTTATGATACACTTGTAGAAAGTGTACATTAAATACCTAATATACGCAACTTTTTTCACTTTTAAATTAGACAAGAAAATCAATAATATATGTTAGATTCTAATGTTCCTATAATAAATATGGATGCTAAAGTAAGTCCTATTGTGTTAGCAAGCATATTAGGGGTTAATATCAGTTTGGTTTACCAAGAATGTCAAGCAGGGAGATTACCTTTAAATCTTACTGAAGCTACTTATAAAGAATGTATACAGATGTACATAGCTCACTTTAAGAAAGGAGCTGATCTTAAGTTAGCTAAAGAAGCTAATGAACAGGAACTTAGAAAGACCAAACTAGCAGAGGATATAAAGCTTAGAGAAGAGAAGTTTAGATTTAAGGAAGAGCAAGATAGAATTAAAGCAGAGAATAAAGGTAAAAGAAGTTTTAGTTCAGTAGGAGAAGGAGATGACGGTAATGATGGTATGCCTCCTCTTGTAGCAGCTAAAATGAAACAAGATATAAGACTTGGTATAGCTAAAGAAGCACAGCTATGGTTAAGAATAGCTATAGAAAGACAAGAGTATCTTGCAGTAGATGAAGTCTTTAAACTTACTGAACCTTTCTTACAAGCTATAAAGAATATACTAGTGTCTTTAGCTTCTGATATACCAGAAGTACAGGCATCAATAGATGAAGGAATGGAAACTCTTTATAACTTAGGACTTAAACTGGTAGAGAACGCAGACATAGATGGGGATAAGTTTGTTGAAAGAATGTTAGAAAAAGAACTTGATCTAACTGATATAGAAATAAACTTTACCTCTGATAATAGAGATTTCTAATGAAAGTATCCTTATGTAGTAATAAGAATATAGCTGAAAGAAAGTTTCTGGGTAACTTACTAGAGATATTTAAAGCACCTATAAGAATAGGTACTATGGCATGGGCAGAGAAGTTTAGGATTATGACTTCTGTTGAATCTTCCACAGTAGGTAGATTTAATAATAACCTCACTCCTTATATGGAGTTTATCTATGATTGTATAGATGACCCAGAGATACCAGTTATCGTTGCTACTAAGTCAGCTCAGATAGGTTGGTCTGAACTTACTAATAATGCTTTAGGTAAGTGGATACATACTGACCCATCTAAGATTATTATGGCATTTCCTAGACTAGCAAGTGCTAGAAACTATAGTAGAGAAAAGATCAAACCTTTCTTTACAGGAACTAAAGTACTTAGAGATATTATTAATACAAGAGTAGCTAAGGAGAGTTTTAACTACTTTGAATTTCCTAATGGCTTTCTTAAGTTAATTACTGCTGGTTCAGTAGGGGAAATGAAATCTTCTTCTATTCCTAGAATTATTATTGAAGAGCCGGATGATTTAAAAGCTGATGTTAATGGACAAGGAGATAGTCTTGATATTGTTATAGAGCGACAAAAGACTATTCCTACTAATAGAAAGAAACTTATCTATGGTGGAACTCCTACAGATAAAGACTTTAGCAAGGTAGAAGATGCTTATAAGAAAAGTAATCAGATGGTATTCAAAGCTCATTGCCACCTTTGTGAGGGTTTACATGAACTTAACTTTAATAATCTATATGAAGATGATTACCAAGATAGGTTTATAGATGAAATTTATGGTAAGAAGAACCCTAATTCTGCTTACTACTTATGTCCTTTGTGCGAACAACCTTGGTCTTTTGATGATAAGAAACAGAACATAATAGCTGGTATGAAGTTTGGTAATAAGGGTTGGCATCCACAGAAACCAGAAGTAACTGAGATATATGGCTTTGCTTTCAATGAGTTACTAAGTTCTTTCCAAGCTTCCGAGTATAAAGAGTTAAGTAAGAAGAAAGTCCTAGCTGAACTAGAGTTAGCTAAAGGTAATGAAGGTAAGATGAAGTCCTTTACTAATAATAATATGGGTAAGGCATATGCTTCTGGTAGTTCTGCAATGGAAGCAGAGGACATGAAACAGCTAAGAAGCAACTATCCAGAACATATAGTTCCTATGGAAGGTCTGGTACTTACTGCTGGGATAGATGTACAGGATAATAGATTCGCTATAGCTATCAGAGCTTGGGGCAGAAACAATAACTCTTGGTTAGTATCTTGGATGGAAATCTTTGGAGATGTTAAGAATCAAGATAGCCATATATGGAAAGAGTTGGCAGATAAGACAGTATTAGCAGAGATACAACATGCTTCAGGTAAGCCACTTAGAATCGCAGCAGTATCAATAGATTCAGGAGATAACACAGAACTAGTATATAAGTGGGTATTAGAAATGGTACAACATAATCCACAAGTATATGCTACTAAAGGTGTTCGTGATCTTAGGTTTAGTGATGATGAAATCTATAGAGAACCCTCTAACATAGAAATAGATAGAGATAAACAACTAAGAAGAAGTCTAGCAGAAACTATGGGTGTAAGTGTATTCCCACTTGGCGCACATAAGGCGCACAATGAGATACTTAATAGAGTAGCTTTAAATAGTAATAAAGAAGCTAGAAGTAATATATACTACTTTAATGAACAGAGTTATGGTATGTATGAAGAACAAATGACCTCTTGTCGTAAACTTGTAGACGCTAATTCAGGGTATAATAAATCAGTTTATAAGTTAATCGCAGGAAAGAGAAAAGAAGCTATTGATGCTGAGAAGAACGCTCTACATGCTGCTTATGCAATAGGTATAAGAAACTATTCTTATGAAAACTGGGTTGCTATTGAAAATTATTTATATAACTAGGAACTACTATGGCACTTCCATTAGAAGAAGCACAACTGCAACTTGTTACAGTTAATGCAGCAATACAAAGTTTAATAAGTGGGAAAAGAATATCAGAGTTAAGGATTGGTTCTGGGGACTTTCAAAGGTTTCTTAAATACCAAGAAGTTACTTTTGACGAACTTAAAATATTGCAACAAGAACTTATAATTACCATAGATAGTTATGCTCCTGCAACTGCTGTCTTTCGTACTAACGCACATATTCCAATGGTAGTTGGAAAGGATATATTCTAATGGCTGAAACAGTTGACCCTTACAGTAGTGCAGTGTACGCACCAGTAGAACAAAGAGCATATGAAGGAGCAAGTACTTCTTATAAATCTTCTCAAAGAGGTTTACTAACTGGAGAAGCAGATTCACTTGCAGCTAGAGAACTTCTATCCTTACAGATGCGTTCTAATCATGCTATCAGAAATAATGGCTATGCTAAAACTGCTATAACTAGATATGCAACTAGTTTAGGAAGTATTCAAGTTAATTGGAAAAACGACAAAGGAAAGAGTCATCCAGTTATGCAAGCTCTATGGGATGAATTTGTAGCTAATCCTAATCTTGATGGGTACGGTACTTTAGATAACACCCAAAGTGTTTGGCACTATTCTATGTTTGCTTCTGGTAATGCTTTTACTAGAATGGTTATTCGTAGAACAGGTAATAGTAATAAGATACCTTTGAAGTTGCAAACTATTCCTAGTGAGCTTCATAATGTTTTTTATATGGGAAAGAATACTACTGATGAAATTACAAGGAATGGTATTACTTTTATAGATAGTAAACCTAATATGTATTACTTTAGAAAGGGAATTTATGAACAACAATGGTATCAAATCAATAACACTTTTCCTCAAGTCGAAGTTCCAGCTAATGAACTCTTGCATATGTTTATTAGAGAAAATGCTGGTCAGTGGTTGGGAATACCTAATCTTGCTTCCATCCTTGTTCCGCTATATGAGCTGGATGAACTAAATGACGCAACTATAGCTAAACAGAAAGCTGCCCAAGCTATTGCATGGATTATAGAGAATACTAATCCTTTGAATATGACTCCTACTGGTAGTCCAGTTACAGTTAAAGATAAGGACTTAAAGGATAAAGTAGTATTTAAATCTAGTGGTGGTAATACTCAGTATCTTAATAAAGGCGAAAAGATTAACTTCTATCAGAGTACAGATATAGGTGCGAACCTTCCAGTACTTATTAAGAGTGAACTACATAGAATAGCTGCTGCTGTAGGAGTTCCTTATCACACTCTAACTGGGGATACTTCTGGATTAGACTTTAGTTCTATAAGAGCTATAGGCATAGAACTTCGTAGTAGATTAGAGTATATACATCACTTCTATACTATCCCATTAGGACTAGACCCTTTAACTTCTTACTTTAAAGAGTTAGCTAGGTTATAT
>Ga0315289_10015059_pt1 | contig 10753 bp, 20 predicted proteins | sample YL17G11_40_MG_FD_203452 | JGI IMG/M metagenome (GOLD analysis project Ga0315289, IMG submission 203452) | Sediment microbial communities from Yellowstone Lake, YNP, Wyoming, USA - YL17G11_40 | ecosystem: Environmental > Aquatic > Freshwater > Lake > Sediment | place: USA: Wyoming | collected...
AGGAAAGCGTAGATGGATAAGGGGTAGCAGCCCCAGACGACCGGAGCGCGGGTGAAAGGCGAAAAGGCTTCCGAGACAAACCCAGGGAGCGTGACCCGCCAAAAACGCAGAAGGATTCGACATGGAAAAACCATATCCCCCCGTCTACCACAACATTCCAGGGGCGCACCGCATCACGCGCCACGCCGACGCCGCACTCGTAACCGTTTTCTCGCCCGCCGCAGCCCAACCGATATGCCCCACCACGCGCCGCCTGACGGTGGGCCACCTGCGCCCCAGCACGCGCCCGCGGCAACGACACGACGCGCACGACGCGCCATACATACGCCTTCTCGGGCAATGGCTCAACGCCGCCGGCTTTACGCCAGGCGACACCATTACCGTTCACGTCGACGATGGGCGTCTTGTCATCGACAAAAGTCTATAAGCACACCCAGGGGGCCGCGCATCCTACACGCGGAGAAAGACAAAGATGAACGCAGAGTTGATCAAGCTTCTGAAGAAGCACAATGCAAACTTCACTTTCGAGAACGGGAAGTGGTGCCTGTCGGGCACCGACCACGGCAACGGTTGGGAGACTGATGACTTCGAGGCAGATACCCGCGAGCAGGCAGAGCAGGACGCCATCGCTTACCTGATCGAGTACAACAGCTAGCCCACAGCACCCCAGGCCCGCCGGGTGAGCTGCGGGCAACACAACACGAGGGAGAGATTGAGATGAAAGTGAAATTTGGGATGATCGGTACTGACAGAACAGTTGTTTCCGAGGCTAATCTGCGCCGCATCACCAACGACAGGGCGCGGGCTGAGGGGATCGAAATCACCTGGGATCATCTGACAGGGACGGTTGCCACGGTCGAGGTGCCAACCCTGAAACAGCGGATGGCGGCGGGCGCAAGCAGGCCTACAGCAGCTGCCCAGCTGCGCGCACTCGAGCAGAGTCTACGGAAAGTGTTTCCGGATTCCAGCTTCGATATTGTGTAGCCCACAGCAACCCCGGGCCCGCCGGGTGAGATGCGGGCAACCCAAGGGGCCGCGCATCTGACACGCGGAGAAAGACCAACAATGGCACGCACCGACCGAAGATACCTACTCTACTGGAACAACGAGACCGCCCTACTCGACGCCTGGGAATTCCTCAACGCCTTCCCGATCGGCAGCCAGGAACGCAGCGTGGCGTACTGGACCGCCTCGGCCGTTCGCTACCACCGCGTCACGCCCGACTTCCAGGCCAAGATCCTCCAGACCGCCATCGCCGCGGGATGGACGCAAAGCACGCAGACCTACTGCCCGACGATCCGCAGCCCCTGGGAGGTGCCGGCATGAAACTCGACGAACTCCGCCAGCAGCAAATCGTCCTCGCCGCCGAACAGGCCGCCTTTCACGAGCACGAGGTACAGCGCCGCCAAGAGATCGCGCTAGACGCCCTCCGCGGCCTCAAGATCCTGCCCCAACACGGCTGGATCCTCACCCGCCAACCCAACGAGTACGGCATACGCGTCAGCCACCCAAACCTACCAAAAACCGTCAACGTCATCACCGGCAGTGCAACCGATAGTCTCGTCCGCGTCCACCTCGGCGAACGCTGGGAACTCCTCAGCACTGCCCTACGGCTCGCCGTCCTTATGAACGCCGGCCGGCCACTCGACTAAAGCACGCCACCCAGGGGGCCGCGCATCCTCACCACGCGGAGAAAGAAGAACCATGACCGCAGAAACCAAGTCCCCAGTCCCAACCCCAACCAGCATCGAGATCCAGGCCAAGTCCCCGCAGGGCTACCTGGTCACGATCCGCACCGAGTGCCCGGACTCGCGCGACGCCACCACGCGCCTGCAGGCGACCACCGCCTGGCTGGACCAGGCCGGCTACAGGACCCCGATCCGCGCCGAGTGGAAGGGCGCCGGCGGCAAGCAGGCCCGGCCCGATCCGTTCCAGGCCATCGCCGAGGAGAAGGACAGCAAGGGCCGCCTCTTCAAGGCCTGCCCGGTGCACAAGTCCCCGGCCTGGCGCCACTCGAACGCCGAGGGCAAAGTGTGGTACAGCCACCGCCTCGTCAACGCCGATGGCAGCGACGGCGCATGGTGCAACGGCCTGCCCGAGAAGATGCAGCCATGACACGGAAACTCGGACCCACCTGGAAACGCGCCTGGTGCCCCACGTGCAAGAAGATGTGCTGGTTCGAGCTGGTCCCGGCCGCGGGCCAGTACATCGACGACGACTGGTGTTGCACCGACTGCGGATACGCACTACTATAACCACCAAGCAGTGGCTACCAGCCACCCAAGGGGGCGCGCATCCCCTCAAGGGGACTCCTGAGTCCTCACACGCGCAGAAAGGCCTACCATGCCTCAAAGATTCAATATCGCGCCACGTGGGAATGATCCCGTTTGGCGCACGGTCTACACGTCCTTCGAGCTGCGCCTGCTGTGCGAGCAAGAAAACTGGGAGAAAATCCGCGAGCAGACCACCGCGGACGGACGCGGCTTCAAACTGTGCCCTGTGCACAAAGTCCCCGCGTGGAGACACGAACGCGCCGGGCACGTGTGGTACTCGCATCTCGTGCGCAACCCGGATCCCGATCGTAATTTCTGGTGCAACGGCCTCCCCGTCCCAACCGAGGAACCCGACGACACCAACCAGATCGACCCCCAACAGGAGCAACAACCTTGTGCAGCCTAGCCATCTTTGCCGAGCGACAACGCTACTACAGCGACCACCGCATCCCCGACGTCACGATCCAGAACTTTGCACGCGCCGGCCTGCAGAAATTCGGCATCATCGCCGAGGACGGATGGTGCATCAGCAACATCGAAGGACCTTACATTCGCCTCGGCCATGCCAATCTGCCCCTGTCCCTGCTCGCCACGATAGACACCAACGGCAGCCTCGTCGGCCACGTGGGCAACTACCCGAATCCCCGCCGCCTACAAGTGCTGGGCGACGGCGTCCAGATCGCCAGTATGATGAACGCCCTGGCCCCACTGCCCGACACCCCCCGCGAAGCCCAGCTCCCGTTTTAGACGACCCCAGTGGCCACGAACTCACCCTCCCCCCGCGAGCTCGTGGCCACTGACAGGCTAGTTTTCAAATTTGCGGGGACGCGAGTACGCGCCTATCCGAGGACCGGGATGATGGGACGGGGGGAGGATGATTGGCGGCCCTACGGATCGGGCCGCGCGCCTAGCGGCTACCTCATGGCCACGTGGCCCTGCAGAGCCACTCCTAAGTGGCCCATTTGACTATTCCTGGGTTATGTGATACATTCGCGCTGCTTGATTCGACTCTCAAGAAAGGAGGTGAAACACGTGGAAGACGTCATGAGCACTATGCAAGCTGCACGGGAACTCAATCTCAGCCACATGACCGTGTTGCGCTTGGTCCAGACCGGCGCCCTCCGGGCCTACCGCAAGACCAACACGCCGCACAGCCACATCATGGTCTACGTCGATAGCCTCGAAGACTTCAAAGCACAACGTGACCTTCAAGAGCCACAACGACACCAGGGGCGGCCGACCGCAGAGATCCCACAAACTGCAACTGCATAGCGAGATCGCTCCGGACGACCGCCCCTGGGAAGTACACCCCGGTGCAAGGGGCGAGGCTGGGGGACGAGGATTCGAACCTCGGCTAGCTGATCCAGAGTAAGTACGCCTAGTGGCGCTCCAAAGGCCACCTAGAACAGCCGACTTTGAAGCCCCCCACCCACACAATCGTCCGCCGGCGAACACCTCATGAAACGTTCACGAACCCCACCCTTCGACAACGACAAATAGAGCTCAGTCACACGCGCATCTGAGTGACCAAGGATCCTCTGCAGGGTGAACGCATCCCCACCGTTGGTCAGAAACATGGTCGCGCACGTGTGGCGCAACAGGTGAGGGTACACGCGACAGGCCAGGCCCGCACGCCGACCTGCACGCTTCAACAACTTCCGCACCCCTTCCGGGTGCAACGTCTCAGTCCCATGACGCTCCTGGAGAAACACCGGCCCCGTCTGCCGACCGGCCAGGTAGGTCGACAAGGCCCGAATCAAACTACTACCCATCGGCACCTGACGCCACTTTCCGCCCTTGCCGTTCCTCACGACCAACCACCCACCCCGTAGATCCAGATCCGTAACCTCGAGCGCGCAGGCCTCGGACACACGCAGCCCCGTATCCAGCAGCAACAACACCAGGGCCCAGTCCCGAGGCCACTCCTGCACAGCACGCAAAAGCCGCTGCACTTGTTCACGTTCCAACGTCGTTGGCAACAGGCACTTCTTGCGAGGCATCTGCAGGGCGTCCGCGAGCTCCCGCCGGTCACAGAACTGGTAGAAGAGCTTCAACGTGCGCACCAGGCCGCGGCGAGTCGACGTGGCCCAATCCCCGAGCGACGCCACAAACGAGCGCACAGCGCGCAGATCCGCTGACTGAGGCTGATCAAATGAGGACTCCAAACGACCGAGGAAGAATCCGTAAAACTCAACCGTGCGCCCCGACAAACCGCGCGCACGACACGCCGTGAGGAAGTCTCCAACCGCCGCTGAGTGCATGGCCGCCTCCAACCTTGGATTGAGGACCACCGGCGCACCCACACGGCCGGGCCTGAATGGGTGGGGCTCTGGCAAGCCCCACCCCGACCCACTACACCGCCAAACAGTATACATCAAACCGACGAGGGTACAAAATGGCAACGACGACCCAAGTGGCTCCCAAAGCCATCCCAGGTTTCACAGTCCCGGCCGGCGCCTACCTGCCCCCGGAGCTCATGGAGCTGCTACCCAACATCGGCACCCTGGCCGAGCTCAAGGTCCTACTCGTAGCGCTCCACGAAAGCACCCAGCCGGGCCGCACTGGCGCCCTCCTCACGTTCACCGAACTCCAACAACGCGCCGGCCTGGCTCGCGCCTCCGTGGCCGCCGGCATCCGCGCAGCCGTCGGCCATGGCGCCATCTCGCGCCTACCCTTCAATAGATCCTTCGTCTACCGCCTACAATTGAAAAAGATCGGTTCAAACGCTGAACCTACCAAGTGCCAAAGTGAACCATATGTTGTGATTGATACTGGCACTACTCTCACAGATGAACAAACACAGACGGTTCAAGAATTGAACCGTCGTGGGCTCAGCCGCAACGTCGCCATCCAGACCGTGCTCCGCTACAAGCCGCAGTACATCGCGCGCCACCTGGCGCAGCTCGACCAGGCCATCAAGAAACACCTGGCCAAGAACCCGGCCGGCTGGCTGGTGACCAGCCTGGCCGAGGACTGGCAGATGCTTGTACCGCCCGACGAGGCCCGCCGCTGGTGGACCGACGCCGAGGCGAAACTGATCCAACACTGAGAACAAACCACATGACCACGACAACAAGCAAGGTACTCTCATTCGGCGGCGGCGTCAACAGCGTCGCCCTAGCCATCCTGCTCATCAATGAAGGCTGGCGCGGACACATCCTATTCGCGGACACAGGCACCGAGTGGCCCGACACCTACTGCTACATGAACACCTTCGAGTCTGAGTGGCTAACACCGCGCGGGCACAAGATCGTGCGACTCGACGCAAAGTGGCGCACCCGGGGCTACGCACTCCCCCTATTGGACTACTGTGAGGCAACCGGCCACCAGCCACTTGCTCACCCACGGTGGTGCACGAAACACTACAAAGTGAAGCCACTGCACAAGTACATGCAGTCCCTGGGCATCGAGCCAGAGACCGAACTAATAGGCATCGCAGCAGACGAAGCGTGGAGAATGCCATCGCGCCTGCGGCCCCTGGTAGACCGCACCATAGATCGCCCGGGCTGCGTTGACATCATCCAGGCAGAGCAACTAGAGGTACCACGCAAAAGCGGCTGTGTCATCTGTCCGTTTCAGAGAAACGCCCAGTGGCGCGAGCTTTGGAAACGCTACCCACAGTTGTTCACTCGCGCAGAGGCACTGGAACGTCAGATAACAGCGAAGCGAGGGCGAATGTCTGCCCTCGACGTGAACGGAAAGGTCACACTGGCTCAACGCCGCCTGGCCTACGAATCGCAAATGGAACTCTTCGACGACGAGGACTTCCTCGAGTACAGACCGTGCATGTGCCAACTATAACAGCACTAAGGACGAGACAAAACTCATCAAGCACTAAGGAGGAACCCATGCCCATGCCCCACCGCACGCAAAACGCCGCACTGGGCCGCGACGTCCGCAGGGCTATCATCATCCGCTGCGGATTCAACGACCCGGACCTACTCAGAACCGTGAACTGGCTGCACGAGATGGCCCTCGACCTGTGGTCCCTGAACCGCACCGACGCGGGCGACATCATGGAGGTCATCAGCCGCGCCATCAATCGAGAACGCAACGCCAAGACCACTCCAGAACCCAAGGAGACACCATGCCCGTAGATATCCTGATCTACCTCACGCCCCAACAGCAAAAAGACCTCGTACTCGGCGAGGCCACCCGCCACGCCGCCATCAAATACGCCCAACTCAACCACCCGGACCCGGTAGCCCTCATCATCTGCCTAGACCAACTCGCACAACACCTATGGAACCTCAACCAAGGCTACGCCGGCAACCTCGTGCAAACCATCGCCGACGCCCTGACCCAGGAGTACAACCTGCAAAACCCTACCAACCCACTGGGCCCGTGGCGTAATCGTCGCGGTACAGCAACCCACGCCGCAGATCGTCCAGCCCGTCCAACACCGCACCGTCGTCCGGGGGATCCGCACCCCACCAACACGCCGTCGTCGTGATCGCCTGCGACTGCCCTATCTCGCCGGCCCAGTACGTGTTCGACAACACGTTGCAGGCCGAGATCGTGGGCTCCGCGCCCAAGTACATTAACAACCCAGTCCCGCAGTACTGAAAGGTCGAGCTCGAGACGTCCGTCGCCGACATGCTGGCCAGACCAAACGTGCACGTTTGCACCGTCACGTACCGCAACTCCGATCCCGCCGCGTCATTCACGCCCGCGCCGTACAGCACCGTCACGTAACGCAGCGTGGACGCCTCACCCCGCAAGTACACGTTACCCCACGTGCCTGCCACACTCGACACGGCCGTCGTGAACGTGATGGGCAACGCCGCAGTGCCGTAGGCCCACAGCGTGCCCTCGACGTCGACATGGTAGTCGCCGAGCAGCTCCACGGTGGTGCCGGCCTCGATCGTCAGCGTCACCCCGGCCGGCACGCCCACGTTGCAGTTCACCCTGACCGTGCCAGGGCCCCACGTGGTGTCCGGCGCGATCGTCACCGGGCAGATCGGCGTCACCGTGGGCGTGGGCGTCGGTGTCGGCGTAGAGGTCGGCGTAGAAGTCAACGTAGGAGTCGGCGTCTCAGTCGCCGTCGCGGTCGGCGTGGCCTCCGTGTACGCCACGTACAACTGCGGCTTGTTCGCGGCGTTGTCCACTGTATTGAAAATTCCCGCTGAATCCACCGCGCTGCCCGTCAGCAGGACCCCACTGTTCGTGTACGTCCCATCCACCCACCCCTGCACCAGACTCGTCACAGTCCCACTCAAATACACACCCATCGTGGCATACCCCACCGTGCGCGTGTACTCCGCCGTGCCCGACCGGTCCGTCGTCGTATTCGCGCAGCCAGCCGTGCCCCAGGCCACCCCCGTCGTAGCCGTGTTCCACGTCGCCGCCGCCGCCGTCCACACCCGAATGACACGGTACGCCGACAACACAAAGTTGGCCTCCGAGCCGTACATGTCCACGTGATACACACCCAAGGTCGCACTGGTCACAGTTGAGCCCGCCGGAACCGACGACACGTCAAACAGCAACAACAACTCGAAAATGTTCAACTGTTTGTCCCTACCCACATAAGACGTCGTGCCTGAACCGTAGTTCGTGTTCGGCGTCAAAAACCGCATCTCGGTGTCACCCGTCGGATTCAACGTCGTCGGACTGCTCAGTCCAACCACAGGCACACCCGGACGCACCCATACACACGCCCACAGCAGGGCAGAAAGCAGAAAAACTAACGCAAAACACACGCCAAGCCTACGCATCCCTACCTCCAAAGCTCAGAAAGGAGACCTGTGCCACAACCCGTTACCCTAACCACCGTCGATCGGCGCCGCGTCATCCGCCGCATCCTCGTCCAACTCAGCCACAACCCCAGCCCCACGCTGTCCTGGACCGCACCAGACTGGCCATGCCCCGTCTGGAAGGCCCTGGACCGCGCTGCCGCCCGCGCTCAGTTCGATATCCCGCCCTACGCGCAGACGCCCCACGCCCTCGCCCACTTCCTGGCCGGCCACCCCGGCTGGCTCGACAGCCTACAGATCGCCATGCGCCGCGTGGGCTACACCCTGCCAGCCTTACCCGTCCCATGAAAATCGGACCCGCCGGCGAAACCCCGGCACCCTACCAAGTCAACCTGAAAGGAGCACTCGCAGTGACAATCAAAGACGTAGCAGCACAACTCAAGGCACAGGTCCAGGCCGGAGAAAAGGAGGCCCTCATCATCCTGCAGCGTGGCCTCAAACTGCGCCTGCGCATCACACCCGACCACCAATACCAACTCACCCTGTGGCGCGACCACGCCACCCCGAGCGACATGGAAGTCTCCATAGTCCGCACGGCCTTTGACGTCCCAACAGAAACGCCGGGCGCCATCTTCCTGCGCTGGCCCATGACGCCACAGCTTCCCCTCTTCGACCCAACCACCGGCGAGATCTTCGACGACCAACAAATCAAGGTGACCACATGATCAACTGGCACCGCGTCGCCTTCCTGGCAACGGCCGTCGCCCTACTGGCCATCGCTTACTCGTGCTACCTGCTGATGATTGTGCTCGACAAACCCTTCTAGGACCCGCTAACTCTGGGTGTGGGTGAGTACACCCACACCCCTTAGAACTTCCCCCGATCCACCCGGTCCAGGTGGTCAGGCTCCACGATCACCTCGCCGGCCACTTCTACGCGCCACTCCAGGCCCTCGAGCGCGGCCACGAGCGCCGCGCTGACCAGGCAATCGTCATGCACGCCCGGGTCCCGCACACCCCAGCGCAACACCTTGCCAGGTCCCGGTAGCACCTCGTACTCGCAGGCCTCGACCTCACGCCACCACTGACGCACGTCGTCCGATCCGTCGTCCGCAAACACCTTGAACCGCCCCGACTCGACCAGCCCCAGAAAGGCCCATCCCAGGTCCGACTTGGACACCTGCGAGAACTCGAACGCCAGCACCGCCCCCGGCGTTGCGTCCCCTCGGGAGGGGCCTCCAGAGGCCTTCACAGATCCAAGCCGCCGCTGCAGGAAACTCGTCAAGCCGGCACCCACCCCGGTAGCGTCCACCACCACGTACACCGCCCGCCACTGTTCCACCAGGCCCAGAATCGCGCCGTACAGGTCGGCATGCTTGCGCCCCGTCCACCAATGCCGGTCGACCAGCTCGTAGCGCGCCGCGCCCAGCCCGGGATCCTCCAGCCCACTCAGATCCACCCGCAGCACCGACACCACCGTCGAGTCCTTGCGCGGGTTCGCGTCACGCAACTCCGCCCCTTCCTCCTCCTCGTCCTCACCGGCAACGTCGATGGTCAACACGTAAACGCCACCCCGCGCCGGCTTGCGCTCGCGCGCAAAGGCGCCGCGCATCAGAGCCACCCGCTCCGGCGTCAACATGCGCCCGGCGTCATCGATCTCCTGCAACTCATACTGTGTCCTGATGATCGGGTGGTTCGCGCCCAGCCGCAGCATCTCCTTGGCCACATAGACCCCGTAGGCCGGCACTTCCCTGGCCACCTCCTGCCACGGCACAACGAACACGCGCTGCAGCCCGTCCTTGCGCTGGGCCTCCTCCAGCCGCCGCATCACGCGCGCCAACAGCGTCCGCGAGGTCCAGATGGTACCATAGAAAACCGTGGTGACGTTCGTAGACGCTCCCATGGGCGCAAATTCCTTGTTCCACTTGTCCTCATCCACATCCTGCGCCTCGTCACACTCGAGCAGCACCGTGGCCGTAGCCCCCACCACGTTAGCCGCCGGGTGAGCAGAAAAGAAAATCGCCCGGCACCGGCCCAGGCGCACAATGTAACCCTCATCCCCGTGCACAAACTCGGCATTCCAGACGTTGTCCAGACAGTCGCGCAACCTCATCTTGCTGTTGACCGTCTGGGGCTTGTAGGTCGGCGAGGCCTTCACCAGGGAAGATCCGCGCACTTGCTGGTAAAGATTCATCAGGTAGGCCTCGAGCTGCGCACTCAGCTCGTTCTTGCCGGCCTGCCGACTCATAACTACCGCAAAGGTCAACCCTCGCCGGTGGATGACACTCTCACAAATCGCGCGAGCTGGCGCCAGCTGGTACGCCCGCAGTGGGCGCCTCACAACCACCTGTGAAAAGATTCTGATGTCTGACAGGAACGCCTTGATCAACTCGACGAGATTCACGCACCCACCACCATCTGGCCGCAGAGAAAGCCACGTGATACACCCAGATCTGCACACGATCCCGCACGCCCAACACCCCGTTACGATAACTCCGGCCCATCATCTTCTAGCCCCCTGTGCTTGTGCCCCAACACCGGATCAAACTTGGGATCCAGCGCCGGAGCCTCACCCAACAACGCCACCACCACCGCATCGGTCGGGTTCGACGGATCCAACAGCAGCACCACACACTGCGCGCCGTCTACCATCAGATCCCACCGCACGTGCTGGGCCACGGGCACGGCCGTCAGCCGCGTGGACTGAAACCCGCGCAGCTCGACGTCAGCCGTCCACGTACCCCTATCGAACCCCCGCACGACCCCCCGTCGACCCTCCACCCAT
>Ga0315289_10015061_pt1 | contig 10751 bp, 10 predicted proteins | sample YL17G11_40_MG_FD_203452 | JGI IMG/M metagenome (GOLD analysis project Ga0315289, IMG submission 203452) | Sediment microbial communities from Yellowstone Lake, YNP, Wyoming, USA - YL17G11_40 | ecosystem: Environmental > Aquatic > Freshwater > Lake > Sediment | place: USA: Wyoming | collected...
TCACCCCGCCGCCCACCGTCAGTACGCCCTCTTCCAGTGCGAAATCCCACGCCCACCGGCTCAGGCTGATAACCACCCCGTCGAATCCCCGGGAGTCGGCGAACACATTGGCGCCTCCTCCCAGAACGGCCCATTCGGCCCCTCGCGCAGGCCCGGCCAGCGCCCCTAGCGCCGCGGCCAATTCCTCCCCGCCCGAGGGAAAAACCATCACCGCCGCCGGTCCCCCCACCCGGACGGTCGTGTGGCCGGCGAGGGGTTCTTCGGGCCGAGTGTCTCGGACTGCGTCTCGGAGGAGAGGGAGAAAGGACTGGGACACGCGCGGATTCCTGGGAAGACTGCCGCCATGCGAGAGAACTCGCCCTCCCCCGGGGCTCCGCGAAGAGCCCCCCTGGAGGGTGCGGTGCAATCCTTATAGCACAAGAAAGCGAGTTTTTCGACGCAAATCCTGCTTTTTCAACAAACGGCTCCTCTTTCCCTCGCTGGTTTTCCGCCTAAAGGTTCTCTGCCCGGCTTCCGATAAGTCAGCTGGACGCATTGCACCCGCGGATTCCTTATTGACGTTGGGGGAAAAAAGACCATGGGGCGGATAGATCGCATTCGGCAGAACATTGTGGAGAAAATCGTCGCCTCGGACGGTTGGTGGGAAGGAAACATCCTCCAGAGCGGGGACTCACCTGCTGCAACACAGAATCTGATCGAACACCACTTGTCCCGCCAGACACTGGGGAAACGGCGGCATATTCTCCTGCAGTTGATAGATCTCTCCAACCGCGACCTTCAGGACTAGACCATGCCTGACTTCCTGAAAGTGCTCATTGTTGACGATGACCTGGCGGTCCTGGCTTTACTCGAAGAAGTCTTCAGCGACGATCCCTCCTTGCAAATCACCACGATGTCGGACAGCCTCGAGGCCTACAATCGGCTCGAGAGGGAGTCCTTCGACCTCATCATCACCGACCTGATGATGCCCCAGGTGGACGGCCTTCGACTTCTGGAGCGCGCTCTATCGCTGGATCCCAACGTCCTGGTGGTGATGGTCACGGGATACGCTTCGCTGGAGACGACGCTCGAGGCGATTCATGCGGGCGTGTATGACTACATCACAAAGCCCTTCCGCGTGGAGGAGTTCCGGCTGCTGGTATATAATGCCGCCGCGCGCATCCGGCTGACGCACGAAAACCGCGCCCTGCAGTCCGACAATCGCGAGATGAAGGAGCTCATCCGGAAGATGCAGGCCCGCTTGAACGCGCAGGAGAACGAAATCCATCGGCTGCGCGAGGAGTTTGGCCGCCGCCAGGAAATCCTGGCGCCCGTCACCGGAGGAATCGCGGAAGGGGGAGGAACGCGCGCGAGGATTTCCACCTATGGAAAAGGCCCGGAGACCTCCACCGAGCGTTTCGACCGGGAGCTCCGGCATTTTGAGAGGCTCTTCTCCGAGGGGCGCCTCACTCCCGAAGAATTCGAGATGGCGCGCCAGCGCCTGAAGACCCTGGTATAGAAACAAAACAAGGCGAAATCCAATGGTCACGGCGTCGTTCTACGACCAAAAGATCTCCGGGCGTGTTCTTGTCGTAGACGACGAAGTGGTTATCCGCATCCTCCTTACGGAAATCCTCGAGACCGCGGGACATCAGGTCGTCGCGGTCGAGAGCGCCGAAACCGCACTCGCCCTCGTCGAAAAAGAGCATTTCGACCTCATTCTCTCCGACATGTACATGGATGGCCTGAGCGGGATGGAACTCCTCATCAAGGTCAAAGGCATGTACCCCATGCTGCCTGTGATCGTCATCACGGGGCAGCCCGCCCTCGACCAAGCCATCGCCGCCATGAAGAAAGGCGCCGCCGATTTCATCACCAAGCCCTTCAGCGCCGACCAGATCCATCACGTCGTCCAGAAGAACCTTCAGGAGCTCCACCTGCTGGCCGAGAACCAGCGCCTCCTGGCCGAACTCAACAACAAGGCCGTCATCGAGAAACTCAACCGCCAGCTTCACCAGAAAATCAGCCAGCTCACCAAGCTATACACCCTCAGCGAGTCCTTCCACGCCTTTGTGGACAACCGATCGCTTCTCCAATACGTGGTGGATCTGGCCTCCAACCTCACCGGAGCACAGCGCGTTTCCCTCCTCTCCTTCGACCGCAGGCAGAAGTTCCTGGTCATGCGGGCCTCCAAGGGCGTCTCCAACGAGGTTCTCCGCCGCGTGTGCGTCAAGATCGGCGAGGGCGTGGCCGGCCGCGTGGCCGAATCCCTCCGCCCCATCCGCATCACCTCCAAGGAGATCCGCGAGATTGACAAAACCCTCCCCCGGCCCTATGTCAGCGAGTCCTGGCTCTCGGTTCCCCTCTTCATCGGCGGCGAACTTTTCGGAGTCCTCAACCTCACCGACAAGCAGGACAAGAGCGACTTCACCGAGGAAGACGAGTACCTGGCGCTGATGCTGGCCGAAAAGGCCGGCATCAAGATCGAGAACAACGCCCTCTACGAAGGCATCTACTCCAACCTCCTGGACACCCTCAAGGCCCTTGTGTCCACCATTGAGGCCAAGGACTCCTACACCCGCTCCCATAGCCAGCGCGTCACCGAGACGGCGCTGGCCCTGGCTCGACACATCAACTGCTCCGAGGAAGACTGCGAGAGCATCGCCTTTGCCGGCATTCTCCACGACATCGGCAAGATCGGCATCCAGGACAGCATCCTCCAGAAAAGCGGCAAACTCACCGTGGAAGAATATGAGATCATCAAGAAACACCCCGTCATTGGGGACAGCATCATCGAGCCGTTGGGACTCATCGAGGCCGAGCGCGACATCATCCGCCACCACCACGAACGCATTGACGGCAGAGGCTATCCCGACGGGCTTTCGGGCGGCAACATTCCCCTCTTGTCCAGGATCGTCTCGATTTCCGACGCCTTCGACGCCATGACCTCCACGCGGTCCTACCGCCAGGCGCAGAACCTGGACTACGTCCTGCGCGAGCTTCACAACCATTCCGGGTCGCAGTTCGATCCCGACCTCGTCCACGCCCTTGTCGAGTTGATCCAGACGGGCAAAATCTCCGTCGAAGCGGGACGGGACTCTGGGGACGCGCAATCCGGCGGGAACGGCCAACCCGCCGGGAATGGCCAACCCGCCGGGAATGGCCCGTGCCTCGCCCCCTTGTTCGAGAACGCGGCCGGCTTTCCCGCCGAACACCAACCCGCCCTCGCCAAAGCCGAAAAGGCTTAAACAGACCGCTGCTCTTCTTTGAGCAACATGGCAAAGGATGGGAATCTGAACAAGGATAAGCAGGACGTCCGGGATAAGCCCATATCGGAATCCAGGAATCCCCAAGTTTTTTCTTTCGCGCGTTGCCGATCTTTAGTATAAGGGATGCGTATGCGGGCGGCATAAACACGTTTTTGGGGCAGGTAGGTCTCGATCGCTGACCGCCCCCAAGAACCTATTCTTCCCGCAACAAGGAGGTACGAATCATGTCTTACGTGATCGCCAAAGTGGATGTTTGGGTGGGATCCATGGAGGACCGCTCTGGGGCCCTTGCAGGTATCCTGGATTCCCTGAGCCAGGCAAAGGCCAATCTTGAATTCGTCATCGCCCGCCGCGCTCCGGAAAAGCCGGGGACCGGGGTCGTCTTCCTGGCCCCTCTGAAAGGAGCAGCTCAGCTGAAGGCGGCCAAGGCGGCCGGCCTGAAAAAAAGCGGCAGTCTCCATTCGCTGCGTTTGGAGGGTCCCGACAAGGCGGGCATCGGCGCCATGATCACCCGCGCCCTGGCCGAGGCGAACATCAATCTGAGGGGGCTCTCCGCCGCGGCCCTGGGGCGGCGTTGCGTGGTCTACTTCGCGTTCGACACCGCGGAGGATGCCGTCAAGGCACGGCGGGTCCTGAAAGCCGCTTTGCCCCCCAAGTAGGCGGACCCCAATCCTCTTCCGTGCGGCGCGATCAATTCTACTCGAACGGATAGTGCATTTAGCTGCACGTATCGGCCGAGACGTGGTCATATTCCTTCTTCACCACGACACTGCTCCACACGGTCCATTGCCGCAATGAAGTATGTTCAGATGAACATACACAATAAGAGGCTTGCGAAGTCAGTCACCGCTCAACGGGATAGCGGGTCCAGCGAATCCGGAGAATATCTTTGAACATGCGGGAGGCGTCGCGCAGGAAGCGGACGCGCGTGTCCGGGGAGTTGAGCCAGCGGACCGGGACTTCGCGGACCTTGAGGCCAAGCAGCCGCGCCAGGTGAAGCTGCTCCACGTCGAACGCCCACCCGTCCAGCCGCTGCAATCCCGCGATCCGGCGAGCGGCCTGGCGCGTGTAGGCTTTGAAGCCGCACTGCGTGTCGGCGTAGGGCAATCCAGACAGAAGCCGCACGATCTTGTTGAAGATACGTCCGCTCATCTCCCGCCACCACACCTGGCGGACTTCCAGGACCGAATCCGGCAGCGCCCGCGAGGCGATCACAACGTCCGCGCCCCCCTCCAGTTCCTTCTCGAACCGGTCCATCTCCTCGATGGGAGTGGAGAGATCCGCGTCCGTGAAAAGCACCAAGCGTCCCGCGGCGGCCCGCATCCCCGCGCGCACGCTGTAGCCTTTGCCCTGGTTCCCTGGATTCCTCAACAATCGGACCTCGGGGAACTCGCGGTTGACCAGGGCCGCCGTGCCATCGGTCGAACCATCGTCCACCACAAGGATCTCGCACGACGCGCCCCGTTTCCGCATGTGAGCTTCGATGACCGCGAGCGTGGGTCCCACGCGCTTCTCTTCATTGAAAACGGGAACGATAATGGACCACGCCACACGGGCGGCCTCGGAGGAAACCGGAGAGACCGGCGGGACCCAAAGGGAGGGCTGGGGGGAGCATTCGGGCATTCCGGGCCTCTGGCAAAATACCGCTGCCGAGATCATAAACAAGACGGCGAAAGCGATCAAGCGAAGTTTGCGCCCCGCCTGGGGATTTCTTTCGAGGGTCTTGCGAGATAAGTGGCGCAGGCTTTCCAGCCTGCGAAAGGCCATGAAAACAGGCCACAAACGCGGGCTGGAAAGCCAGCGCCACTCATTCCGCCGGAATCAATGCCCCATTTCGCGAGACCCTCATTTCTTTCCTCGAACGTCTCTTACGTTCTTGATCTTTGGGGGAATATCGGTTATCCTGTGGTTAGGTTGCGGGTCAAACGCCTGAAAAACAGGTAAGTTCTCCCGCACTCCGGGATCCCGGGAGACGGCCGGGACCGGTTACGGAAAGCGTCCGGCCAAGAATGGCAGTCAAGAGAATCAGGATCTACGGCGACCCGTTCCTGAAGATATCATCCGCCCCCGTGACGGATTTCAACCGGCATCTCGCGCTGCTGGTTCAGGATATGGCGGACACCATGTACGAAAACCGCGGAATCGGCCTGGCCGCCCTCCAGGTCGGAGTCAGCCAACGCGTCTTTGTGGTTGACACGGACTGGGTGGAGAAAGAGGGCGGCGCCCCGACCGGCGCGCGCCATCTCAAGGTCTTTGTCAACCCGGAGATCCTCTGGGAATCCCAGGACGACTCGGCGATGAGCGAAGGCTGCCTCAGCCTGCCCCGGATCGAGGGTGAAGTTTACCGTCCCACCTCCGTCCGTCTGCGCTGGCAGGACCAGAGCGGCAGAGCCCACGAACGGCTCATGGAAGGCCTCGAAGCGCGTTGCGTCCAGCATGAAGTGGACCACCTGAACGGGATTCTCTTCGTGGACCGGATGCCGTTTACAAAACGGCGTCTCCTGGCGGGCAGACTTCGCCAGCTGAAAGAAAAACACACTCCCGCGCGGCCCCAACACCACGGCGGGAGCGAAACTCCTCCCCTTTGACCGAGATCTCCCCATCCAGGGCCGGGGCCGGGTCAACCGCCGGAGGGTCTTGCGAGATAGCATACTCCCTCACCCTTCCGTCCGTGTTCGTCCGTGCTTGTCCGTGTCCGTCCATCCCACGCTCTGATAGAACCGGCCAAGGAACCCATATCGCAAGACCCTTCAACCACCGAAAAAACCGGCAAAAAACCCTTGCGCCGTCTCTGGCTTTCTGCCATTATCTTCCTTTGCAGCCGCGTTGGATGCGGAATGACGCGGGGTGGAGCAGATGGCAGCTCGTTGGGCTCATAACCCAAAGGTCGTCGGTTCGAATCCGGCCCCCGCTACCAAATACCGCAAAAGACCCGCCCAGAGGGGCGGGTCTTTTCATTTGCGGACTTTCTCGCGACGGTCCACCAGGTATCCGGACTCCGGAACCTGCTTGATCTTCTTCTTCAACTCCGCCGCGATCGCGCTGATTTCCCCGGGGTGCTCAAACTGCCCGTGGCGGTTGACCACGACAGCCAGCGAAACGGTCATCTGCGGAAAGGTCTCCGTCTCACCCCGCCGGTTCACCGACTGGATGTATCCCCGCCGGCGGTCCCCCTCGTCATACACCGCCCCGATGATCTCGTCAAAGCTTCGGATGAACTGCACGCAGATCGGCTCCGCGCGGTCGCACGGCACAATGAAGATGAAGTCATCCCCGCCCACGTGGCCGATGTAATAGTCCTGGGGCGAGTTGGCGCTCACGCAGCTCACCAGGAGGCGGGCGGTGAGACGCAGGGCCTCGTCTCCCCGCGTAAAGCCGTAGTGGTCGTTGAAAGCTTTGAAGTCGCCCAGATCCACGTACACCGTGGCGAACTCTTCCTTGCGCGCGATGCGGATTTCCATCTCCGTCGTGATGGAATTGTTCCCTGGCAGCCGGGTAAGGGGGTTTGCGTCCAACTGGCGGAGGGCCCGATGGACACACAGCAGAGCGCGTGCCAGCAGATCCTCGAAGGAAGGGTCCGGACCGATGTAGTCGTCGAAAAGGTATTCGCCGGTCGTCCTGATCCGCGGGAGATCCACGTCCGGCACCACCAGCAGCACCGGCAAATGAGCAAAGACGTTATCGTTCTTGAGCGTTCGAGCCAGCGCCAAGCCCCCGTGGGGAGGCACGTCCAGCCCCACGATGACGAGATCCGGTGTCTCGCTGTGAACCGTGGTCAGAAGCGTGGAGCCATCGGGGCAAACCGATGCCATCATCCCACCCGCCGCAAGGCGGGACGACAAGCGAACCGCGCGCTCCGCGTCCGCGTCGAAGATCAGCACACGGGGTCTGTGGCTTGTCTCAGGCAAAACCACTGGTGTCCAATCCCTCCAGCTCATCGGCGATGACATCGAGAAGCCCTGCCAGGTCCCCCATTTTCAGATCGAGAACCTCCAGTGCGAACCCGTCAATCTGGGGAATGTACGGGTCTCCCCCGGAGCCAAACTGCAGCGCGCGGATGAGAACGTCCGCAAGGTGGATGATCGCCGTGGCCTCTTTTGCCGAATCGGCGTTGCGAGGAGTATGATGGAAGGCAATCGGCTCCAGCAAGCGAACAGGAAACTTCCACGCTTCGGTCAGCCACAGCCCGATCTCCGCGTGCGTCACGCCATTCAGAATCCTCTTCTCGGCCTCCACGAACGGAATCTTCCAGTTCCGGACCTCGTTCAGAACCCATTGGCCTTCCCGGCGCATCTCCACGCCGATGATCACCTTCCCCAAATCATGCAGGAGGCCCGCCGTGGAAACCTCTTCCGGGTCCTTGACACCCAGGGTGCGGGCGATCCTGTCGGCGGCCACAGCAACTCCCAGGCTGTGTTCCCAAAGCCCCACCAAGCACTTGCACATGTATTCTATGATGGCGGCCGACAAGACAATCCCCTTGACAACCGAGAACCCGAGGAGAACCAAGGCGTGGTTCACCGTGACGATGCGCCCCGAAAACCCGTAGACGGGAGAGTTGACGATCTTGAGAACCTTTGCCGCCAGGACCTGGTCCTTACAGATAATCTTGGCTACCTCCGCAAAGGAGGTGGACTCCGCGTCCACCTTGGTGCAAAGCCTCTTCACCACCCCCGATAGCGTCGGCAGAGATTTGATCGTCTTCACTTTCAGACGGATGTCGGAGGGGGTTAGCAGCATTCAGGTCTCTTTTCCCCAGAGCGTCTTCGGCGCCTTTGGCGCAAGGAAGCTCACTGCTGGGCGGACTTGGCCGGGCCAGGATCCTTGACCTCCAGAACCCCTCCGGCCTTATCATCAATCTCGCCCAGCATCTCCTGATTCCGTCGGATGAAGTGATCCTTGAGCAAGACGCGGAACTGCTGCATAAGCGCGTTTTTCTTCACATACGAGAAACTTGTCTCCATGTCCGCCAGTTTTTGCGAGAGACTTTTGGGCTGGTAATCCGCGAGGTTTTCCACCGGGCAGCCGCTCACCACCACTTTTCTGATTCCCATGTTTTCAAGGCGGGAGATCATCTTCTCGTCCAGCGTCGCGTTCTCGCTCACCAGGACAATGCCGTTGTCGTTTCTCACTTCCTTGGCAACCTGCATCCCCGGCTTGAGCAAATGAATCGGCAATCTCTGCATCACGGATTCCCCTCTTGTCCTACCCGAGAACTCTACCTCAAGTGTACTGGAGGTCGAGCCCGGGAGGCAAGCTCAAAGTGCCGGAAAATGAGGGGTGAAGGAGGGTCTTGCGAAATACCACACTCCCTCACCAGTCCGTCCGTGTTCGTCCGTGCTTGTCTGTGTCCGTCCATCCAACGCCCTGATAGAACCAGCCAAGGAACCCATATCGCAAGACCCTCGGGGTGAAGCGGACGGAACACCCCGCGGGCGCCCGGCCCGTCTTGGCGGCATCGGCCGGGATGACAGACTTTTTTGCCCCGAAAACAGATTTCTCTGGCATATCGCGACTCGTTCCGCTATTTTCCTGGGTTCTGGACCGGACGCGAGTCTTTCGCGCCGGTTGGACCGGGGCAAGTACCCTGTCGAGCCCCCTGCGGCGCTCCCGCCGGGGGAGGTGCGGGTGGCTTGTATTGAGGCGAGAAACATGACCGAAGAGATCAAGAAGCCGGGCAAAGAAGCCCTGCGCCAGATGGAGGTCATCCGGACGGGCACCGTGGACCTCTTGCCCGAGGACGAACTCGCCTCCCGCATCCAGCGCTGCCTGGACCAGAACCGCCCCCTCCGCGTGAAGTACGGCGCAGACCCCTCGGCCCCGGACCTGCACGTCGGCCACGTCGTCCCGTTCCGCAAGCTCCGCCAGTTCCAGGACTTGGGACACCAGGTCGTCTTCATCATCGGGGATTTCACCGCGATGATCGGGGACCCCTCCGGCAAGACCGAGACCCGGAAACGGCTGAGCCCGGAGCAGGTCCAGGAGAACGCCAAGACCTACTTCGACCAGGTGTTCATGCTCCTGGACCCGGCCAGGACCGAGGTGCGCAAGAACTCGGAGTGGCTGGGCAAACTCAACCTGACCGGGGTGATCGAGCTCGCGGCCAAGTACACCGTGGCGCGCATGCTCGAACGCGACGACTTCTGCAAGCGCTTCAAGGGCGAACAGCCCATATACATCCACGAGTTCCTCTATCCCCTGGCCCAGGCATACGATTCCGTCTGTGTCCGGTCGGACATCGAAGTCGGCGGCACGGACCAGCGCTTCAATTTCCTGCTGGCGAGGGAAATCCAGCGCGAAATGGGACAGGACCCCCAGGCCATCCTCACCGTGCCCATCCTTCCGGGGCTCGACGGCGTGATGAAGATGAGCAAGAGCCTGGGCAATTACATCGGGATCACCGAACCTCCGCGGGAGATCTTCGGAAAGACGATGAGCGTGGGCGATGAACGGATGCCGGACTATCTGCGCCTGGTTCTCGGCTACCCGGAAGCCGACGTCCGGGCGCTGGAAACCCAGATGCGCCAAGGTTCGCTGCACCCGCGGGACCTCAAGGCTCGCATCGCCCGCGAGCTCGTAGCCACTTTCCACGGAGCCCAGGCGGCGGATGAGGCCCTGCGCCATTTTGACCGGGTTTTCCGGGACCACGACCAGCCCGAGGACATCCCGAACGTCGAGATCCATCTCCCGGCGGGGGAGGACGGTCTCTGGATCGCCGCCCTTCTGGTGCAAGCCGGTCTGTGTGAATCCAACCGCAAGGCGCGCAAGGCCATCACGGAGGGCGGGGTGCGCAAGGACGGGGAGAAGATCACGGACGAGTCGGTCCGCCTCGGCCCCGGAGAGCATGTGCTACAGGTGGGCAAAAGGAATTTCAGGCGAATTCGGTTGACAACCTAAAGCGCCGCATTCAGGATATCAAGTCTGTAGGAAACCCAAACGTTGAGAGGACTCGGCAACAATGCTTAAGATTCTTCGCACGAAAACGCGAAAGGTCATGTTGACCACGCTGATTCTCGTCATCCCTTCCTTTGTGTTCTATTTCGGATGGCAGTCCATCTCGGGCAGGCAGGGCGGTGCGGCGGCGGACCTCGCCAGGTTCCGCCCCACCCCCTCGGCCCGCGGCGCTGTCAAGGGCTGGAGCAAGTGGGTGAAGGTGAGCCGGGAGGAGCTCCTGATGACCCGCCGGAAGATGCGAAGCGAACTCAGAAACATGTTTGGCCCCAGCATTGACCGGATGTTGGAGCGGGATCTGAGCGAGGAAGAGCTCCTGCCCACCAAGGACATCATCAGGGAGACCATAGACGATTGGTACCTGAACTACTTTGCGGACCACCAGAAGATCTCGGTGAGCGACGCCGAGCTCACGGCGCTGATTGACGAGTATTTCAAGGACTACCCCTACGTGGAGCAGCGCGAAGCCATCCTGCGCAACCAGGGCATGAACGTGCCGGAGTTCGAGAGCAGGCTCCGCCTGTTGGAGCGGTTCAAGCGCAGCCTCCAGTT
>Ga0315289_10015063_pt1 | contig 10751 bp, 15 predicted proteins | sample YL17G11_40_MG_FD_203452 | JGI IMG/M metagenome (GOLD analysis project Ga0315289, IMG submission 203452) | Sediment microbial communities from Yellowstone Lake, YNP, Wyoming, USA - YL17G11_40 | ecosystem: Environmental > Aquatic > Freshwater > Lake > Sediment | place: USA: Wyoming | collected...
GAAGTGCGAGAGCACAACCTTGCCGCGCTGAGGCTTTACGAAAAATCCGGGTATAGGCAGGTCAGCAAGCTTAAGAACTACTACGGAAACGCCAACGGGATACACCTTAGGAAGATTCTAGCTTAACAAAATACTGTTTGAAACCAGAAACCTTATATTGATTGAGGCTATAATTACCTACCGTGACTGACATGAAAGGTAAGACAGACAAGGCCGTAGAAAAATGGTTCTCTCTCCTGAAGCCTTCCGCGAAAAACACGTACTCAACCTATTTCGCTCTCTGGCAGAAATGGCTGGGAGGCATGAGCGGCGACCAGATGCTGGCGGAAGCTAGGGCCTCCATGCAGAAACCTGAAACGGCTGATGAGTGGCCTATGAAAATATTCCAGTTCCATCAATACCTTTTGTCCGGAGCCGTGTTAACAAAACGGAGAAAAGTCGCGAAACCCCTGTCTCAGAAGACAATGCGACAAGCCGTAACATCAATTCAGAGCTTCTTTTCGTCGAACTATCTGCCAATATCCCTTAAGAATTTCCTTCGGCGAGATGTCAGATTGCGGAAGCCGCACGTTGAAAAAGGCAAGCATCAACTGCTCGGAAAGGAAATAGCCGCTCTGCTACGAGTCAGTTCCCTTCGGGACAGAGCGGTCCTAGTTCTCGGCTTGGCGGGTCAGGACAACATAACGGTAGTGAACCTGAGAATAGAGCAATTCCGAAACAAGCTCAGCGGAGCGAAGCTAGAGTTTCTGGAAGCGGTCCGAGCGAAGACAAATACCGACCTCGTAATCCTCTTGACTCGTGAGACTCAGCTTATCCTTGCCGACTACATCAGAAGTCTAGGCAGGTCGGAGGGACCGCTGTTCATGGGGTATAATGGTAAACCGATGGAACCCGCCGCTGCCAACGACATTTTCCAAGACTGTGCGCGTAGGGCAGGATTGGAATCCAACGACAAGAGGCTGAGTTTCTATTGCTGTAGAATGTGGTTCTCCGCAGCTCTGCGGAATGTGGTTTCTGATGACCTGATAGACCTGTTGACGGGGCATCAACTCCGGTTCGAGGGGGCCTATTTGGGAGACATGAACAAAACCCTAGAACTGCTCGCCTCGGCGCACGTGGAGGATTTGTTAAAGTTGCAGCAAGTTCCGTCATTAACATCGGACATAGAGGCCCAATTGAGCAAGAAGGACGTGGAAATACGAGAGCTAAGGCAGAATTTCGAAGAGCTGAGGAACTACACGATGCTGCTTTCTCAGAGCATGTTAGATGCGCGACTGCTCAAGAAACTGCCATTGGTCGACACCAAACCCATAACGGAGACAAAACATGAACATGATGAAGAGACACAGAAGAAAAACGAAAACAAAAGAGAAAGCTGAGACCGACCCCCAATCTTTTCTTGACTGGCTTTTGGCAATTGGTTATGGAGACTGAGAATCAATGAGTGAAGATATGGGTAGAGAAACGACAAATTTGGAACATGGTATCTTTGCAGAGCGATTACCATAAGCCTTCTTTTTTCAATTCCTCGACAAGCGTTCTGCAATAGTCTAGACGAGGATTTTCGCCTAACCTCAGAAATTTCTCTCTGAGTGAATAATGCTTCTTCAGTTGTCTGGTTGTCATGTAGAATAGTGCGAAAGCCAAGATTGCATATACAATGAGAGGAATCAAGTTGCTTGAATTTGACAAGTCGGGATTGTTTAATCCAACATATAGTGTGAGAAAGAAAACGGCTAAGGTTGCCGCGAGTAAGCCTAAAGCTGAACTCATGTATCTGGTCATGCCTTCTAGCAGATTGCTACATATCGAGCGAGCATAGAAGGCACATCGACCGAGGTCTATAACGGCTTCAAGTTCCTTTTCCTCATTTCTCTCTTTCTTGGTCAACAAATAAAGAAATCCCTTGAGTTCATTCCTTACTTCTGCTCTGAGCTTCGATTCAATCTCTCTCTTTCTCCTTGAAGTCATGCCAGACTCTCTGTATCCGAGAGCTAGACCTATGCCTTCTTTCACAACTACAAAGGCAACTGAGGCAATCGAAATGACTAGAGCTACAATGGCTAATGGGTCATACAACTCTCGTTACCTCAAATATGGTATTGAATGTTCACTCAAAAGCTTTTTCATTCTGTATGAAATGCGGAAAACTTATAGCTGAACCCAAGGAACTAATCAGAGTTATCAAAGGAGAATAATGAGACTTGGATGAACTATCTCTCCTTCTGATTGGTGCTGTCTTTACTCTCATAGGTGGCATTTTCGGATATGTTCTAAATCATCTGTTGACGGTGAGAGAGCGAAAGATAACTAGAGACTTTGAAATAAGAGAGATAGGAAGAGCATTCTTCCATCAGACTTATGGTGTTGTTGCTCTTCTCAGTGATTTGGTTCGCTCAGTTTTGAATGAAGAGAGTTCCGATAAAGCCACTGTCTTGACCGAGAGAGGTTATGATTTGCTTTCGAAAGAAGATATAGTCAAGATGTACAAGGAAGAATATGACAAGCGTTCGAAGTTTTGGTTTGAGGTGAGAGAGAAAGGTCTTGAAGTCTTTCTGACGAAGGACATGGCAGACTATGTGGGAAGATTCTGGGGACATGCTGGTTATTTCTACTCCTTGGATAACTGGAACAATGAGACCGAAAAGATGAAAGAATTCGATAGTATCTCTCAAATCATACTTGACAACATGGACAAAATGTTGGGATTGAACGAGAAGAAATCTTGGATTCCGAAATGGTTAAACCCTAAGAAGTGGCGTAGAATATTGAAGAGTGGAAAAAGTGACTGAGAAAGAAAAGAAAGAGACTAGAAACATAGAAGAACTTCACAAGGTCGATTCAGAGAATGTCACAAGAGAGCGACACGCTTGTTTTGAGCATGTTGTGTCTGCATCTAAGGTTGGTGAGGTGCGAAAGGGATTGGTCACTGGTTCAAGTGTAGGACAAGTGAGAAAGGAACTCGAACAAGGCAAAGGAAGCAGTCAACAATCTACTGGAAGCGGTCAAGAAGAAAAGAAATAGTTTTGACATCCAGCGCGCGCTGCAGACCCAAAGCAGCCCTGGGATATCGTCCTAGGTTGGTCACTTGGCGACTCCCTAAAATATCTTCCTGGACCGGGCTGTGGGAAATCTGCAGTCATGGGGGAATTTCCGTAATCGCAAGTTCAAAAAGAGCCCTATCGGAAAATGGTGCTGAGACGTTCTCACCATAGATATTCTTCTTTCAGCTTCTGGACTTCACTTTCTAATTGCCTTATTCGTTTCAGATAGTAACCGTAGATTATGTATGTCAAGAGTCCACCTGCACCCAAGACCACTATTCCATCAACAATCCATGTCGAATTTTTTAAGGTATCAATTCTTTAACGTATCTAGAGCAATCCTCTATGCTCGCGCGCGCTAATAGCCTTATAACGTTGCTCATCCTAGCCATTTCTTGGTGCATTTGAAGTTGTCTGTTGTAGATGATTTTGTGGCCAAAGAAGTGAGCGTCGGAGAACGCAAGGAAGCATTAGAGACAGTTGAAATGCTCTGGGAGGTATTTGGTGCTCTTGAGAAGAAAGGGTTTCTACGTGTAACGTTGAGAGAGAGTGCGGAGAGGGCAAAGTTCATGAACATCATGAGGGATTTTAACAAACTGACCGCGGCATACAACATGCTTTTCCATGTCTTCGAAAAGAGGGGACGGTCAAAAGAGTTCGCCAAACACAACAAAACGTTTGGGTTTGACGAAGACGGCGTAGCCTACATGTTTCTGTCTGAGTCGGTCGCAACTGTTTTGAGAACGACGGAATTGTTCAAGAATTCCTTCCTCTATGTACTGAAGACAACAAGAAAGAAAGACGCGGTTTTCTGGCCGAACATGACTCTGGGAGAGCTTTCCAGAAGTCTTGAAAGAATCACGGAAGGAAAAAGCCGCCGTCTGATGGAAAAGATGGACCTCAAATTGAGAAATGCTCTGACACACGGATTGTTTTGGCTAGAAGGAAGCATTCTGGTTTATTGTGAAGATATAACCTTGAAAGAACAGAAGGAGATAGTGGTTTCTGAGTTATGGATTAAAGGAAGAGCGCAAAGCTTAACGCTTCTATGCCTGCTTGCATTCATCGCGGACTACTACCATAGCGTTTAGAGAAGCATGAGGAGAACGTGCGCTTTCTCAGGTCCCTCTGATTTTTGCGCGACTGCTAAAGATGCTCGAAGTAAAACCACACTAGGGCCCTGACGCGACGAAGCCTCGGAGATAGCGAATTTCAGAGGCCATCGACGCGACCTGACCCGAAAGCAGCTCCTTCTCTTGTTCCTTCTCCATGACAACGCTGAGACGCCGGTTAGGACTCTGAATTTCTTCCCGTCTGACTCGACCATCACCCTTCGTGTAGACCCTGCAGAGTTCGCCGAACCAGTTCTGAAATTCAAGATTGAAAGATGCTCCTGAAACGCTCCCTAAAACCGTGTCTCTGCCAAAATCCCAGCGCTGAACAATCCACTCCCCAACACTCGGCACAGAATCAGACAAGTAGCGACCGCGCACGTTCATGAGCGCCTGAAACAGCGCCGTCAACCCTTCCACACCATAAGGCAAAGGCGCGTTGGAATTTCGGACCATCACAGACAGGCTCTTACCGCAGCCATAACTGGCCAGCAAAACGACGTGCAACCCTCCCTCACTACAATGCAAAACATACTGACGCGACCGCTCACTATGCTTCCATTCTCCATTCACAAACCCCAAACTCTCCAGAGACACCCACAACCGAATGTTATGGACCCGCTGAATCTCCTCCCAAGGCAGACCCGACAGGTAATCACCAAAAGCAACCCTCAACACCGACCCGCGACGTGACAACACCCTCGTAGGGTCAACCTCACATTGAGCGGTCGCGTACACTGGCTTAAGATGATATTCCGCGAACGTAGAGCGTCGCGTTTCGATGTAATCTATGGCCTTGAGCGTGGTGATGATGTTCCTAAATGTGCCCTCTGATGGTGTTCTTCCATAGTTTTCACGCAAATAGCTCAAGATGTCTTCTTTGGAGAGCCATTCGGCAGATTTGCAGAGAAAGAGGCGACGCATGGCCCATTCGTGTGAGTAGGGCTCCTCTGGAACCTCATGTGAGGTTGTTGGTGTCACCCTCTTTTGGGTAGCTACTCGATTTTGGGCAAAGTTTTTATCTTTAGATTCTATACTATTCATTATGGGTCCCCCGACCCTCTTTTTCTGTTTATGATGATTACTTTTTGCTAGAACCTTGATTAAGGTTTCTAAAGGTATCTGTTCAGTGAAGGCCCGAAGTTTTCATGGTGTGGAATGTAGCTTCTAGAACCTTATCCTTCACGCCACGCAAGTTTACTTTCTATACCCAAGGCTACTTTGCTACACTGGTTTACTTTCCACACTCTTTTGAGGAGAGGCAGCCCAAAAGCCGATTGGAGAATCAATCTGCCAGATGGACCGTCTCTCTTTCTCAGCATTTGCACTTCTTGTCGCTGGCCAGAAATGCAAAAAGCCCAACCAAGGCGATTACGCTGACAATTGCCAGAATGACGACCAGCGCGGTTGTGTTTACGATGATGGGTTGAGGTTCAGTTTCTACGAGTACTGGTTCTTGCGTCAATACTCGGCTCCGACCACCAAAATAGCTTTCTGGCCTTGCTCGCTGAGACATCTAGTCAACCTCGCTTGATTCGTTTTCCTCTTCGCTTTCCTCTTCCTCGTCTTCTGGCTCTTCCTCCCTCACCAGCGGGATGTCAAAACTTCCCTTCCTTCCCAACCAAGGGTTAATAGCATATTCGCTTGGCTCGAGCGGCCTCTCTTTTGTTCTCATCAACTAAGCCCCGCTAATTTCCCTGACGGTGTTTCGGGCGAACCGCCTAATCACAGATTGAAGATGCCAATCGAGCACTAGAACCGGGTACGACAAAACGAGCGAGAGCAGAAACGCAACAACGTCTGTGCTCAAAGGAGTCCCTCTCCGAATGATTGACTGCCATATTCCAGCAGGTTCTTGTCCACCCTCATGTTCCTAATCGCGTAGACCGAACGCAAACTCTGGATGAACAGGTCCATTTTCACGATTTGAATGTGGACAGACTGCAGAAACGCCGAACACGTGCTTTGGGTACTTTCTTTCTCAAGACTCAAACGTACCTTTGTTTTATCGAGGTAAGGCAAGGGACTGCCCTGGCCGCCTCCGCTCCAGACAACCATGCTATAAATTCCAAACGTACTCGTTGAAATGGGTCTGGTGTAGCGTTGTAACCACCCGCAGGGGTCTTGTGCAAAGCAGCCCATATTTTTCAAGTCTTCAGGTCTGCAGTTCTGCGCCGTTGTGGTGGTGTGGCCTGGCTGCCCGCCTGTCCACGTGATTTCGCATTTGCACAGAGAGTCAGAGGTTGCGAGGTAGGCGCCGATTAGCCAGCCAAATTCATTCGTCACTTCCCATTCTACGGGAGCCGCATCTCTTTGCAGCGTCACCGGGCCGAAGTTGTGGATTGTCCACTTCCAACCCTTCAGAACTGGAAGAAGGTGAAACATACCTGTCGACATTAATGCGCGCTCCCGAAAATTCCAGAATCCATAGAGGCCCGCAATCCTTCATGCTGAAGGAGTTTCTGAATTTTGGAGGCTTCGAAAAAAGTTAACTTTTTAATCACGAAGCTTCGCGAGTCTGGCAGCCATTCGAAAGGAACCGCGAGCTGCAGTTCAATGATTTTTTGGCGCGCATGGTACCCGTTGATGTACAAGTTCACTTTAGCCTCTCCACTTTGGCCACAGCGTCAAGCATCTTTCGTCGCGCAACTTCCATGTCAAGCATCAAGAGCTCCTCGTCAACCTCGCTATCCGAGATGTCAGATTTGAAGAATTTCTTTTCCCAACACGACCTGCAGTAATAGTTTCGCCGCACACCATTCGTTCCGTGAGTTCCATGGCTGACAATCTCTTCCCTTTCGCCGAAAACTTTGCCACAATCGGCGCAAGTGGTGCAGGCAGTTGGCGACTCCCGTCCGCGCGGAGGTCGCCGATGGATAATCTGGCCTCCGAGCGTCCGTTCCGACTCGAGAAGTTTGCTGTTCCGCATCTAAGCGAACCCCATCCTTTTCTGTCTGGCAACTTCGCCTTGGCCTATGCCCGTCTTCTCGCTTTCCAGATTGGAATATCCGTCGGCGGGTCCGAAGACATGTGGCTGTCGCAACCAATTTTCAATGTCTTTCCTTGCTTCTACAGGGCATTGAAGCATCGAATCAAGATTCGTGTACCCTACGTCGTTAGCCTTGGGAGGTTTTGGCGGTGTAGGAGGGATTTCGAGGGAGTTTCCACAATGCGGACATCTATATCTTACCATCTTCTCAATCACCTGCCTAGTTCAGTTTTCTTGCTTGGTCAGGTTTGGCAATGTTGCTGTACCCAACATTATCGGGCAGGGTTTCTACAGCTTCGGCGACCGGCACATGCGGAGGTAGACTCAAGCCTTCGAGCTCACTCTGAGTCACCTGCATGGGAGGCGGAATCGATGGTGTCGGTTCTGGAATGTTCGCGGGCTTCGTCGCGATGTTCTTGAGCAGCGGCGAGACCGTCTCAATCGCTTTGTTGACAACTTCTCGCGTAAAGTTTTTGTCACCTTCGGCTTTAGCTGCAGCAAACGCTGCGCCGCTAATTTCCTTGTATTGTTGAACCCCTTGACCCTTGATTTCCTCAAGTCGCTTGAAAGTTTCAATCGGGTCGACTGTCTGTTGAGGCGCGAACAAGCCCTTCAATGCAGTCGCGAAGCTAATCAATTCTTGGCCGTTGATGTTGCCTCCGCTGGCCACGACTTTCGCGAGGAGAATTTGGTTCAGGTCAATGGAACCGCTTCTCTTCTCCTCTCCGTCGTCGCCAATCAAACCAGCCTTCTTCATTAGCGATTGCTCGATTTTCATTTTCCAGATTTTTCTCTGAATCTTTTCAATCCATCCACTACTAAGAAGGCCTTCCTCGTCCTCCGTCTCTTCGTCTCTCGCTAGCGCTTCTTTGTAAGGTTTCTCATTCCATGCTTGTCTGAAACCTCCGCGTGGATGTTCGGCCGAGTTGAGTTTCTTAGAAATTTTCTCGATGAGACTCTTTGGCAAGCGCGTCTCTAATGCGGTTTCTCGAACACTCCATCCCGCTGAAAGCATCTCTTCAGCGATTTCGATTTTTCCCCTCTTTTCGCGCTCGGCTTTCAAGTCACCTTCACTAAGAAGGGCGTCCTTACGCGGAATCAACTTCTGCTCGAGGACAGACACATCTGAAGACACGTCTGAGACAGACGTAGGCCCTACGGTGCGTCTTTTCAGCGTCTTTTCAGCGTCTTCTGAGGTGTCTTGGCCTTCTGTCCTTGCTGTCTTAGGCTGTGTCCTCGCACTGTCTTTCGGCGGCTTGTGGCCCAAGGCACTCTCGAGTTTTTCGTTTTGGTCGGACACTCAATCACCTTCGATAGGAATAGGTTATGGGTCTAGGCGCGACGCGAAGGGTCGGCGGCGCAGCGAGAACTCCAGTTTTTGATGCGTAGACGACCGCGGCGACGGCAGCACCTCCGATGATTAAGCCGAGCAGTAATGAACCTGAGTGCAACTGCTCACGGGTGCTCTGGACGGCTCGGGATGCGGCTTTCGCGGGTTTCGTTGTCATTTCCTCATTCACCTCGACGGCTTTCTTTTCGCTCTCTCGCATCTCTTGGTTTTAGGATTGAACTTTTGTCCGATGGGACATTTTCTGATTCTTTTCAACTGACGAGTCTCCTTGAATGTTGGTGTAAGCTAGACGGTTTTTAAGCTTAGCGACAAACGAACGACCGAACATCTATGGGAAATGTCCATGGTTTCAGCTTCGCCAAATCGAAAATCAACCGAGCCGCAAAAACGAGCCTGTAGCGACCGCGTACGGCTTGACTGATAACTGAACAGAGACGACTTTCAAAAGGCCCCGTCCAAATTAGGAAACAATTCATTATTTCCTTTGACGTGTTCAGTTAGGTTCTCATCTAGTGATTCCTCAAATTTCACCTTGATATCATCAGAGAAGATTTTGAGCTTGTCCATATATCTGTTGTATTCCTCAGAACTTCTTTCATACCTCTTCCTAAACTCTGAATTATTGTAATAAACTCCAAGGTAACTAGCTTCAGAAATCATGTCATAGAATCTCTTTTTGAACTTTTGCAGAGAGACTAGCGTTTGCCGAAAGCCATTGAGATAAATTCTGAGTTGCTTTCCATTGGCTTCGATTCTTTTGTCTAATGCAATTGCGTTGTTTGTGAGGTCTTCAGAGAGTTTTGTCAATAACATGTCCCATGCTTGAGTATTTCTGAAAACCATCTTGTTCCTTGCAATTTCTAGAGCAATAGAAGGTAATGAGTAGTTGTATGCTGGGTCTGTTACTTTGTCTTCAAGTTCTTTTACGAAGATGTTGAGTTTCTTTGTGAAGTCTATTATTCTTTCTTCGTCAAATTTCCTGTGCATAACCCAAGTCCCGATGAGAACAAGTATCAACTGAACAGAAAAAATTCCGAGCGAGAGAAGTGATTGTGAAATTACAACAAAAAGAGCTGAAGGTATCAGGGTTAGGTAAGTGACAAGCATACGTCTCAAAATGAAATCTTTGATTCCCTCTAAAGTCGTATCTTTCACCTTCAATTCCTTAGATATGTTAAGCTAGCTTATCTGATTTTCAAGAATTAACAATAAAAACCATCTTAGACCAATTTAGGAACAAGCATGCGTGCCAAGTTCTCCGCGTCTGTCTCCCCATCCTAGCGCGCGCTATTCATGAGTACACTAATGAATTGTTACGCAAGCTTTATTTTCTGATTGAACCATCATATCATGGGATTTGGTTGCCAGACAAGTTGCCTTATGAAGAAGAATCCAATGGCAGATGCCCACATTGTGGTTGCACAGTATTTTTCGACGCCCCCCACGCTGTCGTTCGTGATGGTATTCATAGGCATGCCACTTGCTTGGGGACAGAAAGTGGCGGAGACAGTGTTCATGTTTACTCATCTCTCTGTCCTAATTGTCGAAAACCTATTGTCGCAACTCGGATAGAAAGTGAAGGAAAAGAGCATTGCAGATTAGTTCATCCTTATGGTGTGGTTCGCATAATCCCTTCTGAAGTCCCAAAGTCTATTCAAGAAGACTTTCTCGAAGCTGCTGCCGTCACCTCGATGAGTGAGAAGGCTAGTGCTGCACTTTCACGAAGATGCTTGCAGAACCTATTAAGCGATAGGGGTTACAAGGGAAAAGACCTTAACAAGCAAATAGATGCTGCTTTGAAGGATTTGCCTACCAGAATAGGAGAGAATTTGGATGCTATAAGGAATATTGGCAACTTTGCGGCGCATCCCATAAAATTCAAAACAAGTGGTATCATAGTTGACGTCGAACCCGAAGAAGCCAATTGGAATCTTGACGTTCTTGAACAACTATTCGACTTCTACTATGTTCAGCCGAAGAAAGCAGAGGAAAAGAGGCAAAAACTTGAAGCGAAATTGAAAAGTATGGGAAAGCAACCCTTGAAAAAACCGTAGCGTTAGCGCGCGCGACCGCGCAAAAAGCCTCCATGAGGAATTATAGAAAAGTGGGATTAACGGTGTTTCAAACCGTATTCACTTAACCTAAGAAGATTCAGCTTTGTCTTCTCGTCGGGCTCCCTCACGAGGTCCACGTCTAAGCCCTCGATTATGGCGAGCTCCGCCGTGGCCCCTACGTGGGAACCTTTCGCCAAGTGG
>Ga0315289_10015065_pt1 | contig 10750 bp, 4 predicted proteins | sample YL17G11_40_MG_FD_203452 | JGI IMG/M metagenome (GOLD analysis project Ga0315289, IMG submission 203452) | Sediment microbial communities from Yellowstone Lake, YNP, Wyoming, USA - YL17G11_40 | ecosystem: Environmental > Aquatic > Freshwater > Lake > Sediment | place: USA: Wyoming | collected...
TCCTTGCCCTTCTTTCGAGAACTCTTGGGAAAAGTGAAATTTCCTTAGACCACAAGATTGTTTCCGAAACCAACTGGTTTGATAGATTTGTTAACAATATATACGATTCTTATACTGATATCAAATCAAAAATTGTAGAGTATTATTACAAATTTCTTTCTATTTTCCCTAATTACCAACCCTTGCTTGGCGTCAAAAAGGATAGCTGGTTTTTCAAGGATGCACTATATCTTAAAATTAGAGGATACAAATTCCCTGATAATTTTTCTCTTTATAAAGAAATTAATGAGAAAGAGCTCTACTCCATGCTTCTTGACACGCTGTCTCTGGGCGATAATAACGAAGATATTTCTGTACCAACATCAATCAGCAGTGATGATAAATTGAAAATTTTGCTTGCAATGCACGGGTTGCTTCCAGATAATTTTCAAACAAATAAACCGGTTAAAAGAGGAGAGGTCTTCAACGTTATCCTTAATGTAATCGAGAGGTGACAGATAAAATGAGTGGTAGAATGGAGCGAAAACTGTGCAACATTTTCACAGTTGGGTAAACTTTACACAGATTTTTGGGTAGATTTTTCTCAAAGAGAAAGGAAATTTAAAAATTTGTACAAGCAGTTATAAAAAAATAAAAGGAAAACAAAACAAGTTTAAATTAACTCTTCTTGCGTTTATCTTTGTAATATTTTCATAGTTTGGCACGATTTTTGCACATTATAAGTGCAAGGTTGTATTTTTAATTTTAGAGTGCTCCTTGCTGGATGGCGAAACCTCCACAGTACCTTGAAAAGAGAATGAAGAAGTAAAAGAATGGAAATTCCTGCTTTGAGGTTTGGAAGGTAAGCGAGTAACTGATGTCTTCATCTTCTCCTTTAAAGTTTTAAGTATTTGATGGGGGAGTGTTGAGGGGGTCTTTTTCCCCTCAAATTGGAAGCACAGACCGTTAAACCTTCCAGGTTTCAGGGCAGTTTATTTCAATATAAAATACGGGAAATCCGGAGGTGAGAATGCAAGAAAAAGCATTGAAAAGAAACAGTAACAAAATTTTTAAAGCTTTAAAAATGAATCTACTGAATGATTGTAGATTACAAAGTAGTAAAAAAAATCTAACATCGCTTATGAAAGGAGGCGAAATTTTATTATGAAAAAGATTCTAAGTATTCTTCTTACAGTAACAATGGTGTTTTCCCTTGTTGTTTCATTGGGAGCACCCGCAGCTTCAGCAGCGACTGTTACAAAAGTAGCGGATTACCTCCCCTATGGATGGACAATCTTTACTGGTAATGGACCGTTACCTGCTGGAACTTTGCCGATAATTCATGGCAAAACAGAAGCTACGTATATTTATTACACAATGGGCGACATTATCCAGGGAATTGGTGGTACCCTAGGTGGTCAGGTAGCACTTGTCGGATATGGACCAGATAATGCGTTTGGTACTGCAGATGATGTTGTTGTATCAGTTGCCCCAGTTGCAAGCGATTCATACGGGACGTTTGCAATTGCTACATCATCAGTACCTCAGGACGGTGCCTACGCAATAAGAGATTTTACGGCTGGTTTAGGTGCTGTATTAGTTCCCAACATCTATATCAGATACAGATTCTCTATAGATCAGCAGTCGCTTACCTATAACTGCTCTGCGCAGGTTATCTCAGGCTGGGTATTCAGGGGAGATGGCACCGGTGCAGCATACAGTGTCAGTGTCATCCCTGCAGGACAGTTTGCTCCATATGTTACATATGTTCATGTAATTTATCCTTCAGGTGCAGATGTTTACACTTCAGTCCTTGCAAATGGACAGTTTGCTCTTGCCGTGAATGTAAACGAAAAAGGTGTTTACAGGGTATATGTCGAGGATAACTATGGCAATCCTGCGAACCCTGGTGGTGCCGGAGTAGGAGCAACTGAATTTGGCTTTATTTATGCAGAACTTCCAACCGGAAAACTGAGCATTACTCTTTCAACCTATGTCGATCCTACCTATCTATATAATGAAACAACTTATCAACAGGAAGTTGTTTTGAAGGCAGTTGACCAGGATGGAGACCCAGTTTCTGGAGCTACTTTCTCCATTTTAACTGGTTTTGGTGTCAATTACACTGTTTATGAAATAGACTCAGGTATTTATAAAGTAGTAGGTCTTAAAAATCTTACTGCAGGCCTTGCTTCCTTCCAGGTAACCTCTCTTATTGGTGGAGCAGCATTATATTCTAATGTTGTGAGCATTCCATTCAAGGCTTTATCTAATTTTAACCCTGTTGTAAGCGTTGATGTTGAAACCACTGGGAGGCAAAAACCGCTTCATGCATATACAGTAACAGAATCCACATACGATATGCTTCCTTGCACAGTCGGATACTCGCTTGTTATAAAGCCAGGAGTATTTGATGTTATATCAGGATATATGATTTATGATGTTTATGCCGAAGTTTCTGGCCCTGTCTCTATGATTGAAGATACAACTCCAATAGCTCCTCCTATAACAGGATGGCTCAATAATGCTCTAGCACCTTCACTTGTGAACTCTATAACCCAGGTTGGAGATCCTGCATTCTACAGCTGGGCTACCCCTCTTTCAAACCAACTGAAAGGAGAGGGCGGTATAGTTTATGACGGATTCTACTCAGGCGCAGATTGGTACTACGATGCACCTCGTTACCTTGTAACTGGCCCTGGCACAATTTCAGTTACAATTGACCAGACCAATTGGAAACAGGTTGACCCAAGAGAACCAATTGGGGAATATAATGCTTGTTGCGATCCGAAAACTGCAACTTTCAAAATCTGTGATATACCTGGATGCGATGTTACACTTGATTCTTCATCTATGACTGTAGGCACAGCCACTGATATAAAGGTTAATATTGCTTCCAAGGGACTTGCCTGTGGTTGTAATGTTATTGTTCACGTGATTCCATCATGGACAACTTATGGTGATTTCTTTACCCTTGCAAACGGAACAAAAGTTAAAGAACTTTGGTATAACATTTCAGGTGGTGGCATAGCGCTTCCATTTGGAATGTTTGCACTTGGTTCCTCATATGGTGCATCCTCTGATGGAACCGGTGCCGTAACCTTTAAGGGCGTAACGGCAAATTACTGCGATTATATCAAGGTTGAAGTATTCACAACTGTTCTTCCTTCTGGTTGCTCACCACTGCCTATCTGGACGTTCGCATTTGTTGATCCATATGCCATATATGCTGGTGTTGCTTCATCAAAGCTCAGCTATTCTATAGTTGGCCAAACTGGTGACGAAAATCAATATCTTGTTGCTGGTGTTCCTGATACAGTTATTATCAAGGGATTTGTTCCTCTTGCTTCATTATACTATTTGAGAATGGATTTAGCAGGCGATGGATCTCTTTATTACAACACTGATGCAACTTATGCTGCACAGGATAACGCTGACGGGACATATACAGTTCAATTAACACCTCCACCATCTGTATGGGGTACTGCTTACCCGAACCAAATCAAGATTTGGCTGAGGACAGCGGCTTCATCAACTAATGGTTGCCGTAAACAGGGTTATGTTGTAATCCCAGTTAAGATGCCAACATTTGACACAACTTTAAGTACAGGTTGTGGCGAGACAATTCCAAACGACAATATTATTACTGAAGGCTTTGCGGAAAGGCTAACCCTGTCGAATCTTGTCGACCCAAGAACCGCAACAGCTCTCATTATTTCAGCATTATGGGCTACAAAGTCAAGAACTTGTGGCATTCCGACCGCATGGGTTGATTATGCTCCATGCGAGGGCTGCAATTCTAACACAATTGCTATTGTTGCCCTTGATAACCCAAATGTAGATGCAAAACCAGTGGTCAGACCTTATATAACCTTGAATGGAGTTAATGTAAGGCTTTATGGCGCTGAACTTACAGTTGTTCTACCTACAATCCAGGTTGAACCTAACAAGGACATTCCATTTACTGCGGTAGGCAAGCCTGTTACAATGCTTACCTTTACTGCAATTGATGCTCACGGCAAGCCAATGTGCGGAAAGACATTCTCCATTTATGATATAAATTCAATGACAGATTTCTACGCAATTACTGGCTTTACTTCGGAAACCACGCCTTATATCTGTGATGTAGACACTGGCGGAGTTCCTTACAGACCGGGCTTCTATAGGAACCTTATGGCACTTGTTGGTGATGGTCCGGGACCAATGTATGTGCTTACCTTAGGGTCCAGTTATCAATATCATACAGGTACAACTGGTTCAAATGGTAAAGTAATTTATCCGTTTGGGCCAGGAGTTGGTGGAAGATATGCCGCAACAATTGTTCCAGATATTGCACAATCAGGCGCTCCAAAGGCTCCGCTTCAGAAATTTATGTCATTAATGAAACTTCTATTTGAAACTGTTTATCAAGCACCAGTAGTTGATACCACTAAACCTGTGGTTGAAGCATCTGCTCCAGCAGAAGTTTCTGCACCAATAGTTACAGTGAGCGGTAAGGTTACCGACAACGTTGGTGTGGTTTCACTATGGATTGGCGCAACAAAGGTTGACTTTGCACCAGATGGAACATTCTCAGCTAAGGTTGAGGTCGCAGAAGGTGCAAACACCATTAAAGTTGTTGCATTTGACGCTGCAGGTCTCATGGGTGATAAGACTCTCACTGTTACCTATGCAGTTCCTAAGGTTACTGTTGTTAAGATTCAGATTGGTTCTGACATTATGACAGTTAACGGTAAAGCTGTTCAGATTGATGCTCCAGCAGAGATTAAGAATGGTAGAACTTTCTTACCTCTAAGAGCAATTTCTGAAGCGCTCGGTGCAACAGTCGACTGGATTGCCGAAACCCAGGGTATTACAGTAACCCTTGGTGAAAATACCATCGGACTCCAGGTAGGCAACACCTCAGCGGTTGTTAATGGAACAGTTATGACTCTTGATGCTGCTCCTTATATCAAGAACAACAGAACAATGGTTCCTTTCCGTGTCATTGCTGAAGGTCTTGGCGCAACTGTTGAGTGGGATCCTGCACTTAGAATTGTTACTGTCACTCTTGCCCAATAGATCCAGAATATAGTTAATACAAGCCCCTGCATTATGCAGGGGCTTTTTTATTACTTCCCTGTCACCCTGAGCCGTCTTTGCGAAGGGTCTCTATTCATTTTAGGAGGTGAAAAGACCCTCCTCGAAACTCCACCCAGAAAAGAGTAAACCTGCTCACGAATATTGCAGGTTTACTCTTTTCTAATCGCACTTCTTTTCAGCGATTCCAGAAGATTAAGAGGGAATGTGTCACTCTAATATGAAATGTATGTAACCTGTATGATGTCTCTGAAAAACCCTATTTTGTCACCCTGAATTTATTTCAGGGTCTCTCGACTTGTTGATTTTATTGGATGCTGAAACAAGTTCAGCATGACATTTTATCCTGTTTCACCACTTTTTCAGAGGTCTCTGTACACAGTTTTGATTTTTAATCCAATTGACTATAATTTAAATTGACTATAATCTATATTTTATACTTTTGGAGGATGAAAAAATGAAGAAGTCTTATTTAAAGAGAAGCATTTTTATGATTTTAATAATTTCTTTTCTGTTTGCGATTTCCTTGCCTAGTGTTTTAGATTTTGTATCTGCCAATACAGTGACTAATGTACAGGTAAGCGTATATCCCTCTTCACCTTATGTTAACGCGCAGTATACGATTACTTTCCAGCATGATGTATCAGCAGTTGCTTCTCAAATTACAATTAGCGGCTTGCAGGCAAGTCAGGGACTACTTAATCAAAACACTAGTGTTATTACAGTGAATAGCCAAGCTGTTACAGCCTTTTGCGTATTTAATGGTAGCAGTGTCTCAATTTTTATCACTGGTGCAAATATAAATGCTGGACCTAACACAATTTCTATCCCTTTATCAGCTAATATCTATAATCCGGTTGCTGGCACATATCAAATCAGCCTTAGCGCCGCCGGAGGAACAGCAGGGCTTTCTAATTATTATCAAATAGGCACTTCTCAGATATCAAACCTCAACGTCCAGGTAACGCCACCTCTTAAGGGTGCAAGCGCTCAATATCAATTAACTTTTAAAACAAGTGCTAATGGACCGCTTACTGCTAATACAAATAATATTTATGTTCAGTTTCCTTTGGGCACAGGTTTACCTAACACTGTTCCTGGAAGTTATGTGACGGTTAATGGCATTCCATGCAGTGGCACTTTGAGCGTTGATGCGATAAACAGAATTTTAACAATACCCGTTCCTTTGAATATCTACGGAAATAACGATGTTACTGTAATTATTTCAACTCAAGCAGCAGTAATCAATCCTTCAAGTTCAGGTTCTTACACGCTTACAGTTTGGACCACGACTGATTCAACATATACAACTTCTAACGCTTACAATATAAGTTCATCTTTTGTTTCTTCAGTTACCGTTTCTCCTAATCCTGCTACTGTTGGGACAGTTGCTGATTACACAATACAGTTTACTACAAGCAGCGAGGGAACATTAACGGCAAATTCAGATACAATGTCAGTTAGTTTTCCTTCCGAAACGTATGTTCCAAATACGGGGATTCAGGCTTCGTATGTTTCTGTAAATAATCAGAATTGTAGCAGCGTAACTGCATCTGGAAACACGCTTATGATAAAAACCCCTGTGAGCGTTGGAGCAAACAGCAATGTAAAAGTCATAATTTCTAAATCATTAGGAATTAAAAATCCTTCGAAAGCTGGTACCTATAAAATTACTGTAAGTACGAGCAAGGATTTAAGTCCCGTGGAGTCGCAGAGTTTTTCAATTACTGCCACAACCCTTTCAGATGTTTATGTTGTTGTTACTCCTCCTATGATTAGCGACAATGCTTCTTATATGGTTCAATTTAATACAGGCTCAGAAGGTGTACTTACCTTAAATGATTTTATTAAAGTCGTGTTTCCTACGGGAAGTTATATTCCTCAAAGTGTTCAGAGCTCTTCGGTTTCTGTTAATGGTTCTACTGCAGCCTCTGTTCAGAGCTCTCCTTCTGATTACTCAATTACAATTATTCTTCCCCAGAATTTCTTCCTTTCCGCAGGGGGAAAAGCACTTGTTTCTATTTCTGCTTCAGCAGGTATTAAAAATCCTTCTACTGCCTCCGATAATTATTATATTAGCGTTTCAACATCAAAAGAGCAGACGCTTGTAAAATCAAAGATATATTCAATCTATGGAGCGCCTACCACTAATTTATCAGTAACTCCTGTATCACCTGACGGTAAAAATGGCTACTATATTTCAAAACCACAAGTTACATTAAAACTCAATGATATTCCTGGTATTTCTGCTTCAATTTATTATCATATTGACCAAGGAAGTTATTCTCTTTATAGTGTACCTTTTACTTTAGACGAAGGAACCCATACTGTTTATTATTACTCGAAAACCGCATCTGGACTTGCTGAACAAGAAAAATCAATGCAGTTTAAAGTTGATGTTACACTCCCAACACTATCTATTAGCTCTCCTAAGGAGAGCGAAACTGTTCATCAGAATCCAGTTCAGGTGAAAGGTGTAACGGAAGTCGGTGCTGATTTGACGATAAATGGTCAGCAGGTTGTTCCAGATAATAACGGAAACTTTTCGTATGCCTTTCCGGCAACGGAAGGTGTTAATAGCGTTGAAGCTGTTGAAACAGATATGGCAGGGAATATTAAAAAAATACAGTTGAGTTTTGTTTTTTCTTCGAAGGTTGTTATATTGTTGCAGGTGGATAACACAAAGGCTTACCTTAATAATGAGGAAATGTTGCTTGATGCTACTCCATTTATATACAAGGGAAGAGTGATGGTTCCGTTGAGATTTCTGTCTGATTCACTCCATGCAGTAATTGAATGGGATCAGATTTTTAAAATAGCTACCGTGACTCTGGGTAATTCAATAATAAGAGTGCAGGTAGGAAATAATACAGCTGATGTGGGAGGAAAAGCAGTTGCCTTAGATGTTCCCCCTGTTGTAGTTAAGGACAGGGTTTTCGTTCCAATACGTTTTATAAGTGAAAATTTCGGAGCATTGGTTGAATGGGATGATAAAATGCAAATTGTAAAAATTACATATCCCAAACCTTAGAAAGGAGAATAAAACATGAAAAACAAATTTGTTATTTCAATTATTATTTTTTCGATTTTATTATCTATTATTTCCATAAATGTAACAAACATGAAGGCTACGATTTCTACTCCCTATGTTGAGGTAACCCCTAATGTGGTAAACCAGAATGCTGACTATAAGATTGTTTTCACTATAAACCAAAGTTTGCCATACCTTAGTAAAATTACAGTTGTTTTTCCTATGGGTACGGGCATTCCTTGTAGTTCATGCAATCCCTACATTCCTGCATCAGCTTTGTCAGTTAATGGAGTAGGATGTACTCAAAATGCTATCGGAAATACAACTTCAAGAACAGTGGACATATATACTCCAATTTCCCTTGCTGCAGGTAGCCAGGTTACTTTGTTTATTTCAAGAACTGCAAGAATAACTACACCGCCTGCGGAAGGTACTTATACATTGCAGATTTCTACTGCAAGCGAGACAGGTCTGGTTACATCGCAACCCTTTACAATTGGTAAAAGTAAGTTATCTTCTCCCACAGTAATATTGAGTAATAATATTACATCTCGAAATTCTGCATATACGCTTACTTTTAACGCAGGTTCTGTTTATAACCTTTACGAGGGAGTTGATTCAATTACCGTTACCTTCCCTAAAGGAACTTATGTCCCGCCCCTAATAAAGGGTGACAGTATAATTGTTAATAATGTATCTGTGACTAAGGACTCTATAATTAGTGAGGAGAATTCTATTACTGTGCCGCTTCCGTTAAATGTCTCCGCCGGTGCAAGTATAACTTTGCAGTTTACTTTGGATGCCGGGATCAAAAATCCATCTGAGTCTGGTATAAAAACTCTTTTTGTGAGTTCAAGTAAAGACCCAACTAAGGTAGAGTCTGCACCTTATGAGATTCTTGATATTTCAAGCTCCGCTACAAAAATAATAATAAATCCTCCTTCTCCAGAGGGAAATAATGGCTGGTATACCACTTTGCCAATTGTAGCTTTTATTCCTCGGCTTCCATCTGACAATGGAGCTATTGTTTACTATAAAATTGACCAAGGCGATTTCCTTGTTTTTTCAATGCCATTTACGATCCCGGAGGGAATACATACTATTAGTTACTACACGGTGAATACAAACAATGAGACCGAGCCAGTTCAAAGCAAGGAAATTAAAGTAGATGCTACTGCTCCTACGTTAGAGATAAACGAGCCTCAAGAGAACGTAAAAATTGCAAGCAAGAATTGCACTATTAAAGGAACAATCAGTGATATTTCCAAAACTAAGTTTTTGGTTAATGGTGAAGAAGTAAGTGTCTCCAGTTCATCTTTTGAAATTACAGAGAATCTTAAGGAAGGATTGAATACTTTTACTTTTATTTGTATAGATGAGGCTGGAAACCAAACTTCTAGGAATTTGAACATTACTGTAAGCACTAAGATACCGAAAATTTTTATTTCATCACCTAAAGATTTAAGTGAGGTTCGTGAAAACTACGTAAACATAAGTGGAACAGTTGATATTCCAAGTACCTTAACGGTAAATGGAGAGACGGTTCCTGTTAATGATGATGGTAGTTTCGTTTATACTCTTCTCCTCGACAATGTTGAAAAGGGATTCTTTTTAATAAAGATAGTTGCTACATCTCCTGAAAGTGGACTTTCAGCTACCAGAACAGTAACAGTAGTATATAATCCAAAGCCCAAGGAAATATTAGTTAAATTGACAATTGGCTCTATCAGTGCGCTTATAAATGAAAAATTTACAACTCTTGATTCGCCTCCATATATTGACCCCAAAACCAGTAGAACACTTGTACCGTTGAGGTTTATCGCGGAGGCATTTGGAGCAGAAGTAAAATGGGAAGCCGAGTTTAAAACAGTGACCATAACTCTTAATAACAGAGAAATTAAATTACAAATTGGAAACAATACTGCATATGTAGATAACGAGCAAAAAACTCTCGAACAGCCTCCAGTAATCCAAAATGGTAGAACAATGGTTCCGATACGATTCATTGCTGAGGCATTTGGTGCAACAGTTAATTGGGATGATACCACAAAAACTATAGAAATAACATATCCTTTACCATAATACGAGAAAAGGTGGGTAAAACCCCCTTTTCTATTTTGCTTTAACCCTCACTTTTTATATAGAAATGTGTAGATTATTTTTGGTAATTGAAATTTTTTTTGCGTTTTTATATAATTTTAAAAGGGAGCTACCAAATGAGAAAGATTTTTTTAATTGCCCTAGCTTTTTTATTCCTCTTCTCAACGGTTCCAAATGCTTCAGTTTCGGGAGCGTTTTTAAAACAGAATTCTTATGAATCTCTATTTGTTCTTAATGAGCATCAAAAAATAGACCCTGCATTCCTGAATAAGATTAAATTACAAGATGAAACGGCTGCTGTTATTGTTGAATTGAATAAACCCTGTGTTATTGAAGCACGAAACAGAAATGTAGTTTTGAGATTACTAAACCCGGTCACAGAAGAAATTCTTAAAAGAGAGCAGGAGGCATTATTAGAGGAACTTAAAAATTCAGGTCTTGACTTTGAGTTGGGTTATACTTTTCAGAACCTCTTAAATGGTTTTTCAATAAGAATAAAAGGAAAAGATATAGAGAAATTACTTAAATTCAAAGAAATCAAGGATGTTTATGAGAATAAAG
>Ga0315289_10015066_pt1 | contig 10749 bp, 7 predicted proteins | sample YL17G11_40_MG_FD_203452 | JGI IMG/M metagenome (GOLD analysis project Ga0315289, IMG submission 203452) | Sediment microbial communities from Yellowstone Lake, YNP, Wyoming, USA - YL17G11_40 | ecosystem: Environmental > Aquatic > Freshwater > Lake > Sediment | place: USA: Wyoming | collected...
GAAACGTATAACGGGCCATCCTGAGCGCAGAGATGGTGGGGCAATACTTCTCGAAAAGTAGTGCCATTTGTTTCTTGACAAGAAAGTGAGCACTTGCTATATAATTAAATCTATGGGAACAACGTCAAGAATGTCACGCGAAGAAAGGCGAAAACTTATACTCATAAGAGTTCGCGAACTCTTCGCGCAAAAAGGTCTCCATGGAGCTACAACGCGGGAACTGGCGCAGTCAGCCGGCATATCGGAAGGCCTGCTATTCAAGATATTCCCCACCAAAGAGAAGCTCTATCATGACATGCTTGCCCTATTCTCCGACAACATGTCGGAAAAGACGAAAAAAATAATGTCTCTCAGGCCTTCTGCCTCAACGCTCGTGCTGATCGTCCACTTATTTGTGTCAGAACTGATATCGGTCAGACTGACTGAGCGTGACGATTTTATCCGCCTTTACCTGCGCAGCCTCGCGGGGGACGGAGAATTTGCGCGTCATGTGCTGGAAGAGACTGATAGAGAGCTGATCCCGATGCTCCGGGCAAATATCAAGGCAGCTATCGCATCGGGGGATGTCATGGACAGCCCGGTGCCGCATCATTTGCGCGCCTGGTTTACGGATCGTTTACCCTTCGTCATCATGACGGATTTTGTGCCGTCGGCGCCTGTGTTGAATTATGGCGTTTCGCGAGAAAAGCTCGTCAAGCATGTCGTCTGGTTTTTGCTGCGTGGCATTGGCCTGAAAGAGGAGTCCATACGCCGTCATTATAATGCAAGGGCGTTGACCATTCTAAAACGGTGATTTTTGAAGCGCTATGCGTGAGGACAGTATTATGTGTGTGGCTGGAGAGAGAGACCTTTAGTGGGCAAGCGCGTGAAAGCCTCCATGCCCTCTATGATAGCCGTCTCAGGAATGATTATCGGCGTCCTCTTCGGGTGCGCCGTCGGTCTACGGGAACACGCTTACTATCGAATTCAAATCAAACCGCAGAGGTGTAGAATGCAGATCAATAACATCGCCAATCGAATCGTTGCCGCGCTGGTTCTCATCGGAGTCCTGACACTGACCGGTTGCGGACAGCAGAGCAAAGGCGGGCCACCACAGGGCGGACCTCCGGAAGTTGCCATTGTGGAGGTAAAGACAGAGACGGTAGCGATCACGACGGAATTGGCAGGCCGGACGTCTGCCTACCTTGTAGCCGAAGTCCGTCCTCAGGTGGGCGGCATCATCCAGAAGCGCCTCTTCAATGAAGGCGCGGATGTCAGGGCCGGCCAGGTGCTCTTTCGGATCGATGCAGCTCCCTTTCAAGCGGCCCTTGACAATGCCAAGGCTGGGCTCAACAGATCCGAGGCCAATCTGCTGGCGATCCGCTTGAAGGCCGATCGCTTGCGGGAATTGCTGGCTGATAAAGCGGTCAGTCAGCAGGACTACGACGATGCGGCTGGTGCACTGAAACAGACGGAGGCGGATATCCAGTATTGGAAGGCCACGGTTGATACGGCCCTTATTAATCTGAAATACACCTCTGTCAAGGCCCCCATTTCAGGCCGCATCGGACGATCCAATGTGACGGAGGGCGCCCTGGTGACGGCACAACAGCCCATAGCCCTGGCTACCATTCAACGACTTGATCCCGTGTACGTGGATGTGCCCCAATCCACGACGGAAGTGCTGCGATTGCGGCGCCGCCTGGAGGAAGGGCACCTCAAGCACAACGGGCAGGTCCGGAATAAGGTCCGCCTTATTCTGGAAGACGACACCCGATATCCCTTGGAAGGGGCGCTTCAATTCCGCGACGTCACGGTCGATCCGACGACCGGATCGATCATTCTGCGGGTTGTCTTTCCCAACCCGAAGGGCTTTCTGCTGCCGGGCATGTTCGTCCGGGCGGTGGTGGAAGAAGGCGTCAATGAGCATGCTGTCCTGGTACCTCAACAGGCCGTGTCGCGCGACCCGAAGGGGAATCCTGTTGCTTTGATCGTGGATGCCGAGGGCAAGGTCCAGCAGCGGATGCTTACACTCGATCGTGCCATCGGCGATAAATGGCTTGTTTCATCCGGTCTTTCTCCCGGCGATCGGGTGATCGTCGAGGGGATGCAAAAGGTGAAACCCGGCGCTTCCGTGAAGGTTGTTCCTTTTGGGGCCGGTAGCGAAAATAATAGCGGAGAACGCGCAAAAAAAGCCCCGCCGGCTGCAAAGGCGAATTGACGGGGGTAGGCGATGCTGTCTAAATTCTTTCTCGATCGTCCGGTTTTTGCGTGGGTCATCGCCATCATCATCATGGTGGTAGGGGGGCTGGCAATCTACAACTTGCCCATATCGCAGTACCCACCCATCGCTCCACCATCTATATACATCAGTGCCTTTTATCCCGGGGCCTCTGCGGAGACCGTGGAAAACAGTGTGACGCAGATCATCGAGCAGAAGATGACCGGCCTCGACAGAATGATCTACCTGTCCGCCACCAGTGATTCCGCCGGAACCAGCCGTCTTGAATTGACCTTTGCACCGGGGACAGATCCGGACCTGGCTTGGGCCAAGGTCCAGAATAAGCTCCAACTCGCCATGGCAAATCTCCCTCAGGTGGTTCAGAGCCAGGGAGTAACCGTCGGTAAAGCCACGCGGAACTACCTGATGATCGTGGGGTTGATCTCAGAAGACGGCAGCATGAATGGCAACGACTTGAGGGACTATGCTCAATCGAACCTTGAAAAAGTCCTCTCGCGGGTGCCGGGCGTCGGAGAGGTGGAGAACTTCGGCTCCCAGTATGCCATGCGCATCTGGCTCAATCCCGACAAGCTGACGGATTACCGCCTGACTGTACAGGATGTCATCACGGCGCTTCGGGCCTACAACGTGGAGGTTTCCGCCGGGCAGTTTGGTGGGATGCCGGCGGTTGAGGGACAGCGCCTGAATGCGTCTATCCTTGTCCAGGGCATGCTTAAGACGCCTGCTGAGTTTGCCGCCATCCCCATCCGCATCAATCCGGACAGCTCCATCGTACGGGTCAGGGACGTGGGGCGTACGGAACTGGGGACGGAGTTCTACGATGTCGATGTATTTCATAACGGCAGACCGGCTGCGGGCCTTGCGATCCGGCAGGCATCCGGCGCCAACGCGCTGGAAACGGCCGACGCAGTCAAGAACAAAATGGCGGAGATGAGCCGCTTCTTCCCGCCTGGAATGAAGGTAATCTATCCTTATGATACCACCCCGTTTGTCAAAGTGGCCATCGAGGAGGTTGTCAAGACCCTGTTTGAGGCCATCATATTGGTCTTTCTGGTCATGTATCTCTTCCTAGGGAATATCCGGGCCACCCTGATTCCGACTATTGCCGTGCCCGTGGTGCTGCTCGGAACCTTTGCGATTCTGGGTTTCTTCGGATTTTCCATCAACATGCTGACCATGTTCGCCATGGTGCTGTCCATCGGTTTGCTGGTGGATGATGCCATTGTCGTGGTAGAAAACGTGGAGCGGATCATGGCGGAGGAGGGACTTTCTCCCAAGGAAGCCACTGCCAAGTCGATGGAACAGATTACCACCGCCCTGATCGGGATCGGGCTCGTGCTCTCGGCGGTATTCGGGCCCATGGCGTTTTTTGGCGGTTCGACCGGTGTCATCTATCGTCAGTTTTCCGTGACCATTATCGCCTCCATGCTTCTTTCGGTTGTTGTTGCCCTGATCCTTACGCCCGTCCTATGCGCATCACTTCTCAAGCCGGTAGTAGCGGGGCACGAACCGGCCGAAAACGCGATCTTCTTTCTGCGGCCCTTTCTTTTATGGTTCGATCGTTCCTTTCTACGTTCCCGGGACCTGTTTATAAAATTGGCCGGCCGCACGCTGGTGCGAAGAAAACGATATATGATTGTGTTCGTGGTTTTGCTGGCAGTGATGGGATTGTTGTTTTTGCGTATGCCCACTGCCTATCTGCCCGACGAGGATCAGGGTATACTGCTTGCTCAGGTGATGATGCCCACGGGCTCTACCCTGGAGCAGACCAAGAAGATTGTGGACGACATCCGTCATTATCTTGACGAGAATGAAAAAGAGACCGTGGAATCCTGTCTGACGATTTCCGGTTTCGGATATTCAGGCAGAGCGCAGACCAACGGCATGGTGTTTATCAAGCTGAAGGACTGGAAACTCCGCAACCGGTCGGACATGAGGGTAAAGGCCATTGCCGGCAGGGCCATGATGGCCTTCTCGCAAATCCGCGCCGCCCTGGTGTTCGCCTTTCCACCGCCACCCGTCATTGAGCTGGGCAACGCCAGAGGATTCGACTTTCAACTGTTGGATAGAGGAGGGCTCGGGCACGGAGCGCTGATGGCCGCCCGCAACCAGCTGCTGGGCATGGCGGCGCAGGATAAGAGATTAGCTGCTGTCCGGCCAAACGGCATGGAAGATGTTCCCCAATACCAAATTGACGTGGATTGGGAAAAGGCCGGCGCCCTGGGGATTCCCATCACTTCCATCCACAACACTATCGCCGCGGCCTTCGGCGGCGCATACGTCAACGACTTTATTCAGGCAGGCCGGGTAAAAAGGGTGTATACTCAGGCAGACGCCCCCTACCGCATGCTGCCCAAAGATCTGGAAAAGCTCTATGTGCGGAATACTGAGGGCAAGATGGTCCCCTTTTCATCCTTTGCGTCAGGCCACTGGACGTCCGGTTCTCCCAGGCTGGAGCGCTATAACGGTTTTCCATCGCTAAACATCTGGGGAGAACCTGCGTCGGGAAAAAGCTCCGGTGAGGCTATGCGGGCGATGGAGGAAATCGTTTCAAAATTGCCTCAGGGAATAGGGTATGAATGGAACGCCATTTCCTATCAGGAGCGGATGTCCGGTACACAGGCGCCCCTCCTGTACGCCTTTTCAATTCTCGTGATCTTCCTTTGTCTGGCGGCCCTCTACGAGAGTTGGCCTATTCCTATTTCAATTCTTATGGCTCTCCCCCTCGGGGCTATCGGCGGCGTTATCGCCTCGAGCCTGCGGGGGCTGCACAACGATGTTTATTTCCAGATCGGCCTTTTGACTACCCTGGGTCTGACTACCAAGAATGCGATTCTGATTGTCCAGTTCGCCAAAGCCAGGTTGGAAGAGGGGAAGGGGCTGATCGAAGCGACTCTGGAAGGAACGAGATTACGCTTCCGCCCCATCATCATGACATCCCTCGCGTTCGGCTTCGGCGTCTTACCCCTGACCCTGACCACGGGAGCCGGCGCGGGAGCTCAGAATGCCATCGGCACAGGCGTCCTGGGCGGAATGGTGACGGCCACAGTTCTGGTGATTATTTTTTCACCCCTCTTTTATGTGCTCATCGAGAGTGTCTTCGGTAAGCGGGCGAGGGGTGAAACTACCGGGTCCGGCGGTATCAATCGATTCTTTAAGGTTTTGAAAGAAAAGCTTCTGGGAAAATACCGAAAGGGAGAGGCAGCAGGGACCACTGACGTAGCATCCTCAGAGGATCGATGATATGAAAACAAAATTATTTCTGTTCTTGACTTTAATAACCCTTCTTCCGGGGGGCTGCACCATGGCCCCAAAATACGAGCGACCGGCAGCGCCAGTACCCGCCGAATGGCCGAAGGGTGCGGCCTATCAGGCGCCCGAGTCTGCGGCCAGCACTCCAGCGGCAGCAGAGCTGAAGTGGCGGGAATTTTTCACCGATGAAAAACTCCAGAAGGTCATCGAGACTGCTTTGAACAACAACCGCGATCTGCGCCTTGCGGCCTTGAATGTTGAGAAAGCGCGGGCGCTTTACGGTATTCAGCGTGCCGAGCTTCTGCCTGCCGTCAATGCCACCGGCAGCATGAGCAGCCAAAGGGTGCCAGCCGATCTTTCGACCACCGGAAGCGCGATGACGGTGGACCAATACGGTGTCAATCTCGGTATCAGTTCCTGGGAGATCGACTTCTTTGGCCGCATCCGCAGCCTGAAAGATCGAGCGCTGGAGGAGTACATCGCCACGGATCAGGCCCGCCGGAGCGCACAGATCCTGCTGGTATCCGCCGTGGCCAACGCGTACCTTACCCTTGCCGCGGATCGGGAAACCCTCAAACTGGTGGTCTCCACCCTTGAGACGCAGGAGGCCTCCTACAAATTGATCCGGAAACGTTATGACGTCGGACTCGCGTCCGAATTGGACCTCCGTAGAGCGCAGAGCCAAGTGGATGCCGCCAGGGGAGACGTCGCCCGCTATACGCAACTGGCAGCGCAAGATGAAAACGCCTTGAATCTTCTGGTCGGTTCTCCTACGCCGGGAGCGCTCCTGCCTGTGGATCTGGGCAGCGTCAGCCCTCCCAAAGAGCTTTCTCCTGACGTGTCCTCCGAACTGCTCCTGCAACGACCTGACGTGCTGGCGGCGGAACATCAGCTCAAGGCGGCCAACGCCAATATCGGCGCCGCCCGTTCGGCTTTCTTTCCCCGCATCTCCCTGACGACCGCCATTGGAACCGCAAGCGCCGATCTGTCCGGACTCTTCAAATCCGGCCAGGGTACGTGGATTTTTGCACCGCAGATTACTTTACCGATTTTTGACGCACGTATGTGGTCGGCATACGATGTAACGAAAGTAGAGAGGGAAATATCCGTGACCCAATACGAAAAAGCGATCCAGACGGCTTTCCGGGAAGTGGCCGATGCCCTTGCCGTGCGGGGCACAGTAAACCAGCAGATCGCGGCGCAACAATCACTGGTCGATGCTGTTGCAGAAACCTACCGCCTCTCCAATGCGCGTTATACGAAGGGCATTGACAGCTACCTGAGCGTTCTGGACGCGCAACGCTCGCTCTACACGGCTCAACAGGGACTGATCTCCTTACATCTTTTCCGGTTCACCAACCTCGTTACACTTTACAAGGTGCTGGGTGGGGGCTATGCAACTACTTCAGCCTTGCCGGATGCTCCTATAAAGTGATTCCGCAGGTGATGTAGCGCGACCGGCTCAACGCCGGGCAGCTGCGAAACACTCTAGACGGCGGGTGAGTGAAGATGCAGCCGGCACAGAACCGGCCAGAGTTTGATGGGGAGGGGGCTGGCCCTGTCCTCACTTCGATCACTTCCAATAAGAAACAGGGTTAAAGTCGCGGACAGGGAAGAGAGCGAACTCCTTTCCCGTGCGGATCATTCTGCTTTCTTGAAGTCGATGAATCCCGACTCCACGTCCGTATGAATAAGCTGCACACGAATTCTGTGGCCCACATCTACGCCATGAAAGCCCTGCATGAGTTTCCCTTCAACAGGAGGATGGGCAAGGCGCACCCATGTGCCCTTCGGGGTCGCGCCGGTAACGATAGCATTGAACTCTTCTCCGATTCTTGATTCGAGCAGAATTGCTGCTGCCGATTTGAATACCTGCCGTTCCACCTTGCTTGCGGCATTCTCTTTATCCGTGCAGTCTATGGCTATGGCTTGAAGTTCATCACTGCTGTATGGCACAGGCGTACCTCCTACGGCCGCCTTCAATAGACGCTGCATGACGAGGTCCACATAACGGCGATTTGGGGCCGTGGAATGAGTGTAGGCGCCGGCAGCGAGACCAAAGTGTCCAGGGGCGTCAGTGTCCCCCGGAAGTACCGCAATATATTCACCGGGTCCTATGAGTTTGATGATTGAGAGGGAGAGGTCGGGGAACCTCTGCGGATCGGCTCCTTTTTGCTTCACAAGGAACTCTTCCAGCGCTCTCGAATCCGGCTTTTGCGGAAGCTCAAACCCGTGTTCCCCTGCGATCTCGACGATCCTTTCCCACCTCTTCGGAGTGCGGACCGCGCGCCTGAGAGAAGGGAATTTCCCTGACGAAAGATACCGGGCAGCCACGACGTTTGCAGCTATCATGAATTCTTCAATAATAGTTCTGGCGCGATTTTTTTTCTCGACTTCGAGGTCGCGGATCTCGTCGCCGTGAAATACTAGTCTTGCCTCAACGGTTTCGAGACTTAGCGCCCCTTGACGACGGCGAAGATTCTTCATGCTTTGCGCTGCCCTGTCCTGCATGCGCAGATTTTCTTCGAGTCCGTTCACGGAGGCGAGAGATGCGGGTGCGTTCCCGATTCCTTCCAGCCACGCCGCGATACCGTTATAGGCGAGCTTCGCGCGATTGTATACGTGAGCCCTGTATATATCGGAGGCCTGCAGTGACCCGTCCCGTCCAACCAGCATTTCGACGACAATGGCCAGCCTGTTCCCGTTGAAGTTCAGTGACGTGAGATCGGTGGACAGCTTTTCGGGGAGCATCGGGAATATTTCGGCTGCCGTATATACGGAGGTGGTGTTGCGGCGGGCATGATCGTCAATAGCTGAACCGCCCCTGACGATGGCATCCACATCGGCGACTGCGACAAGAATCTTTACGGCATCTCCGGTCATCGCCTGCGCGGCAGTGAGCTGATCAATGTCGCGTGTGTCATCGTTGTCAATGGACGCCCAGAGGATATCCCTGAGGTCACGAACCTTTTCATCATCAATTACCGCGGGCGTTTGAATGCCAGCAAGTTCCGCTATTGCTTCATCGGAGAAATCAGGGAGTAGTCCTTTCTCAATCATCGCCCGCCTGGCTATTCTCCTCAGAAGGGATCGGTGTTCTTTATCGGTGAGACCCATATTCTATTTCCTTTCACGCCCCCAGCACGTATATAATAGAATTAGAATATTGGGAAGGCAAAGATCAGGGAGAGACATGCACTGTCATTCGGCAGTCAAAAAAATGGGGCATATAGTTTCGTATGAACCTAAGCCCCATTTGTCATCGACAATAGACAATATATTCACGTATGAACAGCTCCGCCATGCGCAAGAACATACGTTGAATGCGGAGCAATCTTCTGACTAATAATTTCTGCTGATGCCTAACTCTTTGGAACTATCGCAGCCGCCGGGGGAAGATAAGGTTTCTTCGCACCGGCTTTCTTCCTCGCATCCTTGATGGCATCCATGGTTATGCCGCTGCGGGGAATTTTCAGCTTCTGGCCGGGGTAGATCAGATTTGCATTCTTAATCTTTCCCTTGTTGGCCTCATAAATGACGGGCCAGAGGAAGGGATCGTTATAAACATTTTTCTTCTTGGCTATTAGCCACAGGCAGTCACCCTTTTTGACAACGTATGTCTCCAGCTTGCCGACTGCTGCCTTGCCCTTCGCCCCTGCCTTGCTTTCTCCTGTCATGGCACCACTCTCAGGCGAAACTTTCTGGCCCTCCATTGATTTCTGACCTGCGGCACCCTGAACGCCGGCTGCTGATTCCTTCTGAGCCGCTGCCTGCTGTTCGGCTCCGACGTCCTTCACAGTCGCCGTCTTTGTGCATGCGCCGGCAAAAATCAGCGTGAGGCTCATAATGAATGCCATTAGCCAATAAAGTGCGTTTCGTCTTTTCATACGAAATACTCCTTTCTATGATTTTAGAAAATAATATCTTCTTTTTATTACTTTTTTAAAAAAAGTCAATTGTTTTTTATAAAAATAATTTGTATAGTAACAATCAGCAAAGAAATTATACGCAATTTATCAGCGGGGGGTATGAACGTGCGAAAAAAGCAGAAGGCAATTGCTGACATCTTTGATAATCTGAGGAGGGTATACCAGGTCATTAACGAGCAGTCCAAGAAGGCGAAGAAACAAACGGGCATTACGGGTCCGCAGCTCTGGGCTATCAAGATGATCGCTGAATCCGCACCTGTTCAGGTATCTGAGCTGGCGCATAAGATGTATCTGCATCCGGCAACGGTTGTGGGTATACTGAACCGTCTGGAAGAGAAAGGTCTTGTCTTACGGGTGCGCACACGTGAAGACCGGCGGGTTGTCGATGTCAATCTTACGCCGGAGGGAAAAGCGCTGGTTGCGAGGGCGCCCGAGGTGGCTCAGGGTCTTCTGGCTGCCGGTCTGGAAGTGCTACCCACTGCAAGGCTCATGGATATAGCCTCTGCCCTGGATGAACTTGTTCAGATCCTGGGGGCGCAGGAAGTCCCACCCCATTTGATCTTCTCGCCTGAAGTGAACGTACCGAGAAAGCTTAAAACAGTTGATTTGCAATAAACAAAGGAAGAAGGAAGCAAGTCCAAACGGCTCTCAGACGTCAACACCGAGAAAAGCGCGCATGGCGTAGCCGATTAGGAAGCTAAACGCAGCCACAGCAAAACTCAGTCCCGCCACTTTCGATAATGCCGCAGTTCGTCTCGGTGATATTCATCCTTCATCAGACCTTTTGTATTCTATCTTCGCTCAGGCTGCCTTTTGGGACCAACCTTATCTCTTAACCATTCCGCCCTTCTACACGCTTCTTTAGCTCCCATTTTGCATGCGGTCACAAAATCTGCTTGGGCCAGGCGGGGTTTTCTCATTTTTATGTAAACTTCACCCCTGATACGATATAGCCTCTGGCTGTCAGGTACCATATGAAGTGCTTTATTGACGAGGCCCAACGCGACATCAACCTGATCCGGTCGGTCTTTTAAAATCAGCGCCTTGACTCCCAGATTTCTCGGGGATAGAGGATCTATTTCTAATCCTTTATCCACGGACACAAGGGCTTCCTCCGGCCTTCTTAGCACATAGAGGGCAAAAGCCTTTCCCGCATAGGCATCGACAAGGCCGGCATTAAGTATAATGGCCTGATTGAACGCATCGAGGGCATCTTTCCAGCGCTGAGTGGCGAGCGCTCCATTACCTCTCTCCACATATTCCAATGCGGACATTCCCTTGACAAGCTTCTCGTGCCTATCCTGCATTTCCTTGCTGGGGGGTTCTTTAGCCCCTGCTGCAGCTTCC
>Ga0315289_10015067_pt1 | contig 10748 bp, 10 predicted proteins | sample YL17G11_40_MG_FD_203452 | JGI IMG/M metagenome (GOLD analysis project Ga0315289, IMG submission 203452) | Sediment microbial communities from Yellowstone Lake, YNP, Wyoming, USA - YL17G11_40 | ecosystem: Environmental > Aquatic > Freshwater > Lake > Sediment | place: USA: Wyoming | collected...
AATTATCTTGATAATCTTCTGAATCGAGCTTTTTAGTTCAGGGGTAAGTTCGGTGCTTAGGGTTTTATAATCTTTTGGCGTTATTCCTAAAATTATGGTCTCAGGCTTGTTACCCATCTGGGCGGAGGATTCCAGGGCATCAAGTATTCCATATTGGTGCAGGGAGGTTAAAAATTTTGTTTTCTCTTTTTTCAGCTCGTCCGGGGTAAGTTTGTAAATAGTTCCAGGTAACTCATTCGAGATGATAGCATCAATGATTATCACTTTATCCTTCCCCTCCATAAATCTTGAAAGCTCGAAGGTGGCTGTTCCGATTTCAGCTAATTCTACATATTCTGGTAAATCTTTCCTGGAGAGCTCTTTTATGATATGGACGCCTATACCTTCATCCGTAAAAAGAAGGTTTCCCACACCAGCTATTAAAATTTTCTTTTTCACTTTCATAGAAAAAAACAGGGGATCTGATTTCAGATCCCCTGTTTGCGGAAAGCTTTTTCTATATAACCCAGAACTTCTTCACGTCCTTCTTAGGTTCGAGTATATGAATGGCACAGGCAAGGCAGGGGTCAAAGGATCTGACCACTCTTAAGGGTTCAATAGGATTATCCGGATCAGCCACAGGAGTTCCGATCAGAGCCTGTTCTATTGGTCCGGGTATATTCTTATCATCCCTAGGGCTGGCATTCCAGGTAGTGGGAACTACTGCCTGGTAGTTGTCGATCTTTTTCCCTTTGATGGATATCCAGTGACCTAAAGCTCCTCTTGGTCCTTCAGTCAGACCCATTCCCATACTCTGCTCCGGAACCTCGAACTTAGTATGCACAGGTTTAGACGGGTCGAGCTGCATAATCCATTCAGCACATTTATCCGCAATCAATTTGCACTCCAGGGCTCTGGCAGCATGCCTACCCAAGACTGAGAATAAAGCTGTTACCGGAGCATTAAACATACTTAACGTATCATTCACCATTTTGGAGAGCTTTGGATTATCACCCTTTAAATGATTGATCACAGTTCTTGCCAGAGGGCCTACCTCCATGGGTTTTCCGTCATACCTAGGAGCTTTTATCCAGGAATAGGCTTTCTTTTTATCCGGGGCTGGTACTGTTTCACCTTTTGAAGGGTGAAGCCCTGTACCGGAGGAAAATTTTGAATATTTCACGAACTCAGCAATCTTTGAAGGATCGAAATCACCTAACTTCCCATCTATGTATGTTCCTGCGGGGAAGTATTTTTTACTCCCATCCACTTTCTCCTCATAGGCTCCATAAGCGAGGAAGTTTCCACAACCCTTGCCGATCTCAAAATATTGGGGATAGGACTTTGCCACAGCAATTACGTCCGGGATATAGCAGTTGTCGATAAAAGTCTGCAGCTCTTTCAGGCGGTAAAGGTATTCGGTGATCTTGTCCACAGTTGGTTTTTCGCAAGCTCCTCCGGGCATAATTGCTATTTCATGGGGCATCCTTCCCCCGAAGATGCAGAGCATCTCATGAGCTTTTTTCCTCATATCCAGGGCTTTAACGTAATGAGCTATAGCTTGGATGTTCGCATCTGTATCCGCAATATAATCTCCTTTATACCGGGGCAAGAAGGGGGCAACCGCATTCGGTCTCTGGGAATCTAATTCTTCCTTTGCCCAGTCTTTGAGCTTGTTCAAGCCGGGATCTTTGCCGCTATATTTCAGTATGGCAGTTATGTCCACAAAATCCAGAGCGGCTAAATGATAGAAATGCAGGATATGGGACTGGATATAATTTGAGCCGAAGACCAGATTTCGAATCAGCATGCCGTTTTCAGGCGGGTTGATACCGAAGGCATTATCCAGGCACAGGGTTGATGCCTGGGCGTGAGCACAGGGACAGACTCCGCAAATCCTCTGGGTAATCATCTGGGCGTCAACCGGATTCCTGCCTTTTAAGATCACCTCCCAGCCCCTGAACATCTCGCCTGAGCTTTTGGCATCGGTGATCTTACCGTCATTTACCTCTATCTCTATTTTTAAATGACCTTCTATTCTGGTGATGGGATCGATTACGATTTTTTTATTTGGCATTTTGTACCTTCCTTTCTATTAAGATAGACGAGTTGAGGTTTGTTTGGCTTTATCTTTATCTGCCTTATTCCAGGGGATGTTCAAAATGGAGGATTTGTCGAGAACACCGTAAAGTCCGCCACCGGAGAAATCAGGATAATCGGGCTCAGTACAGCCGATACAAGGGCTACCGCTTCTGACGCACCAGTTCACTCCGTTGTTCCATCCTCTAATAGAAACATCGCAATGGCTCACCGGTCCTTTACAACCTAACTGGTACATACAACCTTCTTCGCTATAATCGGAAGCAAAAATCCCTTGTTCGAAATAGGATCTCCTCTCGCAGTTCTCATGGATTACTTTGGAATAGAAGACCTTGGGACGGAGGTTTTCATCCAGTTCTGGAATCCCGAACAAAAGGACATGGGCTATAGTACCAATTATCCAGTCAGGATGAGGTGGGCAACCAGGTAGGTTAATCATAGTTTTACCAGGAAGGATATCACCTACCTTTTTGGCACCAGTGGGGTTCGGCTGGCTTGCTGGTATCCCACCAAAGGCGGAACAGGTTCCGACATTCAAAACAGCTTTGGCTTGCGAACCTAACTTTTTGGTCCATTCTTCAGCCGTTACTGGCTTTTCTAAGTTTTCTCCTATAGTGCAATAGGTTCCACCAGCCAGTGTAGGAACAGAACCTTCGACCACCAAGAAATATTTACCTGCCTGATTGGTCATAGCATCTTCTAAAACCTTCAAAGCTGGGTCCCCGGCTGATGCCATTACTGTGGGGTGATATTCCAAGCTGATGATCTCAGTTAAGACCTTAGCAATGTCGGGATAAACAGTATTAAGAGTCGAGACTGAACAGCCGGTGCACCCTTGTGCCTGAAGCCAGATCACTGGTGGGTTACCCGACTTTTCAACCAGTGCCTGAACTACCTTCGGCAGCCAGAGATTGGAGAGACCTACACCGACTGCAGACCCTCCAACTAACTTCAGGAACTTCCGACGGGAAAGATCCATAAATACCTCCTAAAATTTATTTGTTAAGAATTTTGACCTTGTGATTTCATTCACAAATTATAGTTTATGTTTCTTATTTTATTTGTCAAGAAAAAAATCACAAAATAAGATTGGCTTAAAAGGAACATAATTATCCAGATCTTAAAATTTGTGTTTTTTTAACAAAATCAGGAGAAAAATCGTTATATTAAAGTTGATACATCTTTTTAGCTTTATTTATATTATGAACTGTATTAGAGTAGAAATAAAAGGAATTGTCCAGGGAGTGGGTTTCAGACCTTTTATCTATAACTTGGCCCGGGAATATAATCTTAGTGGCTATGTTTTAAATGATACCCATGGGGTGGAAATAGAGGTAGAAGGCAAAAGGGTTGATTTAGATAGATTTCTCCTTCAGATAAGAAATACTCCCCCTCCTCAATCCCAAATTGAACAAATAAAGGTCAAAAAAATTTCTTCAAAGGGTTATCATTATTTTATCATTAAAGAAAGCGAAAAAAAAGATACAAAGACTGTTTTAGTCTCCCCGGATTTAGCCACCTGCGATGATTGTTTAAATGAACTTTTTAATCCTCAGGATCGAAGGTTTGGTTACCCTTTTTTGAACTGCACTAACTGCGGACCTAGAGTGACCATTATTAAAGATATCCCCTATGACAGAGATAAAACCACAATGACAGTTTTTAAGATGTGCCTGAAATGTAATCGAGAATATCATAACCCTGAAGACAGAAGATTTCATGCTCAACCTAATGCTTGTCCGGTTTGCGGACCACACTTGACCTTGATGAATAATAAGAAAAAAACGCACAACCCCAAAGATCCAGTAGTCTCCACGATTGAACTTCTCAAAAAAGGTTATATCGTAGCTATAAAAGGGATCGGTGGGTATCATTTAACCTGCGACGCTACCAATAAAGAAGCGGTCTCAACTTTAAGAAAAAGAAAGTATAGAGAGGACAAGCCCTTTGCTATGATGGCTAAGGATTTGAAGACCATTCATAAATTTTGTTATATAAATCAAGTTGAAGAAAAATTGTTACAAAAAGTTTCCCGCCCCATTTTGCTTCTGAAAAAGAAAAATCCGAATTCAATTGCACCGGATGTGGCACCTCATCAAAAAAATTATGGAGTGATGCTTCCTTATTCCCCCTTGCATCATCTCCTGCTTAAAAAGTCGAATCTGATCTTGGTTATGACTTCAGGAAATCAATCGGACGAACCTATCTGTTTCGAAAACGAAGATGTTTTTCAAAGATTGAATACTATCGCTGATTATTTTCTAATTCACAATCGAGAGATTTATAGACGCTGTGATGATTCGGTGAGCAGAGTCTGGAAGGGGGAGGAGATACTTTTACGAAGAGCAAGGGGATATGTCCCTTCTCCCCTAAAAGTGGATTTTGATTTTCGAAAACATGTTTTAGCCTTAGGTGCCCAGCTCAAAAACACTTTCTGTTTAGCCAGGAACAATTTAGCTTTCCTGAGCACTCATATAGGAGATCTGGAAAACTATGAAACTTTAGACTTTTATATTAGAGAGATCGAGAGGTTTAAAAAGCTCTGTTCAGTTAAACCGGAAATTATAGTCTATGATTTGCACCCGGAATATCTTTCCACCAAATACGCTCTGTCTTTACGTAATGTCAAAAAAATTCCAGTTCAACATCATCACGCTCATATCGTAAGCTGTATGGCTGAAAACATAATCAGCCAGAAAGTGATCGGTGTTGCCTTTGATGGAACCGGATATGGAGAGGATAAAACCGTCTGGGGTGGAGAGTTTCTTCTGGCAGATTTAAAAGGATATCAAAGGGTGGCTCATTTCAAATATATCCCTATGCCCGGAGGAGAAATGGCTATAAAAAAACCCTGGAGGATGGCTGTATCCTATTTATATGCTTGTTATGGAGGAGATTTTTTGAATCTGAATTTAGAATTTTTCAAAAAATTAGAACGGAACAAATGGGAGATTATAAAGGGAATGCTGGATCAAAAGATAAACCTTTTTCCTACTTCCAGCGCTGGCAGGTTTTTCGATGCAGTTTCAGTTCTATTAAGATGGAGGGAGAGGACTAACTATGAAGGTCAGCCAGCAGTTGAGTTGGAGATGATGTCAGATGAAAAGGTTAAAGGGAAATACCTCTTTGAAATAACGAAGGAAAAGGATATATTTATTATTGACCCAGAACTTACCATAAAAGGGATCGTAAGAGATTTAATAAAGAAAGAGGAAAAATCAATAATTGCTGCTATGTTCCATAATACTGTGGCTCAGATGATAAATGAGGTTTGTTTAAGATTAAGGAAAGAGCATAACCTGAATTTGGTGTGTTTGTCTGGCGGAGTTTTTCAGAATATGTTTCTGTTAGATCGAACCTATAGTCTTTTAACCAAAAATAGATTCAAAGTTTATACTCATCACAAAGTTCCCCCTAATGACGGGGGAATATCTTTGGGACAAGCCGTAATTGCCAATCAGAGGATTTGATTATGTGTTTAGGAGTTCCAGTAAAAATCATTCAGAAAAATAAGAAGGAAGGAATAGCAGAGTTTAAGGGGATTAAAAGAAAAATCAGCTTAGAGCTTCTGGATAAGGTTAAAGTTGGGGATTATGTGGTTCTGCATGCAGGATTCGCCATTCAAAAATTAGATCGAAAAGAAGCTTTAAAGACTTTAAAACTATTTGACGAGCTTGAAGCAATTGGAAATGAGTAAAGATTTATTAGATGGGTTTTCAGACTCAAAGAAAACCCGTATTTTAACAGAAAAAATCAAAAAGATTGCTCAAGAAATTGAAGAAGAGATTACCTTGATGGAGGTTTGCGGAACCCATACAGTAGCAATCTTCAAGTCTGGGATAAAGAGCATTTTACCTGAGAATGTGAAATTGATCTCCGGACCAGGATGTCCGGTTTGCGTTACGCCAAACACATATCTGGATAGAGCCATATCGCTGTCCAGATTAGATGATCTCATCCTCACCACCTTTGGGGATATGATGAAAGTTCCGGGTTCTTCCTCGTCTCTGGAAAAAGAGAAAACCAGAGGGAGAGATATAAGGATGGTTTATTCCACTCTGGATGCTTTTAAAATTGCCAAAGAGAATCCGAATAAAAAAGTGGTCTTTTTGGGAGTTGGCTTTGAGACGACTGCGCCCACAGTTGCTTTTGCCTTAAAGGAAGCGAAAACTAAAAGTATCAAGAATTTTTGCGTTCTAACAGCTCATAAATTAATCCCTCCAGCTTTGAGATTCTTAGCCCAATCAAACGACCTGAAAGTGAATGGATTTATATGTCCCGGCCATGTTAGCACCATTATCGGAACTAAACCTTATGAGTTTTTAGTGGACGAATTTAAAATCTCTTGCGTCATTTCTGGATTTGAACCTCTGGATCTATTCCAATCCATATATATCTTATTAGATCGATTAAAAAATAAAAAGGCAAGAATTGATAATCAATATTCGCGAGCGGTGAAGAAAGAAGGGAATCCGGTGGCTCTGAATTTGATGGAAGAAGTGTTTGAGCAGGAAGATTCAGTCTGGCGAGGGATAGGTGTCATCCCCAATTCCGGGTTAAAGATCAAAAATGTATACCGGGAATTCGATGCCCAGGAAGAAATAGAGGTACAGGTTGAGAAAAGCCAAGAACCTAAGGGTTGCTTGTGCGGTTTGGTGATTCAGGGAAAGAGCTCTCCTTTAGATTGTCCTTTTTTTGCAAAGGAATGCACCCCTCAATCTCCAATCGGGCCTTGTATGGTTTCATCTGAAGGTTCCTGTCAGGCTTATTTTAAGTATGGGCAAAAAAAATCGTCAAAGGGGAAATAAAAATGATTACCAAGTCCAATTCTGGTGAAAAAATAAGCCTCTCCCATGGTGCTGGTGGAAAGCTTTCTCTGGAACTGATCTCTCATCTATTTAAAGAGAACTTTAAAAACAAAATCTTGAATAGATTGGAGGATTCAGCGGTCTTTAGTCTAAATGAACAAAGAATAGCTTTCACTGCAGATTCCTATGTGATCCAACCCATCTTTTTCCCAGGTGGTGATATCGGGAAATTGGCGGTTTGCGGAACCATAAACGACCTTTCGGTAATGGGCGCAAAACCTTTATTTTTATCTTGCTCTCTGATTATCGAGGAAGGGCTGGATAAAAGCATCTTACAGAAAATCGTTTTATCGATGAAAAAAACTGCTCAAAAAGCCAGAGTTCAAATTGTGACCGGGGATACCAAAGTGGTGGAAAAAGGAAGTGCGGATAAAATTTTTATAAATACCTCAGGAATTGGAATAATTTCAAAGGGAATTGATTTAGGCAAAGAGAAGATAAAAATCGGGGATAAAATCATAATCAACGGTACCATAGGTGACCATGCCACTGCCGTTCTTTCCTCCAGAGCGGGCTTGGAATTTCAAACCAAAGTAAAAAGCGATTGCGCTTTCCTTTCGGATTTAATCAGTTCAATCCTGAAATTCAAAGATAAGATAAAGTTTATGCGAGATCCCACTCGTGGTGGCTTAGCTACGGTGTTAAATGAGATGGTATCTGGTGGAAATTTTGGGGTCCTTTTATCTGAGGAGAAAATCCCGGTCAGGGAGGAGGTGAAAGGATTCTGCGAGCTCTTAGGGTATGACCCATTATATCTGGCGAATGAGGGGAAAGTAATAATGGTGGTTGCACCTCAAATAGCTGAAAAAATCCTGAACATTCTAAGAAAGAACCCTTTGGGGAAAAAGGCGGAAATCATCGGAGAGATAACAGACAAATTTAAAGGGATGGTGGGTTTAAATACCAGATATGGTGGTACCAGAGTGGTGGATATGCTCCTGGGGGAACAGTTCCCTCGAATCTGCTAAAGGAAGTTTTATGCACGAGATGACCATAGCGGAGAATATCATAAAAATCCTTGAAGAAAAGTTGAAGGAGAAAGAGCAAAAAGGAGAGGTCAAAAGGATAAATCTGAAAATCGGAAAGCTAACCTGTGTGGAGCCGGAAGCTTTAAAGTTATCTTTTGAAGTCATTTCCAAGGAAACTCCTCTGGAAAAGGCATCTCTTTTTATCGACTCGATTCCCATAACTGGAAGTTGTAAGGAGTGCCATAAAGAGCTCCACTTGGAAGTCTTAGACTTCACTTGTCCTTTTTGTGGTTCGTTCAGGATAGACATAAAAACCGGGAGAGAGCTTTTCATAGAGTCATTTGAAATCGAGTAGAGGAAATTTGCCCAGCCTAAAGGAGAAAAAATGAAGGTTCAAGTCTTGACTGATGTTTTAAAAGCTAACCAAACCATCGCTTTAGGGAGTAAAAAGGTTTTCGATGAGAAGCGAATTCTGGTATTGAATTTTATGAGTTCCCCTGGTGCCGGCAAAACCTTGATCCTGGAGAGGACCGTAGAAAAATTGAAAAAGGATTTTAATTTTGCGGTGATTGAAGGAGATGTGGCTACTTCCAAAGATGCGGAGAGATTAGCCCGATACGATATTCCGGTAGTTCAGATAACCACTGAATCGTTTGGAGGGGCATGCCATTTAGATGCCAATATGGTGAAAAAAGCTATGGAGAGTCTGGATTTGTCTGGCGTGCAGATCCTCTTTATCGAAAATATTGGTAATCTGATCTGTCCGGCAGGATTCGATTTAGGTGAGGACAAAAAAATTATCGTCTTGAGTCTGACTGAAGGGGAAGACAAACCGAGTAAATATCCGGTCGCTTTTAGAAATTCAGATTTACTCTTAATCAACAAAATTGATCTTCTGCCTCATCTGGATATAAACCTGGAATTGCTCTTGCAAAATGCTAAAAAGGTAAATCCAGAGCTTTCTTCCATCAAGCTCTCAGCTAAATCAGGTGAGGGTTTTAAAAATTGGATTGACTGGTTGGTTAAAGAATACTATCTTAAGTCTAAAAAGAGATCACCTAAGCGGAAATGAACTTAACCACAGGTTCAGTTTAACAAAGGAGTATATTATCATGTCACAGGCATTACTAATTCTGGCAGCCACTGCGGATATCAAAATCCAATTGGTTTATCACCCAAGACTTATTCATTAGTTAAAATTTATTAGGTGACTAAGGATAAAAAACTAAAGTGGCTTTTCAAAGAGGATATTGGAAGACATAATGCTGTGGATAAAATCTTAGGAGAAAGCTTAATCGAAAATATCCCCTTGCAGGATAAATTATTGATCTCCAGTGGCAGGGTCTCTTCTGATATATTGTTAAAAGCCTGGAGAGCCAAAATTAATCTAATCATCTCCCGTTCAGCCCCTACCAGTTTAGCCCTGGAGTTAGCCCAAAGGTTAGGGATTACCGTAATTGGTTTCGCCAGAGGTAAAAGGATGAATCTCTATACCTACCCGATGAGGGTAGTTACATAAGCACTTTCATTGCGAGTCCGCCGAAGGCGAGACGAAGCAATCCTTTTACCCTTAGTTAATTTTAGTACAACCTTTTCTGGATTGCTAAGTAAATAGAAAAATATTTTGTCATAACCTCACCCTTTCCCTCTCCCGCAGGGAGAGGGAAAGGTAAATTCAAGTTAATACTGAAAATAAACCTATTAACTTTAGAGGAGGTTTTAAAAAATGAAAAGAAAACTAATTCTTATCACAGCTTTGTTTTTTATCTGTATCTTTTTTATTCAGTCATCTGCTGGAACTAAAGGTAAAATCGCCCTGATGTACGCCTTTGATAATGAAGGAGCGCTTCTACGAAGTAGACTAATTCTGCAAGACAGCCTTTTTGTAAAAGGGAGGATTTTCTGGATTGGCAAATTGTCCACAGGAACAAAAGTAGATGGGGAAGAAGTTATCATTGTCAACTCCGGGGTGGGAATGACCAATGCGGCGATGACCACTCAGCTTCTGATCGATAAATATAATCCAGAAAAAATAATCTTCACCGGCATATGTGGAGGGATCGATTCTGCAAACCATATAGGCGATATCGTAATCCCGGAGAGCTGGGCAACGCACGACTATGGCTACTATGGCAAAGAAGGATTTTTACCTGACTCTGTATATGTGGTCCTACCCGGCAATGAAAGAGAGGCCGGGGTTCTTTATTTCGAAGTGGATCAGAACCTTTTAGAGAAAGCAAAATCAGCCGGTCAATCTCTTAAATTAAAACCAGTTCAGGAACGCATACCCCAGATTAAAACCGGTGGCAAAGGAGTATCCGGGAACTCGTTTATAGATCAGAAAGAGAAAAGAGATTATTTGAAGGATAAGTTTGATGCAGAGATTGTGGATATGGAATCTGCGGCGGTAGTGCAGGTGGCAAATGTAAATGGTGTCCCGGTTTTAGTGGTCAGGAGCTGTTCCGATTTGGCTGGCGGCTCAGGCTCTGCCACTGCGGCTGTGGAGATAAGAGATTTCTTCAAAGTAGCCGCAGATAATTCAGCAAACTTTGTTATAGAATTAGTGAAACAGTTAGAGTAGAATACTTTGCTTGGGCGGGAGTTATGCCCTTGCCCGGAGAAAGATTTTCGGACAGGGCATCTGCCCTGTCCGAGTTGAGAGAAAAGTAAAAGATAAATCATCTAAGGAGGAAAGTATGTATATGTGGGGATTTGGATGGTTAGGGATGGCTATTTTCTGGATTGCATTTATAGTGGTCATCGTCCTTTTGGTCAAATGGCTCTTTCAGCAGGGAAAAACTGAGACGAGAGGACCTGCTCAACAGGAAAGTGC
>Ga0315289_10015069_pt1 | contig 10748 bp, 6 predicted proteins | sample YL17G11_40_MG_FD_203452 | JGI IMG/M metagenome (GOLD analysis project Ga0315289, IMG submission 203452) | Sediment microbial communities from Yellowstone Lake, YNP, Wyoming, USA - YL17G11_40 | ecosystem: Environmental > Aquatic > Freshwater > Lake > Sediment | place: USA: Wyoming | collected...
ACACCAAGATCGTAGTTATTGACGCTCTGGATTACCTTGTCACCTTGGCGGAGCAACAGGTTGCCGCGTTTCATCTCGCGTTTATGCTCAGCCGGTGGGTTAAGGGCACGTTGCAGCTCATCATTGATTGCGGCGGTGCCGAGTTCTCCACGATTCATCGGCGTTAATACCTGCACGTCGCTGGCGGCTGCGAAGCCGAACTGTTGCGGAATGATCCGCTGAACTAAATTGAGGATAGTTTGGCTGATATCGTGGCCGCTGTCGACTTCGATAAACTGGCAATCGTTGTCCGCTTCAGCACCGGCGAAGGCGACGTTGGCGCCGTTGTTGATGGCGTGGGCAGTCTGAATGATGCGCGAGTAGCTGGCTTGCCGAAAGATCTGTGTTAGTCGGGTGTAAGGAACGACGCCTGAGTCGATGAGGTCGCGTAGCACATTGCCGGGTCCAACCGAAGGCAGCTGATCGATATCGCCGATTAGAATCAATTGTGCAGTCGGCGGGACGGCGCGAATTAAAGCGTCGGCAAGGCGAATATCGAGCATCGAGGCTTCGTCGACGATGACGACCTGAACCGGTAGCGGATTGGTTTCGTCGCGCGCGAATGAGTGCAGATGCGGTAGCCATTCGAGGGTGCGGTGGATGGTCTTGGCTGGTGCCGCTGCCACTTCGGTCAGGCGCTGGGCCGCACGCCCCGTTGGGGCAGCTAGGGCGACGGTTTTGCCCATGGCCTTGAGCAGGCGGATGATGGTATTTGCGGTCGTCGTCTTGCCGACGCCTGGGCCACCAGTTAAGACAAACAGTCGGTGCACCACAGCTTTGCGCACGGCATCCAGTTGCTCTGGCGCGAGAATAGTGCCCGAAGCTTCGCCGTACTTAGCCAACCAGGCATCGATGCGCTCGGTCTCGGCCGGCAGTGGTTTGGCCAAAAGCTTTTGGGCGCAGCGGGCGACGTTCCATTCGGCCACTAAAATATCGGTCCGGGCATGGGTACGGATCTGTGCAGGATCCCCACCGTCCGGGTTAGGAATCATCGTCGTAACTATGGCGCCTATGTCGCTGAGATGGCTTAGGCAATCCACCAGCCTAGGGGTGATTAAGTCGTACTCGAGCTGTAGACTTCCCGCTAATGCGCTGATCAGCTGCGGGGTGGTGACGTAACAATGGCCTCGCTCCTCAGCTTGCTGTATCTGAAACAGGGTGGCGGCGCGCAGCCGCTCGATCGAGTCGGCAGCGATGCCCATGCTACGGGCGATCTTATCGGCGGAGAGGAAGCCGATGCCCTGAATATCGTTCGCTAGACGGTATGGGTCGGCGGACACCTTGGTGATAGCGTTTGGGCCATAGTGGCGCAGGATGCGAGCGGCGAACAGTGGCGAGATGCCATGCGTGTTCAGGAACATCATAACGTCTGCGGCGACGCGCTGGTCCTGCCATGATTTGATGATCACGCCGGCCTTTTTCTTGCCGATGGCGGGGACTTCGTGCAGTCGATTGGGCTCAGCATCGAGGACGTCGAGGGCTTTTGTACCAAAGTGCGCGACAATTCGCGCTGCTGTTTTCGGTCCGATACCGTCGACTAATCCGGACGCTAGGTAGCGCTCGATCGCCGGTTTGGTCGCAGGCCGAATCGGCACCAAGCGTTCGATTTTAAACTGCTGACCATAGGTCGGATGCTTGGACCAAGAACCGAAGAATTCAAATTGCGCCCCAGGGTGAATGGCCGCGAAAAAACCGGTGGCGGTCACCACCGTGCCGTCATCACAATCGCGCGCCTTTAGCACGGTCCAGCCGTTGTCTTCGTTGCGAAAGGAGATGTGCTCAATTTCGGCACGAATCTGTCCGCTGGTGTTCTCTAAGGTTATCAGTCTCGCCTCCCTAACCCGGCCGCTCGGGGCGGGGGTCGAAGGCGCCATCCTAGCAAAAACATCGCTGCGACGACACAGACTTAGGGCGCCCTTCGGCGGACTTTCTCGGCTGGCTCCTGCTGCACCTTAAATTTACCAATAATTACAGTTTGATGTGTCTTTAGACTGGGTGTGATTCGCGTTTTGTAAGTTCTGGCTGCAGGCGCAAAAAAGGCCAGCACCAAGCTGGCCTCGTAAATGTAGAGCCAAAGGGAACTCTACTTGCCGGCGACTCGGCGACGACCCCGCTCATATTTTAGAATATCCGCAGCATCGACAGCTTCGGCCTCAACTTCGACCAGCGGAATGATTTGTCGCGGCCCTTTGTGGTCCTTGAGTTTCTCCTTATGCTTTCTCAATTGAGTAGTGAGATTCTCGGCCACCACATCGATCGCAGCGTGCATGTCATCTCTGGTCTGCTCAACATCTATGCCAAAGCCGTCTCCGGCGTCGAGGTGGCAGTGCACGGTGTAGCGGTTTTTCAAAACCGAAAAGGTGACCTTTGCGGCAATTGGTTTGCTAACAAATTTTTCAATTCTTTCGGCAAACTTCTCCTCAGCATAAACTTGCAGAGCTGGTGATGTGTCCATGTGCTTGAATGCAAAATGAAACTTCATGTTCTAACCTCCCAATAGGATCTTCTAACCTTCACGCCCAGAGGTGCTACTTCCAGGCATATTCTGCTTTGGCGGACGGTGGGGAAGTCTACGCTGCGTATCTACACCACACCCTCAATCGAGCTGATCCAGTATCGGCAAACCCCGCCGCTTCCTTGACCACAATTATACCTCGCAGTACTTAAGAGAGGAATAATAGCCTCGACCCGGGCCACATTTGTGCTTGCAAACCCTTGAAGCTAAAATGGTTCTCTCCAAAAAGAGGTAATTTATCCCATTGACTTTCAATCGGTTGATTTAATGATCTGTGGATTTTGGCTGGCACCGGCGGTTTCCTGAGGCCCGTCATGTAAGTTGTCTAAATAACTGAATATTGCGCGGGATAGTCAAAAGTATCGTAGCTATGTTGGCCAAAACGGTTCAGCTGAACTAAACTTAATGAATATATCTTAGAAATTTTAAAAAGGGGACGCTATGACTCAGCGATTGAGTTTGAGCCTATTAATGCTCGCAGGGTTTGCGACCTTTAGCACTGCGAAGGCGGCCGAACCGTTCAATCTCGGCTGGGAGCACGTCCCCGGCCAACTAATCGTGAAGTTCAAATCAAGTGTAGATGACCAGAGCGCGATCATCGCCGGCGTTGGTGCAACCGCGCTGCATACGTTTAGTTCCAGCGGCGCGCAGTTGCTACAGTTCCCTCAAGCGATTATGGAAGCAGATCTTAAGTCCATTGCGGCAGGCCTCGCTGCAGACTCCCGCGTGCAATATGTCGAAGCTAACACCATACTGCATGCCAACGAAGTCAGACCCAACGATCCCAAATTTAAAGATTTATACGCGTTAAAAAACACCGGCAAAGGCGGCGGTATCTCCGGCGCCGATATTCATGCAACCGAAGCCTGGGATGTCAGCACCGGATCGCGCCTAGTCGTCGTCGGCATCATTGATACCGGCGTTGATTATACCCACCCTGACATCATGCCTAATCTCTGGACGAATCCCGGCGAATCAGGACTTGATGCCGCCGGCCACGATAAAAGGACCAACGGCATCGACGATGATCACAACGGCTTCGTTGACGACTGGCACGGATGGAACTTCGTCAACAATACCAACAATGCTACCGACGACAATGAGCACGGTACCCATGTTGCAGGCACCATTGGCGCTAATGGTAACGATGGCATTGGTGTGGTCGGCGTCAACTGGAACGTCTCGCTTGTGCCACTAAAATTCCTCGACGCCTCCGGGTCCGGATCGCTAGCTGACGCCACTCGTGCCATCGACTACGCCGGGACGCTCGGACTTACTCTGACCAGCAATAGCTGGGGCGGAGGCGGCTTTTCGGAGACCATGAAAGCAGCGATCGAAGGCAATAAATCTAAGGGAGTTTTATTTATAGCTGCGGCCGGTAACGACGGCGACGACAACGACCGTTCGCCGCACTATCCGGCATCGTATGCACTGGACAACGTTGTCTCAGTCGCTGCCACTGATAACCGCGACGAGCTGGCGAGTTTCTCCTGCTACGGCAAGACGTCGGTGCACTTGGGCGCCCCGGGGGTTAACATCGTTTCATCAGTCCCAGGCGGCGGCTACGCCGCGCTGAGCGGAACATCAATGGCGACGCCGCACGTCGCCGGCGCTGCCGCCTTGATCAAAGCAGTGTTTCCCAGTGCAACTGCCGCCGATATTAAGGCGCGCTTGATTAATAGCGTTGATCCCATCGATGCCTTGGAAGACAAAGCGCTTTCTGGCGGCCGTCTCAATCTTGCCAATGCCATTTCTAGCGATACCGCAGCTCCCGGCACGGTCGCCGACCTGCAGGCGACGCCGCTGGGCATGACCAGCGTCAGACTAACTGGTGCACCGGCCATTAGCGCCGAAACTGGAGCGGTCGCGGCCCGATATGAGGTGCGTTATGCCGCCGCGCCGATCACCGACGAGGCCAGCTGGGATCTTGCCACTCGCGTTTCGGCAAAACTCAGTCTGAGTGAAGTCCTAGCCTTTACCGCTGATCTTAGGGGCCTTGCCCTCAATTCCAGTGGCTTCCTCGCAGTCAGGGCGATCAGTCGGATCGGCCGAGTCGGTGCCATCTCCGCATCGGTGCCTTTTCATGTGCAGCCGGCAAGCCAGATTTATCGTAATGACGCTGAGTCGCTGCAAGGGGTTACGGTGCAGCCGCCATGGGGCCTGAGCCAAGATTCCAGCCGGCACAAAGCCGTATTTTCGTTGAGTCCGAGTGGCCCTTATGGCGATCGCCTTAATTCCTCACTGACCGTGCGGCTGACCAATTTGAATACGACTCAGGCGATGTTAACTTTCGATAGCTGGACCGACTTTGAGCCCATTTATGATGTAGGCCACGTTGAGGTCAGCAGCGACAGCGGCGCGACTTGGACCCAGATCGACCAAGTCACCGGGCAGCTACCTTGGGCGACGAAGACCTTTGATCTGACGCCGTACCTGCACGACACAAACAGTTTGTTGGTCCGTTTTCGCGCGACGACTGACTTCTCAATCAATGGTTTAGGTTGGCACCTTGATCACATTGTCGTCTATGCGCCCACGGCGGCACCAGGTTGAGAAACCAGGGGCAAACGCACTAGAAGCTTAAGTTTAAAAATATTCAGCGCTTCTGCTTCTCTGCGCTTCCGGTGCGCCAGGCCAAACCTGGCGCACCGGAAGCGCAGAGAAGTGGAGGCGCCAAATTTTTTAATACGTTTGCACGTATGAGGTACCGAAGTAGGGAGGAGCGGATTTCTAAAATCTTAGAAGCGCTTGGAATTGCCAAAAAACGCCGTACATCTGCCATATATATGAATAATATTTGTTTATTATCAGTTTGACTGAATTGTTGTTAAAGTTTTCTAGGTAGCTGCCGATATTGCCTGTGGGGGCAAGCGGATGGCGATTCAAACTCCAATGCATCAGCGGGCCGGCACGATTCGTCGGGTCGTGCGGCGAGGCGCTCTTTCTATCTGCGGTCTTTGTCGCCGCCAGTATAGTAAGGAAGCAGAAGCTCATGATTGTGTGGTGTCTTGCTGGAGCGAGTTGTTGAGCCTGAATCCCGTGTTGCTGCGCCGGTCGCTGACCATAGTCCACTTCCGCTGCCGTTTTTGCGCGCGCGACCATCTAAGCAATTCCTTGGCTAGTGCCTGCGCCAAGGCCTGTCGCAGCCACTTAATTGATGCCTTTGCTGTTGAGGACGATCTTTATTGCTTCCCTGAAATGGATGATCATCGACCACGCCGAGTCTTTAACCTGCGGGCGCTGCCGCCGCCTAAGCCAGCAAAGCCAAAAGTTAAGATGACAGAGAGGGCGGCAGTCGCAGAGGCACCGTCAGCGGTGCTAGCGCCCGCGGCGGCAGCTGCACCCGCGGCGGCAGCTGCACCCGCGGCGGCAGCTGCACCCGTGGCCGCGCCGGCTGCTGCTGCGCCTCCGGCTGCACCAGACCTTCGTGTCGTACCCAAAGACGGTGATGTCTTTTTACGCGACGGGGCTCGTTATATCTGCAAGACCTGTAAGGGGAAATATTTTACCAGGGAAGATGTGTTCAATTGCTACGAGAAGCATGTTAAGGAAGCGGGCACGCCAGGCTAGCCTGCTCAGGGTTGCTGAGGCTTCGGAATAGTATTGTAGTGCTAAAATACCGTGCGCATGCTTGCTGCCTGCGGGTATCTCGGCGGCGCTGTTGGTCGTCGGAGGGACGTCGTTGGATCTGAATAAATTTAAAGAATTACTGGAATCAGAACACCAATGGCCAGGCTCATACACGTTCAAGTTTATTGTGCTGCAGGCCGACCTAGCCGCGCTTTCCTTGCTCTTTCCCGCCGCGCCACCCTCGCTGCGGCCTTCAGCCAACGGTAAGTATGTTGGTGCTACGTATACGGTGAGTCTAACGGGAAGCGAGGAAGTCTTAGCTATTTATGAGCTTGCTTCAAGGATCAAAGGTATCATCGCACTTTAGAGCTCATAGGGCCCGTCTGGCCCCTATGAGGAGCAGACGTGTTTACTTCGGTGCGCTGGCGCACAGAAATTCGTGTTTACATTCGCGTGTAGACACACTCGCCCGTAGCGTGCGCCGGCGCATCATGTCTAAGAAAATGATCGTCCAAAGTAGGCCCCGACCGTATAGCTTTTGCTTCGAAATTGGCACACCATTGCTATCTAAGGGTGGGAGGTGCCGCCTACGAATCTTCTAACCACCCAAAATTCCTAGCTACCGTCAGCTCGTAGCTCTACTTTAGGCCACGCCCTGTCCAGCTGAGTTGTCTAGTGGCGTATATTTCGCCTCCCTGGCCTTCGTCATTTCTATGGATCCGTTAAACTACGTCATAAAAGCATATTGACATAGATTTTAATATGATATATAAGAAATGTATATATTGTTATTAATCCGCATCTTACAGTGTACAGCCTACCAGGTGGTAGAATCGTGATGGTTTGCAGCTCCATAAGGCGTCGGATGGACGCACCTATAGCACGGCGGCGCGTTGCAGCCCTGTCGTTGTTGGCTTGCCTTACAAGTGGCAGCGGATTTAGCACAGCTGCGCCCGACGCCCCCCAGGCTACCTACTGCATCCCCTTGAAGTTCTTGAGTCTGTCTCCTTATGAAGAGCTCGGCGAACCAGTGCGGCTGTTCTATCTCCTGCTTTTGACCCGCTCCTATATTTCCACAGACCCAACCGAACCTGGACTCCTGTCAAACTGGCAGTTCTCACCAGATGGCCTCAGGCTGACGGCACGGGTGGCACCAAATGCTAAATGGCAGGACGGGACGCCAATCACTGGGCGCGATGCCGCATACAGCCTAGCCAAAGCAATTCGATTCAAACCTATTGGCCAGAAAGTCTGGGTCAAGGGCACCGAGTCGATGATTAAGCCAGACTGGGAGAGCAGGACATACAGCGGCATCAAACTCACCGGCACTGATGGCTTTGAGCTTACTTTTGAGTCTAAAGTCTCAAATACTGCAGGCATAATAAGGGAAGCTCTGGCGACCAACGCTAGGCACAACCGGCTTTGGGCAGCTCGCCTGCACCATAAAGACGCCGGCGGCAAAACAGAGATTGCCACCAAGTTCCCCTATAGCTGGTCTGGTCAAAATATCCTCGTGGACGCCGGTGGTACCACAGTCAGCATCACGGCAGACAGAGACTGCAACAAGAGCGATTTCAAAATATATTCGGTGCCAGAGGCCGAGGACAAGTTATTTAGTCGTTCGGAAACCCACGGCCAGCAGGCACTTGTTGGCGTCGTTAACCCTAAAGGCCAACTACGTGAGCGATCTGTTCGTCTGCAGCTAGCACAATGGTTACGAGGTGCTTTTCGCCAACAAGAGCAGAAGGGTTTCCAAGTTCTTAGCTCCCACTTTGCTCGCCTAGAGACTGGTCACACCGACGCGATCGAGTGGGGCACTTCATTAACTGCACCCTCCTTAAGCTCCCTCCTGATAACGAAGGGCACGAACTATCCAACAAACTCGCCAATCGAACAGACGCTGGGACACGCACTCAAAGACTCCAAGATTCGAGGTTCTATTGTGCCTTTCGTCGAGGGCACTCCTGCCAAAGATTATGAGATAAGGATCGCCGGTACCCGCATTGAGGGCGACCGCCAAATTTGGATGCAGGACTGGGGCAACGATGATTTTTTCAAAGATCTCTTCAGCCATTACCCCAGGACCTTTGCAGCCCTTAACGAAGTTGTCAAAAGGTCTTCGTCGACCATTCCCACTGATCAAGCAACGCTGGCAGCACTAGACAGTGCGGCCTTTGACGAAGCCTCTGTCATCCCCCTTGCTCGGTATAGGCTAAATGTCTATAGCCGACTCTCACTACCTATTTATCTGTCGTTCACCGACAAAGATGAACTAACAATCAAACGGAGACAGTAAAATGAAAAAAGTTCAATGGGTCTCGATTTCAATCGCATCAATCAGCAGCTAGCCAGCGATGCGCTGGAGCATTTTACTGGCTTGTATCCATACGCGATTCTTCAGCCAAACGAGCGTAAAATCTACGAGAGCCTGGCTTCTAATTTCATAAAGTCATTTGCGACCGCCAATCCACATTCAACCTTAGACAGACGCTTTGCTGTTTACATGGCAACCAAAGGCTAGTTAGATGAATTCCTTACTGCAGCAGCCAATCACCAATAAAACACTGGCCATTAGGCTGGCAGTAACTCTAGCAGTTCTTTTCGGGGTAGCCGGGGCAATTGTTTATGGGTTCTCCGCGTCTCTTATTGAACAGATCAGCCAAAATGAGCGCGCTTCGTTGTTCACTTCGATAGAGAGCGGGCCCCTGCAGTTGGCTCGATTAAATTCAGGAGATCTTGCCAATACTTACCTCTCAAGACTATCGACGGTGGCCAATGCCCAGAACGCTTCAGTGGTTGGCACTGAAATTGTTTCCGGGCCCGGTGGCTTGGACGTATATGCCAAGTGGAACGCCACTGCTACTATTGCCGAAAAATGCCTAACCAAAGTTGATAAATCAGTCATCTTCCCAGACGGCGTAAACCCTTTTATCATTCGTTTGCTTATAGATCACTGTGCAACTAGGGAGCCTTTGAATCAGGTCAGTCGCTTATGTCTTGTCATTGGGGTGCTTCTGGTACTCTTGACTGGAGTCGCCTGTCTGCTAGCTGCTTTACCTGTTTTTAGCTCTCTACGCTCGGTTTCTGCGTTGCTAGATACCACCGATGATGCCCCCCATGACCTGTCAAAAATGACTTACTTGCCTCTGCGACTATTGAGCGATAAAGTCATTGAAAATCGCAAACTGGTCCAAGAGGCTGCAGTTGCCCGCATGACTCAAATGTTGGCACACGATGTCCGCAAACCTTTCTCGATCCTGCGCATGGGCCTGGGGATGTTAGGTAGCGCTAAGGATCCCGCCGCAGTCAAGTCGGTGCTGTCCCGCTTAGTGCCCGAGATCGATAAGGCCGTGAGCAGCGTCGACGGTCTGATTGCCGACGTCATGGAGGTAGGCTCAACCTCCACAAAGTTGATTCAAGAGCCCGCCAGTCCCGAGTCCCTGATTGAAGCGACCCTTGGTGAAGTCTTCAGGATCTACCCCAAAGCCGAGGTTTCGATCAGCTATGATCTCCGCCATACCCACATGGCCAACGTCCATGTTCAGAAGGTGGGCCGGGTCTTCTCCAATATCGTCGGGAATGCGGTCCAGGCTATGGGCAAGAAGGGTGTGCTGTGGTTTAAGACCAGGGAGAGGGACGGCCTCGTCGAGTTCTGTCTCGGCAACGCCGGATCCATCATACCGGCCGAGAGCCTGCCCAAACTTTTCGATGCTTTCTTTACCAGTGGCAAGAAGGGCGGCACCGGTCTAGGCCTTGCCATAGCCCAGAAGGTTGTCACTGCCCACGGTGGCCGGATCTGGTGCGAGTCTAGCAAGACGCTCGAGCATCCAGACGGCAAGGTGGAGTTTTTCTTTACCCTGCCTGTAGCAGTGGGGCTGCATAGCAGGACTACAGCCAAGTTGCCGTCGCACAGCACGGCGATCACCAAGGCACTCTCGGCGTTGGTCGACATCACGCTAGGCGAGGGAAGCGTCGATAAGGGCGAACTGACCCTGGAGGAAGATATTCTTCAGGCGCAGGAGAAGATGGGACGGCCCGTGCGGATCCTTATCATAGATGACGAAGCGGTTTACCGCAGCGGTCTCGTGGCCTACTTATCGCGAACACCCGGACTCAGTGCGGCTATGAGCCTCCATCAGGCCGAGGGCTCAGAGGGGGCACTTCAGGCGCTTAGGGAAGGCATCTGGGACCTGATGATCACCGACGTCGATATGGGGCCTGAGTCGCTTGATGGCTTCGCACTGGCGCGCAATATGCGAGCAAATGGCTTCGGTGGTCTTGTCTGTATCCACAGTAACCGGATAGTGGCCGCTGACCACAAGACCGCTATCGAGGCCGGCGCCGATGCCTTTCTACCAAAGCCTGTAACGAGGACGCAGCTTCTAAAGCTTGTTCTGCAAGCAATCGTGGCGGCAACTCACACAGCGCCGCATGTGGAGCGAAAGAGTGGCGTAGCTCTGGGCCAGTTAAAGCCCCACGTGGCGATAGTGGATGATAATCCGTTTATTTTAGATGCGTGGGAAGACAAGCTTAAGGTGGATGCTACTGTTCACGTGTTTACCAGCCTTGAAGCGCTCGCCGAGCGCCTTGAGGCCGACCCTGAGTTTGCGGGCCGCCTGCTGCT
>Ga0315289_10015070_pt1 | contig 10748 bp, 8 predicted proteins | sample YL17G11_40_MG_FD_203452 | JGI IMG/M metagenome (GOLD analysis project Ga0315289, IMG submission 203452) | Sediment microbial communities from Yellowstone Lake, YNP, Wyoming, USA - YL17G11_40 | ecosystem: Environmental > Aquatic > Freshwater > Lake > Sediment | place: USA: Wyoming | collected...
TGTTGGAGCATTTATTCTTCAGCTGATAGCAGTCTATACCCCCCTATCAGCAATCTTCGGTTTCAAGGCTCTTTCAATTGGAGAACTTGCTCTTGTGATGGCTGCTTCATCGCTTGGCCTTATCTTTTTTGAAACGATGAAATTTATAAAATTTCAGCGTGCCAGAAATCTTTGATTTCTGAGCATTGCGAAAGCTGTTAAAAAGAAGTAAAATTCCCTGATCAATCATTTAATCTTACTCAGCTCTTCCTTGAGATTGTCTTTATATTTTTTCTGGCAGGAATTGCATATCAAAAATTCCCTGTTTTTATCGTTCTGCTTTATGAAGACTCTTGTGCCTTCCAGCTTATCCAGAAAGGTTTTTTCAATCTCTTTCTTGCACAATGAACAGCCGGGCATATTCTTCTAATTTTCACACTCTTAATAAACTTTATTAATCATTTTTTTCTGATTAAAGCATGAGAATTGCAATTGTGAAAAAGGACAAATGCTTTCCAGATAAATGCAACAACCTGTGCGCGAAGGTATGTCCTGTGAACAGGAAAGGCGAGAAATGCATCATCATTGAGAACAAGGCTAGAATAGATGAGAATTTATGCGTCGGATGCGCAATATGCCAGAACAGGTGTCCCTTCAAGGCAATTTCTATTATCAACCTGCCCGACATTCTTTCAAAAAGAGCAATCTATCGTTATGGCGAGAATGGTTTTGCTCTCTACAATCTGCCATTGCCCAGACTCGGAAGCGTGCTGGGCCTGCTGGGTAGAAACGGAATAGGAAAGACCACTGCTTTACAGATTTTAGGTAATAAGCTGAAGATTAATCTGGGAAAAGAAAAGGCGACTGAAGCTGAGATTCATTCATTTTTCAAAGGCTCTGAAATGCTGAACTACATTGCTAAATTAAAGGGTATAAAGGTTTCATACAAGCCACAGATGATTACACAGCTAAGCCAAAATATAAAGGCTTTAGAACTTCTGAAGAAATTTGCCTCTGTCAAGGATATAAAGGCAACCGCCGAAAAGCTGAATATTTCAAATATTCTTGGTAAGAAGCTGAATGAGATTTCAGGAGGCGAACTGCAAAAAGTTGCAATCGCAGCTTCATGCCTGAAAGATGCTGATTTGTATATTTTTGATGAGCCCCTTGCCTATCTCGACATTTCCGAAAGGATCAATGCTGTCCATGTTATAAGGGAATTGATAGGGCATGAACAATCAACTGATGAAAGGGATAAGCATCACTATCATGAGCATCAGCATAAAAGAAAAAATGAAAAAACAGTAATCTTGGTTGAGCATGACTTGCTTTTGCTGGATTACATGACTGATTTCATAAATATCTTTTATGGAAAACAGGGATGCTATGGGGTTATTGCAGAAATCAGGACTGCAAAGAATGCCATTAACTCCTATCTTGAGGGATTTCTTAAGGAAGAAAATGTAAGATTCCGCGACAAGGAAATTTCATTTAAATTTGGAATGCGCGAGCTTGCATCTAAAATCCCTTTTGTGCAATGGCCTTCTTTTAAAAAGAGCTATGATGGTTTTCAGATGAGGGCGAATGCAGGCACTATCAGTCTGAAAAGCATAACTGCGATTGCAGGCAGGAACGCTATCGGCAAAACAACATTTGTAAAATGCCTTGCTGGCATCTTAAAGCCAGATGATACAAAACTTGATTTGAAATTGAAAATTTCCTACAAGCCCCAATATATTTTCTCCGATTCTGAAGAAACTGTTGCAATGATTGTGAAAAAAGAGAAGATAGACAGAGAAGTTATCAGCATTCTTGACTTAGATGATTTGATGCTGAAACAGCTTAAACAATTATCAGGAGGAGAGCTTCAAAGAGTTGCAATAGCGGAATGCCTTGCAAAGCAGGCTGATCTTTACTTGCTGGATGAGCCTTCAGCTCATCTTGATGTCGAAGAAAGACTGCAGGTTGCGAAGGTAATCAAAGAAAAGATTACTGAAAAAGACCGCGCTGCTTTGGTTGTTGACCATGATCTGCTTTTCCTTTCATATCTTGCTGATTCAATAATAGTTTTTTCAGGAGAGCCGGGCAAGATTGGACATGCAAGCGAAACTTATGATTTTGAGGAAGGAGTAAACCATCTTCTTCAGGATTTGGATATAACATTAAGAAGAGACGCTGAAACAGGCAGGCCGCGAATCAATAAAAAAGGCTCTGTGCTTGACAGAAAGCAGCGCGAGAAAGGGGAATGGTTTGCTTCTGACTGAAAAGTTTTTAAGCTCTTTGTCATTATTTCTTGTCATGGATTACAGAGAAGAGATTGCAAAGCTTCTTGCCAAGCAAGTTCCATTGAAAAAAGAGGAAATTTTAAAACTGATAGAAGTTCCTCGGGTTTCCGAGCTTGGTGATTATTCATTTCCATGCTTCTCGCTTGCCTCAATATTCAGAAAATCGCCAAATGAGATTGCAAGGATTATCGCAGAAGGCATAGGAAGCACGGACAAGATAATAGTTACCGCCATGAATGCATATGTAAACTTTTCAATAAATAAAGCATTATTTTCACATGACATTTTATCAAGGATATTAAAGGAAAGGGAAAAATTCGGCTCAAGCAATGAGGGAAAGGAAAAGAAAGTGCTTATGGAGCATACAAGCATCAATCCGAATGCAGCCCCCCATGTAGGGACATCAAGAAATGCGATGATAGGGGATATTCTGACAAGGCTTCTGAGATTTCAGGGCTATGATGTTGAAGTTCATTATTATGTAAATGATGTCGGGAAGCAGATAGCAATCCTTGTCCTTGGCCTGAAGGGAGACGAGCCATTTGAAGAGATGCTCAAGATTTACGTGAAAAATGCGAAAAAAGCTGAAAAAAGCAAAAAATTTGAAAAAAAGGCCTTTGAATTGCTGAAGAGATTTGAAGAAGGCGACAAGTCAGTCATCAGCCAGTTCAAGAGGGCTGTGAAGATATGCCTAGATGGTCAGAAAAAGATTCTTAACAAGCTGGATGTAAAATTCGATGTCTTTGATTATGAATCAAGATATCTGCTCAAGGAAAAGGGAAAACTGCAGAACTTGCTAAGCAGGTTAAAAGAGACATCAAAGCTTTTTATTGATGAAAAAGGGATGGCTGTTCTGGATGAGAAGGGCTTTGGGCTGGAGAATGAGATGAGGAATCCGGTTCTCGTTTTAACGAGAAGCGACGGCACATCTCTTTATCCATTAAGAGACATAGCCTACACCATAGACAAGATTGGAATTACAAAGAATAATATAATTGTTCTTGGCGAGGAGCACAAACTTCATTACAAGCAGATTCTGACCGCCCTGAAATTGTTGGGCTATGGTCCAATCAAAGTAGTCCATTATTCTTTTGTTTTATTATCAACCAAGAAAGGCGTCAAAAAAATGTCGAAAAGAAGAGGCGAGCTGGTTTTGCTTGAGGATTTCATTAATGAGGCTATAAAAAAAGCAGAAAAAGAAATTGCGAAAAGAAAATTCTCAACAATTAAAGTCGCCAGGGATATAGGCGTGGGGGCTGTCCGTTATGCTATTGCAAGAGTTGAAGAAAACAAGAATGTTGTTTTCAATTGGGAAGAGGCTTTGAATTTCGAAGGCAATTCCGGCCCTTACTTGCAATATACGCATGCAAGGGCATCCAACATTCTTAAAAAAGCGAGAAGAAAGGCAGTAAAATTGGATTTCTCACTGCTTAAAGAGGATAGAGAGAAAGAGCTTATTACTGTACTTTCAAGATTCCCAGAGGCAATAGAGAATGCCACAAAAAATCTTGCTCCCCATATCATCGCCCATTATGCATTGAATCTTGCAGAATCTTTCAATTCCTTTTATCAGTCCTGCCCAGTAATCAGGGTTGAGCACGGGTTAAGGGAGGCAAGAATTGCTCTTGTCGAGGCTTCCAGACAAGTGCTTGAAAATGCTTTAAACCTGATGGGCATCAAGCCTCTTAAGCGGATGTAGATGAAGTGAAAGTTTTAAAAGAGTTAATTTTTCTTAAAAGATGAAAGATGTACAATATTTATATAGAAACTTATGGTTGCAGCGCGAATCAGAATAATTCTGAGATAATTGCAGGAATATTGACAAGAGCTGGATTTAACATTATAATCAGCGAGAAAGATGCAGATATTGCCATAATAAATACATGCATTGTAAAAGGCAAGACTTTGCAGAAGATGTTTTCTCGCATTGAGAATGTCTCCAGAAATAAAAGAGTAATAGTCACAGGATGCATGGCTGATATTCCTTCTCAAGTTTCGAGACTGAAAAGACTAGGAAAAGAGATATCGTTTGTCGGAAGCCATCACATCAAAGAAATTGCAAAGGTTGTTGGGAATGTGATTAGAGGCAAGGAGGTTGAGCTGACAAGACATAAAGATGAGATTAAATTATGCATGCCGAAAATAAAGGCAAATAATGTCATAGGAATAACCCAGATTTTAGAAGGATGCTTGGGGAATTGCACATATTGCATTACAAGATTTGCAAAGGGCTCTTTATTCTCCTATCCGAAGGAGCAGATTATCATAAATATCAAGGCAGATTTGGATGGGGGATGCAAGGAAATCTGGCTTACCTCGCAGGACAATGCAGCTTACGGGCTTGATACCGAGGAAAATGAAAAACTGACAGATTTGCTGGCTGACATTTTGAAAATAAAAGGGAGATTCCTCATCAGATTGGGAATGATGAATCCAAATCATGTTGTTCCTATTATTGATAAGCTCATTGAATGCTACAAAGATGAAAAGATGTTCAAATTTCTTCATTTGCCTTTGCAGTCAGGAAGCGATAAGGTGCTCAAAGATATGAACCGGAAATACAAAGTCAAGGATTTTGTGAAGATTGTTTCTGCCTTCAAAGCAAAATTTCCAGATATGATGCTGGGCACTGATATCATCTGCGGATATCCGACTGAGACATCTGATGATTTCAGGGAAACTCTTGAGCTTATGAATAAAATTCAGCCGGATATTATCAATATCAGCAGATACTGGCCGATGCCGGGAACTCCCGCTGCCTTGATTAAGCAGCTGCCTGATGAAGAGATAATGAAACGCAGTAATGCTTTGTCTAGGATGTTCACTGACTTAGTTTCTGCTAAAAACAAAAAGTTTGTAGGAATGAATGCTGAATGTCTTGTTGACAAAAAGGGTTTTGAGAATACATGGCTCTGCCGCGATGGGAATTACAGACTTGTTGCTGTAAAATCTGATGGAAAGATTCTAGGAAAAACAATTTTGGTCAGATTGAAGAAAGCAATGCCTCACTATCTCATAGGAGAGATTATCTAGTAAATTTGCCTTTACCTCTTTTTTATTGTTATCGCTTGCCTAAATCTTGATTTTACTTATTGGCTGCATATCATCCCACGCAGCTTCGAAAAGTTGTTCAAGGGCTGATGCAAAGTATGGGGTGTTTGTCCATATGCCAACATCATAATTGGGATGCACATCTCCGTCATCCATAATCATGAAGAGCAGGTCTTTAGAGTCAATGATTCCGAATCTTGCCTTAATGCCGCTCAAAGCTCTTATCTCTGCGAATTTCGCTATCTCTTTCGCTATCTTTACGTTTTTCTTTGTTATTGGCGCAGCAATTTTTATTTTCACACCTTTTTTCTTGGCTTTCTCGATTGATGACCGCAGTGATTCTATCTTTCTAAGCAGTCCATCCTCTGATGTTACTAGTGTCACTGATTTCTGCGCACTTCTTATCATCATGTCAAGATGGTTGTTCAGGTTTGTTCTGCCTTTCAATGATCCACTCAATTCATGAGGCTCTACAAATTTTATGCCTTGTGTATGTATCAAATTTAATTCCTGCAATACTTCATTGGTCTTAAGTTCATCAAGTCTTTTGCTTTTTTCACTGGCTATTACAATAAGGTTTCTTTTAACTCTCTCAATCACTTCTTCCGGTTTTAGGGCAACAAACTTTATCGGTTTACCAAGTTTCATAAGCACAAATCCTTTTTTCTCTAAAGATTCTAGAATGTCGTATGTTCTTGATCTTGGCACATCACCAATACTGCTTAGTTCACCTGCAGTAGAGACACCCCGAGAAAGCAAAGCAGTCCATACTTTAACTTCGTACAAGTTCAAATCAAAAAGTTTCCGCAAGCGACTCAAAAATTCATCTTTTATAATCATTTTATTTGCTTTGCTGCTACTAAAGTGTTAAGAATTTTAACACTTAGTAGTATTTAAAGTTTATCCTGTCCTCTTCTATCTTTCATAATATGTTAAATCCAAAGATAATCTTTTTATTCCTTATTTCAGCTTCCATGCTATGCTTGTATCTGCCCAATTCTGATTTTTTCTCGACGATATCTTTAATTTCCAATTTCTCGGAATTTGTCCTTTCAGTCAGCGTCTTTTCATGCTTCTTGAGTGCATTTTTGAGATTTTTATCCGCCAGCAGTAGTAAATTTATTTTTTGATGCTTTTGCATGCCTGCTTTCTTTCTTGCATCCTGGACTCTGCGGGCTATTTCTCTTGCATAGCCTTCCGCCTCAAGCTCAGGAGTCATTTTAGTATTCAGCTCAACCTTGATCTCGCCTTTTTCACCCTTTTTGATTTCTATCTTTTTGATATTTGTCTGTCTGAGAATAAGCTCCTCAAGCTCCTTGCTGATTTTTTCCTGAATTGCAACCTTCACTGATGGAAGAGGCCATCTTACGCCAACTTTTTCCTTTTCTCTTTCAGCCAGTATCAAGCTTACAGCCTGCTGGACTGTTTCCATTTCCTTTTCAAGATTTTCATCTATCATTTTCTCATTCGCTTTTGGCCAGTCATGCAGATGCACTGACTCTAATTTTTCATTTTTCCTGAAATAATCCTGGTATGTCTTTTCAGTCAAGAAAGGAATGAAGGGAGCAAGCATTTTTAGCATTTCAAAGCATGAAATGTAAAGTGCAGAAATTGCAGCTTCCTTATTTTTCCCCTCAAATTGCACTCTTTCCCTGATCATCTGTATATATTGTCTTGAAATCATCAAGAATAATTCTTCCAGCAGCTTGTTTGCTGAATGCGGCTTCAATCCTTGCATATTTTCACTTGCTTTTTTAATTGTGCTATTCAATTTAGAAAGAATCCATTTGTCTTCAATTTCCAGTTTTTTGCTTTGTGGGTTTTCAGGAGACAACATTTTAAGGAAATTGTAGATATTGGACAATATTAAGAAACGATTTGAGGTTTCTTTGACCTCATTCATGTTAAAGTAAAAATCATCCCATGGGGGGCGGGAGGTAAAATAGAATCTTAGCACATCTCTTCCGTAATTCTTGATAACTTCAGAGGGAGTGACCACATTCCCAAGGGATTTTGACATCTTGATTCCATGGACATCCAATACAAGGCCATGTAGCATTATTTTTTCAAACGGTTTTTTTCCGAATGTCATTATGCTTGTTATAAGCTGAGAATTCCACCAGCCCCTTATCTGATCTGAGCCTTCGATATTCAAATCAGCCGGCCACATTTCTTCAAACAATTTCTTTTCTCTTGGATATCCTAGACTTGCCCATGATGCAACACCAGAGTCAAACCAAACATCAAGCACTTCCGGAACTCGCTGCATCAAGCCTTTGCATTTGCATTTTATCCTGACTTCATCGATGTCCGGCTTGTGGAAATCTATTTCCTTTTTCAGGCCTGATTTTTCCTTCAGTTCCTCAAAAGAGCCTATGACTTCTATGTTGCTGCATTTTTTGCATTCCCATATCGGCAACGGAATTCCCCAGTATCTCTGCCTTGATATAGGCCAGTCGCTTAAGCTCTCAAGCCAGTTTGCAAATCTCTGGGAAGCCCATTCTGGAGCCCATTTTACTTTATTATTCTCTTCTATAAGTTTGTTTCTAATGCTTGTTACTTTGAAAAACCATTGAGGCACAGAGATCAGGAGTAAAGGCGTATCGCATCTCCAGCAAAATGGATAATCATGTTTTATCTTTTCTTCATATAGAAGCAATTTTCTTTTTTCCAGCTCTTTCAAAATTAATTCGTCAGCATCCTTGACATACATCCCGGCAAATTTTCCTGCCTCTTTGGTGAATGTGCCATTCATATTGACAGGGCTTACAGCAGGCAATCCTGTCTCTAAGCTGACTTTGAAGTCTTCTTGGCCATGGCCCGGCGCAGTGTGCACAAGGCCCGTGCCTTCTTCAAGGCTTACATATTGTTTTGACAGAACTATTCTGTGAGCATTCTTCAGTTTTTGCTGGAATTTAAACAAGTCCAGCATTGGATGCTCATATTTCAGATTTTCAAGCGCGCTTCCTTTGAATGTCTCGATGATTTTATATTTTCTTATTCCTATTTTTTCCATTACTTTCTCGACGAGATCTTTTGCCATGATTAATATATCAGAATCAATCTTGATTTTTACATAATCAGCAGAAGGATTTGCCATAACTCCGGTATTTGAAGGCAATGTCCAAGGCGTCGTTGTCCAAATCAGCAGGAATTCATTTTTCTTGCCTTTCACTGGGAATTTCACATATATTGAAGGGTCAGAAACCTCTTTATGCACAATCTCATTGTATGCAACTGCAGTTTCGCATCTTGTGCATACATGAACAGGGTAAATTCCCTTGTACAGAAAGCCTTTTTTGTAAGCCTCTTTGAATGTAAACCATGCGCCTTCTATGTATGTGTTGTTCAATGTCAAATATGGATTTTTCCAGTCCATCCATACTCCCAGATCATTGAACTGGGAAGACATCACATCGATATATTGAGTTGCAAATTTCTTGCATTCATTTATAAAATTCTTGACTCCAAATTTTTCAATATCTGCCTTGTTCCCAAATCCTAATTTTTTTTCAACATTATTTTCTATCGGCAATCCATGAGTGTCGTAACCTGGCTGGTCCCATACGTTGTAACCTTGCATCCTGAAAAATCTTATGAAGCAGTCTTTCAGTATCTTGTTTAATGCAGTGCCGGCATGTATATCACCGGTTGCGTATGGCGGGCCATCTAAAAAGAAGAATTTCTTGCCTTTTCTGCCGCCTTTGACTTTCTCATAAATCCTGTTCTTTTTCCAGAATTCTTGAATCTCTTTTTCTTCCTTGTCTTGCATTTTGAAGTAAAATTTAAATACTATTTAAAGCTTATTTTTACAGGGATTAGGCATGATGAGATCTTTTGATTTCTTCTATGCGTTAAATGTGTAAATGGAGGTTTTTATAATATAAATGGTTGGATTTTTTAGGCCGGGCTTTAGAGAAGCTCCGGTCAGGGAAGGAGATATAATTGATGTGACTATAGAGTCTGTTGGCGGCAAGGGCGATGGTATCGCTAGAGTCAGCGGTTTTGTGATATTTGTTCCGGCAACAAAACAGGGTGACAGAGTCAAGATTAAGGTTACAAGGGTTCTGAGAAAATTTGCTTTCGGTGAATTAGCTGAAGGTAAAGCTGCAGAAGTCAAAGAAGCGGTTGAAGAGAAAGAAGAAGCAGAAGTGAAAGAAGTCAGCGAGAAGAAGAGCGAGAAAAAGGGCAGGAAAAAAGCGAAACCTGAGCCAGAAAAAGAGAAAGCACCCAAATCAGAGGTTTATGATGAAGTAAGTTACGAAGACAGCGAAGAATTCTGATTTTAAGTTTTGATTTTTTATTATTTTATTATTTCTTTTTTATTCTTTTTAACTTTGATTTTTATTTTATCTTATCATAAGATTCTTTCTCTGCAAAGTATTTTATACTTTGTTTTATGCATTCTTCCTTTAGTTTCAAATAATTTTCAAGCTTATTGATTAAATCATCTGAAATCTTTATTTCTTGCTTAACACAATTTTCTAAATAACGAGGTTTATCTGATTTGAAAACGTTTAATTCCTTATCTATAATATTAAAAATGATTTTCTTTCTTGGTACAAAAATCTCATAAATAGTTCTAGTAAAACCATGATTTGCATCTAAAATACTTTTACTAATTTTAACAGTGTATTTAATGACTCTCATTTTTTCTTTTCCTCTTTTTTATATTGTTTTTTTCTTTTTAAAATTAAATAAGAATAAAAAGCAGCAATCAGCAGCGCAGCAGTAACAAGCTGCAACGTCGAGAAGAAAGGCATGGCTGACTCGATAGCAGCCTGACCGCATGGCATGTCCAGCAATGTCATGTTTGTAAGCTCGCAGCTCTGGCAGCATTCAGACTGTCGAAACTGGTCTGAAGATGTGCAAGTAACTTTATATTTCTCGGCCTCGCATGTAACCTTCTGATAGCATTTAACGCCCCAACAGCCATCAGCAGAAGATAGAACTGAAAGTATGCATGCATTATTTTGCCATTCACAATTGCCACCTGTCATTGAGCCAATCCCGCACTTATCAGCCTTGCAATCGCTTTCAGCAGAATAAGCTGAACAGCCTAGGCCGCTTAAAGCCAGATTCTCAAGCAAGTCCTCAATGCATCTCAGGCATTTAGTTCCATTAAACCAGCAGCCTGGCTCGCTTTTACATATATCAGTAGTATCTTTACCAGCGCATGAAGGAATAATACAATCTTCAAATGTCGGGCTTCCGGCCACATGATTGCAGAACTTGTTATCAGTATAACAGTAAGGGCATGCACTGCAGTTCAACATCATTGTCCTGTTTGCAGGGTCAGAATTGCACCAGTTCCAAGCAGGCTTTATATTATAGTTCATGCCGCATCCTCCAAGCAGCACTTGAGTGCCCGTGCATTTTTTTTCAGGTGGTGGCAATAAAGAGAGGGTTATAGAGCTTAGATCAGAGTTAATG
>Ga0315289_10015071_pt1 | contig 10747 bp, 9 predicted proteins | sample YL17G11_40_MG_FD_203452 | JGI IMG/M metagenome (GOLD analysis project Ga0315289, IMG submission 203452) | Sediment microbial communities from Yellowstone Lake, YNP, Wyoming, USA - YL17G11_40 | ecosystem: Environmental > Aquatic > Freshwater > Lake > Sediment | place: USA: Wyoming | collected...
CTGCCAATGCGGAAATAACGCGGGCTGCCTTTTGGCAATTCTTCCCAACCCCAAAACCGCATTCGTTAGATGGCTTCTCAACCTTTTCAATCTATTCTAAATAGGGGACGTTCTAAATAGGGGACGTTCTAAATAGGGGACGTAGGTTCTAAAACAACTTGCCAGGTAAAGGAGCAAAGGAAAAACAAGTAGCGAATTTGAAACATTATATTAAAATGCTTTAGAACCAACGTCCCCTTCTTCTTTTGGTTATTATTGAACAGGCTCCAATTATCTTTGATCTGGGCAGGAAACTCAAAGGAGAAATTTAACGATTGGGGATTATTTCTTCCCCGTTTTCTGCAGAAAGGTAGCGGAAAATAGCACGACCAGGGATACTGTAATGATGATCGAAGATATCGCTGCCAAACTTGGAGTTAATTCCAGTCGAATATCTTCCCAAATGCGGACCGGCAGTGTCCTTTTATTTCCGCAGATAAACATGGAAATAACCAGATCATCGAAAGAAATGATAAAAGATAAAAGGGCTCCCGCCATTACCCCTGGTTTGATAAGCGGCAAAATAATCTTAAAAAATGTTGTAACTCGATTGGCGCCCAGGATGGCCGCGACTCTTTCCAAATTCCTGTCAAACCCCCGCAACACGGAAGAGGTGTTTAGGATAATAAATGGGGTGACAATAACGGTATGGGCTAAGGCCAAGCCCCAGACGCTGCCGATCAAGCGCATATCCGCGTACAGTTTATAAACGGCAATGGAGATTATCATATGGGGAATAATCATGGGGGAGAGAATAAATGAGGTTAGGAGATTTTTTCCTTTGAATTCACCCCTCACCAGAGCGTAAGAAGCAAGAACTCCGATAATCGTCGATACGATCACAACGATAATGGCCACTTCGAAACTCACGATGATTGCTGAAGTCCAGCTATAATCCTGCCATATGGCCGCATACCATTTCCAAGATAAATCCTTAGGCGGAAATTGCAGATAGCTCGCTCCGCTAAAGGAGATTGGAATGACAATAAAGCCCGGTAGGGCGAGGTAAAGAAATACAACGCTACAAAATAAATATAAAATATACCGGCTTTGTCGATTCATCATTTTTCTAAATTTGCCTGATAATTCGGTCGAGCTTAAATAACTTATTGGATAAGAATAGAACGAAAAAAGTCGTTATCAGTAGCAAGAAAGCGAGGGCTGCGGCAAAACCCCAATTTAATAACACGTCCACCTGATCGGCGATTAACGCTGCGATCATGATGTCCTTCCTCCCGCCTAGCAAGGCCGGAGTAATAAAAAACCCCAAGGCCAAAAGGAAAACCAAAATGCCTCCGGTGGCAACCCCTGGGATACTGAGGGGAAAGAATATTTTGATAAAAACGGATAGCGGGGAAGCCCCCATAATTTCGCCAGCCCTTAGCAAATTTCGATCAATTTTGCTGACCACGCTATAGAGCGGCAAAATCATGAAGGGCAAAAGGATCTGGGCCGTCCCCAAATATACCCCGGTCTCATTATACATGAGGGGGATCGGTGTGGATATAATGCCCAGCTTCAAAAGGATATTATTAATAAGCCCATTCTTCCCTAAAAGAACCATCCATCCGTAGGTTCTCACCAATACACTCGTCCAAAAGGGAATCAAAACAATCGGAATCAAAAGATTTCTCGTGCGGTCTGATATATTGTAAAACAGATAGGCAACAGGATATCCCAGAAGAATGCTGAATAACGTCACAACCATCGATATTTTCAATGTATTTAAAAGGACCTGCATATAGACCGGCGTGGTAAATATTCTATGGAAATGCTTCAGCGTAAATCCATTATCATAAAATCCAGTGAAAAGAACCTTTACGATGGGGAATAAAAATAGAGCGATCAATAAAATGAGCAAGGGAAGGAGTAAGGTGATTTCCTTGTAAGAAGCAAGGAAATTCAATATTTCATTGTTCTTGGGCTTCGTCGCCATATGAATTTTTCCTGAAAATTATTTGGCCTTTTGCTCCAAATAATCAATCTACCCCACTACCTTCCCTTGAGAAAAGGAATGCTAGAAAAACCAAAGTTTACCAGTCTACCCGCAATTCAATTCACCGATCAAACCGATCTGCTTATTCTATTTGAGCATCCAAGCATGCCATCGCTCGGTAACCTTATCCACGTTTTTCAGCCACCATCCGGACGTGTCTTCCATAACCTGGATTTTCACATTTTCCGGGGAGGAAGAGAGAGTGGAAGAGAGAGTGGGATCCAGATATTCAAGCATACGCTTACTGTGCCCGCCGTAGCCAATGATCTTTGCATAGATAGCTTGACGATCGCCGCGAGCCATCATTTTAAGCATTTTCATTGCACTCTCTTTATTTTTGGCCCCCTTGGGGATCCCATACCAGGAGATTTTTAAAATTCCCTCACTCCATTCAATTTCTACTGGCGACTTCTCTTTTTTTATGGCGGTGATCCGGCCGTCCCAGGCCGAGACAAATTCCACTTCTCCGGACGCTAGAAGTTGAGCCGGCTGTGCTCCCACACTCCACCAAACCGTAATGTGAGGCTTAATCTTATCCAGGCTGTTAAAGGCTCTGTCAATGTCCATAGGATACAACTTCTCTTTGGGCACTCCATCCGCCAATAGGGCCATTTCCAGATTATCCACTGGATCATTGCGGAGAGAACGCCCTCCTGGGAACTTTTTCACATCCCAAAATTCTTTCCAATTCCGGGGATGATTTTCCTTACTGTATTTGGTTGTTCTGTACCCCAAAATGGTTGAATAGCTGCTCCCGGGGAAAGCATATTTGTGCCGCACATTTTTGGGTATCTCGTTGTTGGGGTCGATGAAATCCCAATCCAATGGTTCCAAATACCCATACTCTAAAGCCCTTTCCTTATCGCGGGTAGGCAGTTCCGTTATATCCCATTCCACGTTGCCCGATTCAACCATTAATTTTAGCTTGGCAAACTTGCAGGGTGCGGTATAAACAACTTTGACCCCAGTTTCCTTTTCATATGGATTAAAATAGGCCTCTCGCTGGGCTTTTTCCTGGGCTCCGCCGGAAGAGTTAAAGAATAATTCCGCCGCTTGCCCCCTTTGGACGAAAAAGAAAAATATTCCCGCTACCATTGCTGCTCCCAATAGGACCCGCCAATGATTTCTCCGAGATTTTTGAATGAATAATTTGATGACTGTCATTTGATAATTCTCCTTTCTTTGATGATTTCTCCGGTTACCCCTTCTTGAATGTGCACCCTGCAACTCCCGATTGACCTGAGCTGTTACCTCCTTTCCTTTTCGAATGCGACAATGGCTTTCATATTTTTCCCACCCGATTATCGAACCAATACCTTTTTAGCATCTTGAGGGTGGAATCCAATTTGGACAGGATCATTCCTTTTATAATTTTCTACTCCAAATCGATTCATCCGTTTCAAAACGATCAGCTTATCGATGGAGAGGCGAATCACATACTTTGTGGTCTCCCCGACATAGATAACGTTTTGAATAACTCCCGATACCGGTGAGGATCCAGCCTCTTTCCCTTCAAAGAAAAAAAGCTTTTCGGGGCGGATGGAAATCGATATTTTTTCTCCAACGTAAGTGCGTTCGGCCAACTCAATTCTCATTCGAATGTTAGACTCGGTCAAAAAGAGACTGGCCTCTCCGTCCCGTTCCGTGATTTCGCCATGCAAAATATTTGTCTCCCCGACAAAATCCGCGATGAAACTGCTCATCGGCTTTTCATATAGGTCTTCCGGAGTGCCGATCTGCGCGATTTGCCCATTTTCCATCACGGCAATCCGGTCCGACATCGTTAATGCCTCTTCCTGATCATGGGTGACGTAAATAGTCGTGATTTTGAAACGCTCCTGAATTTGTTTGATCTCCAATTGCATCTGACCCCGGAGCTTTTTGTCTAACGAACCCAGGGGCTCGTCCATCAAAAGAACCGAGGGTTCATAGACGATGGCCCGAGCCAGGGAGACACGCTGTTGCTGCCCTCCGCTTAATTCGTGCGGCATTCTTTTCCCGTAACCGGAAAGCTGGATGAGGTCCAGCATTTCCCCAACCTTCTGTGTAATCTGCATTTTTTGAACCTTCCGCCTTTGCAGGGGAAAGGCAATGTTTTCAGCTACGGTCATATGGGGGAATAAGGCATAATTTTGGAAAACCATCCCCATGTCCCTTTTGAAAGTTGGTTTCTTTTCCACCGGCTCCCCGTTGATCAGGATCTCCCCGGAGGTTGGAAAAATGAAACCGGCAATCAAATTGAGCGTAGTGGTTTTCCCAGACCCACTGGGACCCAATAGCGTCAGGAATTCGCCTTTTTGGATTCTGAAGGAGATGTGGTCAATGACCAAAAGATCCTCAAATTTCTTGCAGAGATTTTTTACTTCAATCTCTGCTCCCAGAATATCCTGCTTTGCATCCTGAGAGTATTTCATATTTCCCTTTTAATGGCCTTCCGGTAATGAAGAGGGGCTGAGGATGATCCTGGCATCTACCGCCGTAACTCCCTTTTCATATACCATCAGGGGATTGAGATCTAATTCACTTATTTCAGGAAGATCCATGGCCAATTTGGAAACCTTTAAAAGCGCATCGACGATCCCCTGAATATCGCAGCGAGGTTCTCCTCTGACCCCTTCCAGAATCGGGTATCCTTTGATTTCTCGCACCATTTCCATGGCATCGATTTCCAGGAGCGGAGCAATTCGGAATGATACATCTTTTAACACATCAACAAAGATGCCCCCGAGGCCAAACATGATGACCGGCCCAAATTGGGGGTCCTTTTTCATGCCGATGATCACTTCTTTCCCTTTCGGTAGGAATGGGGAAATCATAACCCCCTTGATCCTGGCATTCGGATTGTATCTTTTGGCATTTTCCAGGATTTCTTTGAATCCTTTTCTGATGTTCTTTTCTCCTTTGACGTTCAATTGAACCCCTCCGGCATCCGTTTTATGGATGATATCCGAAGAGACAATTTTCATCGCTACCGGATCCCCCAAATCTTTGGCATGGGCAACCGCATCTTTCATATTCTTTGCTAATTGAAATGGGGGAATCGGTATTCCATAACTTTTGAGGAGTTCTTTGGCGTCGGTTTCTAATAGGGTTTCCAGCCCCTCTTCGATGGCCTTTTCTATAATGGGGTTTTTCCTTCCCTCCCCCGCGATGGGCGCCATCTTTTCCCTCGGAAACTGGCCGACCTTTGCCAAAAAAGATGAATATTTCCACAAGGAGGCCATGCAGGAAGCGGTCACCTCAACGGATTCATTGACCGGAATTCCTTCTTGGCCCAGAATATTAAATGACGAAAAACTATCCCGCGCAAATGTGGTCTGCAAAAGAATGGGCTTTTGATAAGCTCGGATCAATTTTCCAAGCGCCCGGGCTGATTCATCGTAAGTATTTCCCGGTGTCTGCAAATCGAGCCGGTATCCCCCGAATACTCCATATATGATCACCCCTCCGATATTGGGGTCCTGGAAACAGGCTTCGACACATTTTTCATAAACAGGAAGATTGCCATCGGAAGCTCCGGCGAAATCGATTGGGTTTCGGTAGGCCGATCGCGGCAGCAAAGTCTTCTTCAATTTTTCCTGCGTATCCGGGGAAAAAACGGGAACTTTGAGTCCAAATCTTTCACACGCATCGGAAAAAGTTGTGGCATGCCCTCCCCCTCCCCCCAGAATCGCCATATTATTATTCTTAGGTAAGGGACATTTATCAAACGCCTCCGCCGTTCCTAATAGTTCATCAACGTTATAAATCCGGACAACCCCAAATTGCCTGAAAGCCGCATCATATATGCTGTCTTCCCCCGCAATGGATCCGGTATGGGATCGCGCGGATCGAGAGCCGGCCTGGGTTTGACCTGCCTTATAGACAATAATGGGCTTCTTGCGGATCGTTTGCGAAACAGCCTCCAAAAATTTCCTCCCTTCCCGAACACTCTCCACATACAGCACAATGGTTTTCGTATCGGGGTCATCCTTTAGAAATTCAATATATTCATGAAATTGAATATCCAATTGATTCCCGATGCTCAAAAAATAGCTGAAGCCCAAATTATTCTTGGCCGCCAAATCAAGAAGGGCGATCCCCAAATTTCCACTTTGGGACACAAAAGCGATGGATCCTTTTCCAACACGATAGGATGAGGTCAAAAACAAATTGGATGGGCTGCAGATCAACCCCATGCAATTGGGGCCAATAATTCTGGTTCCTTTTCCATTCCGGGCCAAATTCAAAAGGTTCTTTTCAATCCGCCCGCCCTCCTCATCAATTTCTCCAAAGCCAGCCGTTATGATGACGATCCCCTTTACTCCTTTTTGCGCGCATTCTTTCACCACATTCTCGATCGCGTTGATGGGTAGTGGAGTCACCGCAACGTCAATATCGTCGTCGATTTCAAGAACGGAGGAGTAGATCTTGCGGCCCGCAAGTTCTCCTCCTCTGGGATTCACTAAAAACAATTGGCCCGTATAGCCGCCCGTGGTAATATTCTGGAAAGCTCGATAGCCCCATTTTTTTACATCCGTTGAAGCGCCAATCACAGCAACAGATTTCGGTCTTAAAATTTCGTTTAAATCACTCTTCATATCTCTTTTCATCCTCCTCCATTCGGATTGATTCTATTCTTTCTTCCTAAGGAACTTCTCTTTCCCTTCTTGTTGAAAATTGAAATGGTTCCAGTGGCCTACCCCTTGATGCCCAAGAGTTTGGCGACATTTTTCCCCAGCCATTTTTCCTTCACCTCTTCCTTTAGGGGAAGGGCGCGCAATTCATCAATATTCCTTTTAAAAGGAAAGTTGGGCCACCCTGTGCCATAAATAATTTTATCCTGTAGGATTGAATTGCCAAATTGCAGGAGGATTTCATACCCGGTGCCGGGCATCCCCAAATATTTGGCCCGCACTACCGAGGTCGCGATATATACATTGGGATGCCGCCAGGCCACGCCGACCAGTTCTCCGACCCAAGGAAAACCTGGGGTGGACATGACGATTTTCAACTCGGGAAAATCTACGGCGACATAATCAAAGTAAAGAGGTCGACAGAGGTCCATTTTAACTTTTGTGGAGAAGTGCATGGATGATTCCATACTCACCGGAATGTTCAACTCGACACACTTTTCATAAAGGGGGTAGAATTTGCGGTCATGGGGGTAAAGATCATATTCAAAAGACCACATATTCACTCCCACCAACCCCAATTCCTTGACCGCATATTCCAGCTCCTCCACCGCGGCATGCCCTTTTAAGGGGTCCACTCCGGCCATTCCAATCATCCGATCCGGATATTTCTTGACCAGTTCGGCACAGGCCTCATTGGTGATTTTTAATCCCTGCGTGGTCTCAATATCTCTGGCTTTGACTACTATTTTGGAAATGCCCGCCTCATCCATCTCTTTCAGAAAATCGTTAAATTTATCAGCATATTGTTCCTTAATTTTTGCGGTCTCCCCATAAATCCGATTGTAATTCTTCATATGCCCTGCTCTTTCTCCACGGGGTTCAGGCATGAAGGACCGAACTGGCGGATAGACTGCATAATCGATGATCATCTCGTTTCCTCCTTTTTAAATGATAAGAACTTGCTTTAGGATGAGTTAAATATACGAAAAACGGAGTTTATGTCAAGAAGAAAAAACCACAAGATATGGGGTGTTTTCTTAAGCCATCCAGGGGAGAGCTTGAGAAGAAGCTTTTGCAGTGGGATAAGGGGAACCAAAGGCAGGACTTCCGGCCTCCTTAGCCGATAAATTTTGACTTTTAGGCCTTGCAATAGGCAGACCACCCCCGTCCCCTATCCGTCCGAATAAGATCCAGGGCCCACTCAGCTTAGATAGGAATCTATCGGGTAATCAGGAGCAGCGTATACTACTGAACCATTTGTTTGAGTCACTGATTACCGATTCAAATCAAGTATGTTTTGTTAAAATGATTGGTCGAAGAGTTCAGGAAGAAGTCAATTTTTGCACATTCTTGGGCGGTTTAAGGGGGGGAGTGGTTTATTTGATGATGGGTAGAATCTCGCCACCTCTTTGAAGGACTGCGACTTTTGCATTGCGTCCCATGAGTGAAAAGGCGATTTCTAATGCCTCCTGCGGTTCTCGGGCATGAAGGAGACCTAATCTCTCGGTTTCACTTTTCGATATCCCACGGGAAACCATGATCCCCCTTGCCCTTTCTTTAATCACTCTCCCAACATGGACGAGATGAGCAGCGACTGTCAATTTATTCATTGTCCCTTTTCGGACTTTTCGGTCAACCTCTTCAAACGTTTGATATCCCATCTCAAGAATTTCTGGATGGCTCGGGGATATTCCCTCTTCGCAAGAAGTGATCAGGATCACCACACCTCCCTGTTTGACTGCCAGTTCGGCTGCATAAATTCCCTTGGCTGCCAGCCAGAGCTCTGAGTCATAAGGATGCGAGTCGGCGATGACAATGTCAGCCTCCTGAGGAAGTACAGATTTATAGACCTGACGGGATCGGATGGCACCCGTTCGATAGGCCTGAGTGGGTTCTCCTGCCATCACATCGATCAACCTTCCTGAACCATCCTGGATGGTGTTGACAATCCATCTCAATCCTGCTCTCTCTGCAACCCTCTCAATCTCCTTTTTCACAGGATTTTCGATCTTTCCTAAGATCTCCCGTCCTGTAAATTGAGCGCCGAGCCAATGAGTTCTCCCTGTTGTCTCCTCGCCACATATTCCAGGTTGGATGATATTTCCCCCTCCGCTGAATCCAGAGACCCGATGGGGAACGATCTGACCGATGCCAATGATGAAATCGACTTCTTTAACCAATCGATTGACGAAGATGGGAGTTCCCTTTTCTGTCTCTCCCAGAAAGGAGAGCTGGGAGGAGTCCCACCACTGGTGATTGAGGATGGGGTATTGTTTGGGGATCTCCTCCCCCAATTTTTTTATGACCTCCTCTTCGGTCATTGGTCGGTGAGTTCCAAGGGCAATCAAGATTTTAATGCCGCTGGGTTTGATCCCGCCGATCCCCAATTCCTTCAGCAATCTCGGAAGGATCTTTTGGACGGGTGTTGTCCTAGTATAATCATCCACCACAATCAAAACATCCCTACATCCTTTAAGCCTTTCTGATAGAAGCTGGGATCCAATGGGTTGGGAGAAGGCCTTTTCGATGATTTCTTCCTCGCTCTCTTCAATCTTCAGAATGGAAGGGGAGAAGATCCCGAGAAGGTTTTGTTCTGGCACCTCTATTGAATTTATTTCAGGATATGGGAAAGAGATATGCATAAAAACTCAATTAGCAATTTTCAATTAGCAATTACTAAGGAGTCCATAATTGAGTAGACATATTGTTCAGAAAATCTCCCCTCCCCTCGGTGGGAGGGGATGAAGGGGAGGGGGGACCAAAGGGTCTTCATCTTGTCCACCCCCACCCCCACCCTCGCCCTCCCCCATCGAAGGGGGAGGGGATTATTGGGAAGATTTGAAATATCTTTTGTTAATCATTACCGTCTATACAATTATGGACTGATTAGTAACAATTCACAACTCATAACTCATAACTTTTTTACCCCGTTAGAAATAATGCCCCGCTGCTCTGCAGCGGGGTTACCCATTTTAGAATAATTCCGGCGGGGTTTAATGCCCCGCTGGAATTTCTAACGGGGTTTACTTTCCTCTGGCTTCACGGATTGCCTTGATGAAGGCGCGTGTGTTCTCTGTGATGATGTGAAATTTTTTCTCCTTGACCGCTTTCTTGTCTACCAGTTCTCCTCCCACCCCCAGGGCTGCAGCACCAGCCTTGATAAAGGCACCTGCATTCTGGAGGTTTACTCCACCAGTAGGAACAAGAAGAATTTGTGGCAGAGGTCCTCGGATTGCCTTGAGATATTCCGGTCCTCCCAATTGGGCAGCGGGAAAGACCTTCACCATATCCGCCCCCGCATTCCAGGCGGTCAGAATTTCTGTGGGTGTCATCGCACCCGGGACGACCACAGCACTGTAACGGTGTGCGAGTTGGATGACATCAAGATTGAGGGTTGGAGTTACGATAAACTGGGCTCCGGCAAGCAATGCAGCCCTTGCTGTTTCAGGGTCGAGAATCGTTCCTGCACCCATGATGATCTCATCCCTGTATTTCTGGGTCAGTTCTTTGATCACATCAATGGCCCCCGGCACACTCATCGTAATTTCGATCAAGGTCACCCCACCCTCCTTAATCGCATCGGCTACATCGATGGCTTCTTGGGCAGAAGAAACGCGTATTACCGGGATTAACCCTTCAGACATCATTCGATTAAAAACTTCCCTTTTTTCCATTTCTATTCCTCCTGGTTAGAAAATAATTAATATCACCCCCACCTTCACCCTGTTGGATAAGGCTGATTATTTGAACTATCTTCGGATGAAATCTTTTATCTAGCAAGGTGAATCCTCCCCCATCAAGGGGGAGGCTTTTAAATTGATCCCTCTGAAAAGTTCCCTCTCCCCTGGTGGGAGAGGGGGAGGGTGAGGGGGAAGAAAATTTATCTTGAAATTCTCAGGCCTGCACCTTTTAGCTGGTTTTCAACCTCCTCCTTAGTGCTCCAATTGAAATCCCCTGGGACAGTGTGTTTGAGGGCGGCAAACGCATTTCCATACTGGACACCTTTTTGAACATCTTTCTCCTTGAGCCAACCGTAGAGAAATCCGGCAGTAAAAGAGTCTCCTGCTCCTACCCGATCTACAATCTCAACCTCATA
>Ga0315289_10015074_pt1 | contig 10745 bp, 22 predicted proteins | sample YL17G11_40_MG_FD_203452 | JGI IMG/M metagenome (GOLD analysis project Ga0315289, IMG submission 203452) | Sediment microbial communities from Yellowstone Lake, YNP, Wyoming, USA - YL17G11_40 | ecosystem: Environmental > Aquatic > Freshwater > Lake > Sediment | place: USA: Wyoming | collected...
TAGATTTAATTTTAACATAATGCATGCCAGTAACTGTATGTTTTTCTTCTGTTTCGAAATTGAATATAGATATAAGAAGTCTCATCTCAAGTTTTTCAATTGTTCTTCTATCAGTATGAATTCTCATAACCAATTCTCTAAAGTCTTTACATTTTAAGAATGAATCAATTTTTTCGCAAGCAGTTAAATAATCTTGAGTATCTTCAATCAATTCGTTCAAGCGCTGAAATGCATATTCTGTTTGTTCTTTGGTGCCTATAGTCATCCTTCCAAAACTCAACTTTGAATTGGCCACGTCAATACCGTATGTACCGCTGTCAACAAACACCAATACAATAAGGCTATCCTTTTTGTATTTGTGTGTTTGTTCTTTTATTATTCTAAATCCTCCGCTCATAGTAAACCGTATTGTTAATGCGTTCTTTTCTTTGATAGATATTAATATGTTATAAACTTAAAAATAAATCTTTTTAAGTTCTGGTCAGAAACTTTCTATTGGTTGGCTCTCACAAAACCAGGAAAGAAATAAAAAAAAGGAGAATGATCTCCTTTAAAGTTTTGTAAAATAAGACATCTCAATATTATAATGTTTAACCACCCATTCAGGAGTTATGCCATACCAAAGATTCCCAGGAATACAATGTCTATGATATCCATCAATTAACCAATGAAGTAGGCGAGTTGATTTTCTTATTTCTAATTCGATATCCATTACTTAAACATTTTTAATTGTGTTCCAATTCCTGTGAAGTCTGCCAATTGTATTTCAAAAACTTCTTCAATGAAACCGCCGTACTGGTCTAACATATCAGGATGATATAACCCGTCTTTATCAGCAACCCAAAATCCTTTTTCATAATCTTCTTTAATGAACTTAGCAAGTTCTTTGTGGTCTTTCTCTGTTGAGGCTAACTTTGATTCAAACTTAATTGACTTCTCGCCGAACTTATCATACCAGTCTCTGGCCATCCAGTGTCCATCAGGATCATTGCTCATTGATTCGTTCTCTAATTGGAATAGCAATTCAGCCAGGCCAATAAATTCTTTCATTGTGTATTTTTTCATTTTAATTCTTTTAAGAGTGTTTGATATTTCTTTGTATTCATCCACTTAATAATTGTGGCCGCATCATGTCCGATATTTTTATCTCCGCTTACAGGATAATCAACCAGGATATAATCAGATTTGGTAGAGTTAAAAGATACTGCCTTGATTATACCTCTCTCTTTACGAAAGGGGTTATAAAATTCCATATCACTGTTTATTGCAAATACTTTGTCCATGTTTTAATAGAATGATTTATTTGCGAAACTTAAAAATACGATCAACCAATTCCTGAGGATGAGTATGAAACAAGTGAACCGCATTCACCATTGGTATGGCCACCGAAGCATCCTCCTCAACTTCATCCAGATGATAATAAACCACATGGACAGGTTCTTTTGTTTCACCTTTGTCGATGTAAATGTTTACACTTTCCTGGTCGATTGATATTGCTAACAATTCTTTTTTTCCGTTTATGATTACTTGTTTTCTCATGCTACCCAAAATATATCTTTTATAGCTACTGCGTTTCTTTGTTTATTTAAAATTAAGTGAACCTCCACAAAAATTCCGTGTGTTAATGATTCATGCTCATCTGTAATACTTTCAATATCCACTGGTCCAAATGCGAAAGCCAATTCAGTTTCAGGATTTTCAACATAGTCCTTTGAAAGTTTCATTACTTCAAACTCCTTGTTCTTTTTTTTGCCGTTTATGACCACCTGCATTCCTTCAGTTACATTGAACTTCTCAAAGTCTTTTATGCTTTCAGTAGTAAAAGCAATTTTGTTTTTAATCCTATCAACTGTTTTAAACAGTTTAGGTTCTTCTTCTTTTTTTAAAGGATAATGTCCAGCCATGTTGTTTTATTTATTGAATAGAATGATTTATATGTGAAACTTAAAAAAATTATTTCGTTACAAGTAATTCAACTTCACTTGGTGCAACTTCAATAAAGCCAAGTTTTTGAATATCTTCTTCAAATTCATATTCAGAAATGTTTTCAAAGAAATCTGGATAAGCTCTTAAGAACCCTCTCATTGTATCAATGAAACAATCCACCATAACTCCCATATAAGTATTGCTTATGCTGTTATAGGTATAAATAAATGATACAGTTGAATCTCTGTAGTGGTGAACATTAAATACAATGTCCTTATTTTCTTTTACGATCTTTGAATAATTTGGCTTAAATTCCATGTTGTTTTTATTTAATAGAATGATTATTTGTAAAACTTAAAAACCCGTTCCTCTTTTTTCTTCCTCCTCATCAAATGGACATTCCAGGTCATCCACGATTTGTTCGATGTGTTCAAATGGCTCATCCATTATTTTTTCAGATAACTTTGGAATTGCAGCTTCCATAATCTCTTGTTCTGTGGCATTCTCATCCACAATTACTCTGGTCAATAAAGACACATATACTAACTTTGCTACTTTTTTCATATTGTTTATTTTAAACTTTTTAGTAATTCAGATTTTTCTTTTTTATTCTTTGGCATTTTACAGGCATTACCAATATTTACTAAAGGTAAATTATGCTTTGGGCAATTCTTTGAACTAACCGAATTTTTTTGATTTGGGTTCATTTCCCATTTAACAACCCAGTTACGAGAAGAATAACTACAATCAATGTCAGGACAAATACAATTTGTTTTTACCCTCATTCCTTTAGAAGAAGTATCTGAGTTACTTCCGTAGAAGCTTCTAATCTTTGGATATTCTTTTGGATATTTTGGTTTTATCTTTCCCATGTTTGAATAGAATTAAATTAACCAGAACTTAAAAACTTATCTCTCTGCTTTATAAATGATTTGTTTCATTGTGCAATCAGTCAAATCACTATCAGGTCTTTTACCTAAGTACGCCGATTGAAATATAGCACCACCTTTGTAAGCATACAAATATCTTACTTCAACCAATTCTCCAATTTCAGGAACGTCATGGTTTGGTGGAATAGTTACCTTGCCCATAAATATCCTCTCTAAGCCTTCTATAAGCTCCAAGCCGACACTTCTTTTAGCTTTGGTAATGTTTGCCACAATGAATGTTGCAGTCTTATTAAATTTGAATTTTAATTGATTTCCACCACTTGCTGGTCTGCCATGAGTATAAACAGAGTCTTTCTTTTTAAATACAATCCCCTCTTTATTCTCCTTCTTTAATCTTTCGTATAAAGCTCTTTTTTGAGCTGTGGTATAAGCTGTTTCAACAACTTGAATACCTGGTCCAAAACTCATAGCACCAAGAAGCGCAAGTCTTTGAACACAAGTCATTAAACGTGTTTCTTCTGTGGAGATGATATCAAATACAAATAACTTATCGCCGATGATTTCTCCGTCAAGGATACATTCACCGCCGAGAATTGAATTGATAATGCTGTCAGGTAATGGAACTTCTGTTCCTTTTTTATTTAGACCGAAAATTCTCTGCCCAGAAACAACCAGCCTTCTTTCGCCGTCTTGTTTTTCTTGAGCAATGTAGTCATCATTGGTAATGTATTCTTCCACGTCCTCAATCGTATTAAGGAGCTGTGGAAGAATAATAACTTCTTTGCTTACGTTAGGAGTTATCTCTGAAAAGGATTTTTTTTTTCGCCTTCAGTGTAACCCTTTCTTAGTTGTTCTTTTAATTTGCTTTCATAAACCTTGTCAGCCTCTTTTAAAGGTAAAGGATTAGGAGTTTTTGTTCCAGCCGAAAGATTGCTGCCTCTGCGACCATACTGAAAGTTTACAACAAAGCCTTCTCCAGATTTTTCTAATTGGATATGGTATTCTTTGTCCGAGTTTCCTTCTTTAAAATAAAGCGATACGTTTTTCATAGTGTTTGTTTTTATATAGGGATAGATAGGTATTTAGGGAGAACTTAAAAACTTTTTAAATTATTTTAACCCCTGAAAAAGAAATGCGATTGTATCAACATTCCAACCATTACCAAGTGCTTTATATCTGGCCCCGTCGCTTACCATTGCTGTATGTCCATCAGGGACACCTTGAAGTCTTTCGTATTCAGTTGGAGTTAATTTTCTAACTCTACCCTGGTCGATAACTTTCTTTTGTTGATTACCTCCACAAACTGCTGTTAAGGTTTGACACTTATGCTTCGCCGAATTAACACGCTTTAAAATATCATGTCCATTGATCGCAAGTGTTGCACAAACAACTTTGTCATCTCCATGAAATACAAATGGTTCTTTATAAAAATACTTCTCCGCCACAGTTGGTTCTAAGATATCTCCAAGGACCATAGAATTTGCTGTTGGTAGTTCCGCCACCATTGGAATATTGGTCCAGTATAATCTTGGACGACTTTGCGCCGAGAAGATCTCAGAATTGATTTGTATAGGCTCCACGCCCAAAATATCTGTGATAACTTTCTCCCATTCTTTTTTCATCACCACGTTTTCTAAAAAGAAATACTTTGGCTTCAATTCTTTAAGGAGACGAACATATTCGAAGAATAGTTTTGATTTACCGTCGAACCCAGTATTTGATGAAACTGCAGGTGAGAATGACTGGCAAGGCGAACCGCCGATTAACAGATCTATTTTAGGAAGCCCCTGAGCTGTAACCTTGGTAACATCTCCTAATTGAACTGTGCCAGGAAAAGCGTTTTGTGTAACTGCTATAGAAGCTTTCTCGATCTCTGAAGCAAAGTATTGCTTCACCTGGATTCCTAATCTCTGTAGAGCCAATTGGCCACAGCTGATTCCGTCGAATAATGATAATACGTTTATTGATTCTTTCATATTAGAATAGAAAGAAATTTAGTTGGAACTTAAAACTAAATTTGCTTTTTCTTCTTCTTTTATTCTCTCCATCTCCATTCTTTTATTTGAAGCTCTGATGTACCAAATCCAACGAGAGATATTATTTTTAAAATCTACTGGTCTGGTAACTGTTCTCTCAATTTTTAATTCAGGAATGTACTCATCTTTTGGATTGAATAGTTTATATCTTACTTGTCCTTTGCTACCTGTATATTTTACAAGTTTCTTTCCGATAAGTAATTCATAAGCTTTATGTGTGAAAGTTTTGTTTTGCTCCATGCTTTCATTATAAAGATTTCTGATTAAGTTTTTATCTACTTGAGATACAAACATTAAATCATCACTTTTCTTTGAAGCCATTACTCTTCCGAGTAGGTCTTCATTAATTCTGAATTTATTAAATATTGGCATAGTATATTATTATACGTTAAAATTAATAAATTGTTACATTTGTGCAAAACTTTAATTTTTGCACAATAACTGTAAATACATTTCTCTCGCATCCTCAACGAATTGTTCAAAAGTAATGTTTTCAATATACTCTTGGTCAATTCCATTTTTTTGGTCATATTTCTTGACAATCAAACCAATATCATCTCTGCGAATGGTAATGTTTTGTTCTGTCTTAGATAAGACAGCATACAATCCAAATCCTATTAAAGGATATACGAATGTATTTTTTGAGGCTTTTGTTGCAAACATAGTTCTTGATTTATAAGGGTATAGAAAGATATTTTAAACAAACTTAAAAAATATTAACCACAAAACCATAGGTTCGAATTAATTTTGTATATTTATATATATGAAATGCAAAAACTGTAATATAAACGAAGCTGTTAAGTATAGCAAATATGCCAAAGGAGAATTTTGTTCTAAAATCTGTGCTGCTTCTTTTTCTACTAAAGAAAAAAGGATTGAGATAAATAAGGCGGTGTCTAAAAAAATGAAAGGTCATAACAAGAATATACCTAAAGCAAAAATAAATTGTTTGTTTTGTTGTAAAGATGTTTTTGTTAGACTAAGTCGCTCTGGACAAAAATTTTGCTCCAAATCTTGTAGCAAGAAGCATTATATGTCTCAAGGTAATATAGCTAGTGAGCTAGGTAAGAAATCTGTGACCAAACAAAAAGAAACAAGAAGGAGTAAAAATGAAATTTATTTTGGAGATCTTTGTATAAACAAATTTAACACAGTATTGTTTAATGAACCAATGTTTAATGGTTGGGATGCGGATGTTATTATTCCTGAATTAAAAATTGCTGTGTTATGGAATGGTAAATGGCATTATGAGAAAATAACAGACAAGCATTCAGTAGAACAAGTTCAAAACAGAGATAGAATAAAACTATTAGAAATAGAAAAAACAGGTTATAAATCGTACACAATTAAAGATATGGGTAAGTGGAATAAATTGTTTGTGGAAAAAGAATTTAAAAAATTTCTTGCTTTTTTGTAACTTTATTATTATATTTACGTATAAGTTAATAGAAAACAAAAAAATTTAGATATTTAAAGATATATATTGCGGGGTGGAGAAGTGGTATCTCGTCTGGCTCATAACCAGAAGATTTCGGCGGTTCGAGTCCGTCCCCCGCTACTAAAAGCCTGAAAGGGCAGACACCTAAAACGTCCCAATTAAAGCCAGGATATATAAACGGGGACACTGGTACAAGTTTAGGTTTAAAAATTAAAAAGAAATGAATAGAATAATTAACATAGAAACTGTAGTCGAACGTGAGGAGGAAACTCTCATGAATGGCTATACCTTGTGTTAATATAAGATGTTTTAGGGAGAGAATCCCACTTATTTAAAGAGGATGGTCAGAAATGATTATCCTCTTTTTTTTTGGCCCCATCGTCTATCGGTTAGGACGATACCCTTTCACGGTATAAAGGCGAGTTCGATTCTCGCTGGGGTCACAAATGCTGCTGTATGCAAAACAGGACAAAGCGCCCAGACTTTCAATCTGGTTCAGTCTAAACAATTGAGTGCGGGTTCGAGCCCCGTCGGCAGTACTTATTTATTTGCTCCTATCGTCTAAAGGCTTAGGATTTCAGGGACTCAACCTGAGGATGACAGTTCGAGTCTGTCTGGGAGTACTAAACGCCAAAAAGCGAGTAATTTAATGTTTACTCGCTTTTTGAAATTAGATTTTATAATTGAACTTAAAACAGGGAGAACTTAAAATTAATTGTCCTCCAAAACAAAGCTGTCAATAACCTCATCGTCAATTAAATGTTCTTTAGCCAATGCAATGTATAGGTGCATATCGTAATTGTCAATCTTCATTTCTTCCCACAGTTTCATGATTTTTTTTTCACTTTTTGTGTGACCTACAAAGTCTTCTCTGCCACTATCATCCATAGCAGATATATAGAATATAATTTTTGCGTCAGGATGATCAGCAATTTTTGAGCTACCTATTTTTGTTCTCTTTTCCATTTGTCTTATTTTAAAAGTTGAATAGCCATTTTTTCGAAATACTTAAAAGCATCGTCTAAGTTTCTAAATACATCAAGACGTACTTCGCCTTCTTTTACTTTTAAATATCCATATCCTTTATCGCTTTTATATTCTTTAAAATTACCTTCTCTTAAAGATTCAGTCTTGCCAGCAAAAGCAAGGTATGAAAGATTTAAGTATTTTTGATTATTAAAGCTATGAACGTGCAAGATACCTTTACGTTCTTTTAGTTTCTCTAATACGTCTTTAAATGCATAATTGTTTTTATACTCTCCAATAAAATCAGCTACACTTTTATCAAAGTATGGCTTAATATCTTTTTTACAAGTTATAACACCATTTAAAGTCCTGTCAGGGATACATCCCCAATGACCTTCACCCAACATAACTCTCGTTTCTCCATTCCGTGTTACAACGTCTTGAATGGTTGTTTTATATACCTGAACAAGATGATTGTCAGTTGAGCTTGTTGTACTTGATAAGATTATTTGATTCAGTTTTAATTTGCTCATAATGTTTGTTTTATATATGAATAGAATAAAAAAAGGGGAAACTTAAAAATCTCCCCTCAATTTTTTTTACCAAGATGCTTGATAATAAAAATCACACTCCACCTCTTCACTTTCTTTTAAAAGTCCTTCAAGCAGCTTAATTGTTTCTTTTACTTCTTTAAAATAATACTCATCATAGTCAGTGCCACCAAAGAAGAACCCACCTCTTGAAGGCAATACTTTAGTTGCATTATTTTTGTCCGCAACAACAGCCTTAAGCGTTTCAAGCAATTCTTTTAGCTTTTCTGTGCTTACATAAGATTCCTGGCACTCATCTTTGCCACCTTGACAATTCTCAACGAACCAACCATGAAGTGCATTGAATTTTCTCCAATAACCCACTTGTTCAGTGATATAAGAAATTCGTTCAGGTTTAATGTCCTTGCGAACTTTACCAGCTTTTTTAACAATAACTTTATGTTTCTCTTCAGGAGTTTGGTGATTCCAATTCTTCACATAACTCTTTTTGTTCAAATACATATCTAATCCCATGATTTCTTTTTTTTAGTTGTTTATATATGAATAGAATAATTTATAGGGAGAACTTAAAAATTAAATCTCTTTAAATTCACAAAAATCTTCAAGATCACGCAAATCAATTCTGCCATGAGCAGTTGAACTATAATAACCTTGAGTCTTATATCTCTTTGCCCACTCCTTAAAAGCCTTTACAGCTGCATCAAAGTTTTTGTATGATGAGTGTTCAAATTCGATCTCAAATCCATCAGGAGAGATTACTGCTACTCGCTTTTCTTTTGTCTTTGTCATAATTGTTTGTTTTATATATGAATAGAAACAAAAAAAGGAGAAACTTAAAAATTTCTCCTTTTAATTTATTTATGCATCTTTGCCAAATGCTTTTAAGAATACCTCCTTTGTTGGTAACTTATCTAATGAAAACTTCTTTTTAAGTTTACAAGGATAGTAATCTCCTTTTTTGACCCCTTTATTGTATTTAGCAAAGCGTTCTCCTTGTTTTACAGGCATTTTTTGAAACCCCTTATACACCTCCAAAGTTCGCTTATCTAAGTCAATAACATATGACCACTCACAAAATAAGCTATCAGCTGCAAATTCTTCGCTATTGGTTAAACCTGTTAATTTCTTTTTATAAACTGTTTCCAAAATTTTGCCACCCATATCTCTGCTTAAGTGTGGATAGTTTTCTACCCAATTTGGATCAGCATTTACTTTTTCCACCTCTTTGTCTGTAAGCCAACGAAGTGCCTTTACTTTCTTTTTAAATTTCTCCAAGTCGCACTTTGTTAAAAAGTCTAAGATTGTTACTCCTTGTCCAGAAGGATAGTGATCCCATTGTCCGTATTGTGCAACTTTTGTTTCCGCACTTTCAATTACCATTGTTAAACCACGTGTTCCCATTTTTATCAGTTTTTGTTTGTTTATATATGAATAGAATGATTTGTTTGTGAAACTTAAAAAGATTATTTAAGATAAATATAAGATACCCAAAAATGCTCCAGGTTAATTTGCTGTTCATTGCAATCATCCATAAATTCAGCCATTCCATATACAGCAATCTCTAAGTGTTTAAATGCATCACCATTACCTTCATCTCTGTCTACACCTTTATTTTCTGCAAATTTTTTAGCATCAGCGCTTGATTTGAACGTTTCGCCTTGAATTGTATCTGCGATTTTTCTGCCGTTTGAGTAACGGTCTACTGGTATTAATACCACTTTTACTACTGCTTCCATATTTTAAAAATTTGTTTTTTTTACATGAACCAAAACTGAATTTGCTAATCTTTCTTTAAGTTTTTCTATTTCATCAACCAAATCTTCTCTAGCACTTGAGCCTTCTTTCTTTTGATCAAAATTATCAAGTTTATTTTCTTGCTTGATAATTATTTTTGCGAGTCTTTCTATTTCTGCGTTCATATTAATATAGAATTAAATTAGGGAGAACTTAAAAATTAATTACCCACATTTAAAAACCCTGTGTCAGTATGTCTGCGAAGGAGTTTATTTGTCCCTCTTTTAAACATCCCCTGCATTCCAGGATAATAAAACTCATCATCCTCTTTCATGTAGCGAATATAAACATCCGCCCTCGTTAAAGTTTTCAGATAAGCATCCGTTGCCTTAATGAATTTTGGTGCATTGCGTTTTTTGAATTCCGCCTGGAGATCTTTTTTGAAATCTTCAATAACAGGATTGCCTGTTTGGATTATATCTAAAGACTCGATTGCTTTCTCCAAATCTTTTGCTTCGTACTTTTTCATGTTGATATAGAATAAAATCAGGGAGAACTTAAAACTTTAATAAAGGTAAAAGGTGATTGTTAAAAGAATCATCCGAACTGTCAATGGTATGGCACATTCTTTTTAATTCCTGACAAGCCTTTAAAATCTTTCCTGAGCCACCAAAAGGGTCCAGTACCCAATCTCCAATCTTTGTCCCCTGAGCCACCAAAGTTTTAATCATCTCATAAGGCTTTGAGGTAGGATATTCTCTTAAATCAGGAGTTAATTTGAAGTCCATTATCCATTGGTCGAGATTTTCAACCTTACCTGACTTGCTAAACACATAGATATGTTCCTCAGGCATCAAATACTTGCCCATATTCATGCGATTGCCATTGCTCCATAACTTTGTATAGCTACCAATTTTATCGCATTGCTTAAGGCTTGTCTTATTGAATTGAGACATATATTTGTCATGTGCAGACTTGCTTGTCTTTCCTGAGGTGAACATGAATAATAAAGGACTTGTCTCAGTTTTTAAAAGACCTTCAAGTTTTTGAACAAACACCCCAAATTCCTGGGGAGATATTGTGTCCCTTGCAAATAAATTTCTATTGCCACCTTTTTGACCTGCAGCTGAGTATGGAATGTCCAAGAAGATAAAATCAAATAAGTCCCCTTCTGAACTTATTCTATCAATAACTTCAAGGGAGT
>Ga0315289_10015077_pt1 | contig 10744 bp, 16 predicted proteins | sample YL17G11_40_MG_FD_203452 | JGI IMG/M metagenome (GOLD analysis project Ga0315289, IMG submission 203452) | Sediment microbial communities from Yellowstone Lake, YNP, Wyoming, USA - YL17G11_40 | ecosystem: Environmental > Aquatic > Freshwater > Lake > Sediment | place: USA: Wyoming | collected...
ACATACTGTCTATCTCCTGCTTTATTTTCAAGCAAATCAATAGCAGCGGCAATTCTCGCTTCGTCCACTTTCTCACTAACTCCACTCCATCCTTTCCAATCTTCCATCAAGTTCAAAAATTCTTTACCCATTTTTAAATCTCCTTATGTTAATCTATTCCTTTTTTGCACCTTGTCAAACCTTATGTACTTTTACCGGTGCCAATACTGCTTGACCACTACCACTTGCTACATCATCCACCACATAACCAAACTTAATTCCACCTGTAACCGTATCTGATAATACCGCTGTTGTTAAATGGATATAAACAATATCCCCAGGTGCCATAGTAGCAGATGTTACTACACTTAACCACCATATTCCTTCTGTATCTATTGCAACATAAGTTGTTGCAAGTAATGCCTGTGCTACAGAATTTAAAGCAACTCCAACACCTTCATCTCCAAAGGTTACAGGTTCACCTTTAGCTAACCCTGTCGTTGCAACTGTCCCTTTTGATTTCAATTTGCTACCTAAAAGGGTAATATGTCTTCCCTCATAAGTACTACTGCACTGTTTACCAGTGGACTGTCCAGTACTATTATAAATAGGCATTTCTATATCCTCCCATTGTTATACTACTTTAAAATCATATCTTACCTTGCGGCTCTTCCCGCCATTTCTGCTGCTCTTTCTTTACTAAAACCTTGTTTGAGATACATACTTGTAAATGATTCTACAAGTTGAGCATGTTTCTTTGTTGTTTCATCTCCGGTTGTATCTCCCATTCCATGTACTGACCCTGCTTTTGATAATTCAGCAAGGTAATTTCTTTCTGCAACTACTCTCGCATTGATAGATTCTTTTACCTTTATTTCGTCTAAAGTACCATCTTCTTTTATGATGGGTTCAACTATTATTTTACTCTTTGATACTTCCGGTAAATCTTTTACTTCAACCAAAACGGTCTTTGTAATTGCAGCGACCTTTTCTGCCATTTCTTTCTTTGCAACTTCGGCAAGTCTAACATCATTTTCTTTTACTTTCTTCTCCGCTGCTTCTCTTGCCACTTTCTCTTTTGCCAGTTCATCGTCTTTTAATTTCAACTGGTCTTGTGCTTCTTTCAATTCCTTTTCCATTCTCTCCTCCTGTTGTTTTATGGTTTCTTCCGCACCACCATTTTTTGCGGATTCAAATAGACTTACTACTTGCCCGCCTGCACCCGCAACTGTTACAAAATCTACACTTGCTACTTCGTTAATTGATTTTATAATATGTCCTTTCCTTCCTTCTGCTTCACCCTGCTCACTAAGTCCTCTCGCTACATGAGATATACCAATATGCTTTCCCATTGATATAATATTCGTTCTAAACTCTGGGAATGGTTTGCATAAAGCGTATATTCCCATACCTGCTTTCCCATCTTCTTTAAAAGTCCCTTCGGAAATCAATACACCGGCAAGGTCTCTCAAACTACGTTCTGGTCTATCATGTTCTTCACTCTCTTTTGGGTGGTCCCAAAACATTAAAGTCCCTGCTTTATATTTTGACGCAGAATTTTCAAGAAGTTTCGCAGAATAATATCCACTTGACCCCCATCCTGGCTGGATTATCTTTATAGGGATATTGACTTCTTTAATATCTGATTCTTCAAGAGGAATAATATCAGAATCAAGTTTTATTTCTTCTTCTGGTTCTTTTATAGTCGCAAGATAATCATTTATTTCTTTACATATCCGTTCCCTTACTTGAAAATCAGGGACTTCTTTTAAAATAGTCTCTGCCCGTTCAATTAAATCCACCGCCTCATCAGTCTCAATTCCTTTCAATATTTCTATCAATACTTTTATTGATTCCATTTTCTCCTCCGCAAGTTTTTGAAATTCATCTGATAACCTTCTTTGATATTCTTCACTTTCCCATTCGTTTTCTTTCATCCCATCAACTACTGAGTTTGCTATTCTAATTGCTTTTGGTGCACATACTTTGTCATTTCCACCCTTTGAAACACATTTATCAAGTTCAGCATTGGCTACTTTGACCCAGAGTTCTTTCTGTTTATCTGTCAATCCACCTTTGTGAGAATCTACATCATCTTTCGTCCAAGGCATTTAAAATCCTCCAACCTGTGTATCATAAAGTACGGTACATCGGCACGCAGGATGTCCAGGTTCGTGGTCATCACCTGATGGAAACTGGTCATTTACAGGTATCCATCCTTCATCCTCATTCTCTTGACATTCTTCACTCACTCTATCATCTCCAACCGTTGCCCATGCTTTTATCATTACAAGTCCCTTATCCTGTAAATCCTCTACCAAAGCAAAGTTACCTGCACCGTAAGCATTTGCTGTTTCTGTTACTGATACAAGTTCCGCTCTATTCCGTATATGTAATTGCGGTTTCCGTACGGAAAACTCAGTAAATTTATTCTTAATATCTCTCGCCATAGTTGCATAAGATGTCCCTTCGTCCACTCCTTTTGTTACTATCCGTGCTATCTCTTTACGGGTAGTCTCATTTATTGCAGTTACTTTTGCTGCTGCATTGGTACGGAGATAATCAACTGCACGTGGATTTTTAAGGTTAAAAGATAAATCTATTCCCCATCCAACGGATTTTGCCAGAGTATTATATCCCGCAGCCATTGCTGCACCAGTATTTTTTAACATTTTATCTGTCATCTTTGTTTGTGTTTTTAATTTAACAGTACCCCAAATTCTACTTACATCATCAGTAGTAAAACTCTCTTTAAATTCAGATTGATACAAAGAAAACTCTCTTAAAAAATGGTATCCCTGTATCCTGAAAATATCTTCAAAATCTTCCTGCATTGCTTTTTTTATAGGGTCAATTATCCTATCTCTATATGCTTCTAAAAACACTTTTTCTGATTTCAATAACATTCTATTTATTTCAAGTAATGGTCTCATTCTTTTTAAGTATCTCCTCAACCTGTTTTCTTATTTCTCGGATTGCTTTAACCGCCTCCGTTGCAGTCTTAGGCATTGTTTCACCTGTAGGCAATGTATCAGTCTCCTCTGGAAATAAAGTGTCCATTGCCTTGTCTATATCATCAACCTCAAGTGCCTGTAATAACATTCTGGTAGTTGTTTTCGTGTCCAAAGTCCCTGCTGGTGCTTGACCATTAAGCGTTGCTGCGGAAACTATCGCATTGACTCGTTTATCAAATTCATGTTGTGTAAGTTCAGGGAATCGGATATGAATAAGTCTGCTGGTATCCTCTTCACCTTCTGGTACTACTATTTTTAATCTTCCATGTGCAATGGCATTATCAATATTATATTGTAAAATATCATTGAAAATGTCATACCATAAAGATTGTCTGGACTGGAATTTTAACTCCATTGGTCTTTCCATCGTTGTTGAGGTAGAAAGGTTGCCGGTAGACGGGTCTCCAAAATAATGTTCATATATTCCTGTTGCTGCACATACCATCAAAAGTAATCGTCTTGCATCGTCCATTGATGTAGTTGCTCCTGCTGTTTTTATCGGGTCAAGTTTAAACCCTTCTGTCATACCTGCTATGTCTGCTATTTTATCCTCTGAGCCAGAAGTCTTTACTTTTCCACTTGCCGTTTTTACACCTGTTTTAGTTTTTCCAATCAATGTCCATGCAAACCGTGCATAACTCTTTACTATCGTTGACCAGTTTTCTAAAAACTCTTTATATGCTTTCGCCCAGTCTAAAGCAGCATAAACTTCACTTATCCCAAACTGCATTTTGCTTAATTTATTAACTGCTACATGATAGATATAAACATCTTTAACTATCTCATAACTACTACACCCAGCATCACTAATTACTTGTATCTCATTTGTCTGTGGTGTTGTAAATCTATAATCACGATATAAAACTTTTTTTAATCCACCTTTAGGAGTAGAATATTCTCGTACATAAAACCATGTTTCGGAATAATCTTCTGGGTTAGTTATTTTGGCTGGAATTTCATCAAACGGAATCATACGGAGTTTAATACCTTCTTTTCCTGGGAATAAAGTAAAGAATAAGTTAGCATATATCTGTAACTCATTTTCTTTTTCTTCTAATCCCTGCTGATTTTTAAGTTCTTCTTTATTTTTAGTAAGGAAAGATTGTATCTCTTTATCTACATCATGATTTTCCGCTTCTATATTCACACCACCACCGAAAACATAAGAAGTCTGGATTTTTACTGCTCTACCAATTAGAGGATTTTTTATAAAGTAAAGTAATGCTGCCTTGCAGATAATAGTTAATGCACTTCTGGAAAATTCCTTATCTATCCCTATTGAAGAAATATTCATCCATCCTAAATTTTCACCTTCTAACTCTTCAATCCGCTCTTTAAGAAGTTCCGTCTCTTTAGCAACTGCGGAAAGTTCTTCAATCTTCTTTTCCTGCTCTTTAAGTATTCTCGTTATTTTTCTCATAGTTATCAATTTCATAACTTCTTAAGTTAACTATCACATACGCTTTTTATTCTGTCAAATATTTCTTCCTAACTTCCGAAGTTCCTAACTTCTGAACTCCATTTAATTAAGACCTCACCCCTTTTCTTTATTTCCCAGGATAGATTATTCTGGAATATAAAGTTTTCTATTCTGATTAAGATTAAATATAAAAGAGATTAAAGGGGTTAAAATATAAACAGCGAAAAAATCTCTTTTTTTCCTGGTCGTGGGTTGTGAGTAACAGGTAAAAGCACATTGCCCACTATTTTTAAAAAACATTTCCTTTATTTTGAGGTTTTTAAACAGGTCAAAAAGTTCTAAAACACCTGATTTTATCATTTTATTAGGCGAAGTTCATAAGTTAGGAAGTTCATAAGTTAGGAAGTTCATAACTTTGTATCTCCTTTTAAAACATACTTTCTAAATATCAATTCCTGTGGACTGGTATTTTCTTCTTTATTAACCCATTTACCATCTTCAAAATAATGCGTTATCTTTCTACTTGCAGAATGTCCTTGTCCGCAGGTATCAGTTATCTCTAATATAAACCATTGTTTTCTATCCTCACACCATATCAGGTCATACATCATATATTGCCAGTTCATTTTATAATTTATATGCCTGCATAGAGTCAATAGTTCTGGTGGTGTATCAGGATAACTATCATACCCTTGACTACTTGCTATCAATGTACCTGGTTTATTGCTCTGATAAAAACTATATGCAATATCATCTCCTATCATAACAATTCTGAATATACCAGGTGCGGAGATATATTCCTGGCAATAAAAGAGTCCCTTCTCTCTTTCTCCTGTTTGATATTCCAGTCCAATTCCAAAACATTCATCAAGTTGAGGTATTGATTCAATAAAGTTATTACAAAACCGAGTACTATAACTTCCGGCACCTGCATTTGCCTTTATTACGATAGGATATTTTTTAAGTTTCTGGAGATATTTAACTGCTTCTAATTGACTATAAAATATATGTGTTTCCGGGTGCGGTATATTTTCACTTTGGAAAGTATATGTCTGGTAAACTTTATTATCATAAAATCTGTGTACATTCCAATCAGGTATTAATAGTAAACCATGTCCTTCTAAAAATTGTCTCTGCATATTATCTTTTTCTTCTGCCCTGAACATATGTCCTGACCTCCAGAAAACTATATCTGGGGAATAGTCTAATATGTCAGGAATAAATCTATCTAAAAAACTGTTAAATATTCTATACTCTATTTCATTCTGTTGACATAACAATTCCCAGTCATTAGACCAGACTTTTTCAATGCACCCGGAATCCTCTACTATTGCTATTTTCATTTTAATGTTTTTCTCCCTTCTAAAACACCTAATATATAACCCAAATAAAAACCGAGAAATAAACCTAATAAAAACATTAAAATCATTTTATCTCCTTTTCAAATATTTCCCTAAATGTTACTGTATCATAAGTATTACCGATTATTCGTGCTAACTGAATTATATGGTCTGTTATCTCGTGGAGGATTATAATACAATATTCAGTCCCCTTAAGTCGTAATGATTTTAAGTATCTGCAAAAAACTACAATATCCGTTGATGGGTGAACACAAAATATTTTATCAATATATGGTTTTAATTTTTCAGGAGTTTCAGGTATTCGTAGCAGATACTCCTTCTCTCCTTTTTTATCACGCCAGAAATAATCCCTTATATATGGGAAAATAGAGGATATAAGGGATAACTGAAATGCCTTCATATCAGTATAAGCAAACGATACGGGCTTATACCCTACTTCCTGTTCAAAAATATCCATCTGCGAAAGAATAACCCGCTTAACTTTATCTTCACCCCATCCTTCGTATTTAGAAGAATATCCATGAAATCCTATCTCATTATGTTTTGCAAGTAATCGTACATCGCCCCAGGTTAAGATATTCAGTTCTTTTCTTCCATAATGACTTATTACTTCGGTCGCATCTGGCAAAATAAAATAGGTAGACGGTACAAGCGTTTTATTCCAGAAATTTACTTGTGTTTTAAGCCCATCGTCTAAAGTAAAACAAATTTTCATTATTTTCTCCCCAAAACATAATCAAACATTTCTTTATATTGTATTGTTCTTTTTTCCCATGTCCACCCAGAGAGGATTCTATCTCTCAATATCTTTCCCATTTTTTCCATATCACTATTTCTCATAAGTTCTATTTTCTCCTGTAAATCAGAGAGGTCATCCTTGACCAAAAACCCACCGTCATTACTTATAATCTCTTTCGCTGTACCTACATCAGTTGAGATGATAGGGATTCCACATGCTGCTGCTTCTAAAAGTGTATTACTGCACCCCTCTGATATAGACACCTGGCAATAACAGTCAAGAGACTGGTAAAATCCTGGCATTTCGGTATGTGGAATTATCTTACCCATAGTTTGAGTTTTTAATTTTATATCAGATAAAAGATTAACTGTCCATTGTAATTCTTCAAGCCGTTTCCCTTTATGTTTAAAGTTCCCCGCCCAGCCGAGAGTAAAGACTTCGTTCTTCTCTTTTTCAGCAGGACAGAAAAGGTCGGTATCAACCCCATTTGGAATATAAAATAATGGTGTATCCGTATAAGAAAATACAATAGATAAATGGTTACGGTTAAATACCGAACATGCAAATGACTGGTTAATTTTTTCTGCAACCTCCTCAGGAGAATAACTTACCATACCGGAGAGAGATGTAACTATTTTATTACGAGGTATTTCTCGTCCTATCCCTATCAGATTATATCCTGCAAAATATATCAAGTCATATTTCTCAATATCCAGTATAGGATAATCGTGGGAATATGCTATCTCAAAATTAAAATCATTACTTAAATATCTCATTAACATATTACATCGGTTCTCATAAGCCCATCCTTTACGGTCTGCTATCAATAAGATATGAGGTATTCTATTCATTATAATTTTCTGTTTTTTTTTCCACTATTAAATATTTCCAAGTATGCTTCTGCTACTGCTTTATGGTTATGATTCTGTTCAGCAAACTCTCTGCCTTTAGTTCGTAAGGTATCGTATAATATAGGGTCATTCTTTAGTTGAGTAATACATCCAGCCAACTCACCGTCAAATCTGTCCGTAAATAGGCAAGTCTGCTTATGTTTGAGATTATCTCCATGATACCCTACCTTTGTTATAATTACAGGGATACCACATGCCAGACTTTCCATTACACAATTATTACATCCCTCAGAAAGAGATGGCAAAACAAAACAAGATATTTTACTATAAAAGTCATCATACATTTTCCTGTGGGGAATGAAGTAATCAGGATATATAGCAGTATTTAATTTCACACCTGCTTTTTGACATGCGGAATAGACTATCTCAAATCCCTTAGCGAATCTATAGTTCTCAAGTCCATGATGTGCAGCATAACCTACTGTAAATTCTTCCAGTGGTGTTATTGGTTTCCATATATCAAGGTCAATTCCATTTGGGATAAGGTAAACATCTTTTGACCGTACTTGACTTATCCCTTCTTTTAAAATGTTACTTGTTACGATTATTGCCTTACATGATTTTAATGCAGGAACATTGAACGGATGAATACTACCTAACCGGATAACAGATTTTTCAGGGATATAATAATCTGATTTTATCAGTTGCGTGTTCTGATATAAGATAACATCGTTTTCTTCTAATTGCTGCAATGCCTTATTCCCATAAAATGCTTCTGCTGATACCCTTGTAATTACATGACCTTGACTCTCTATGTATTTCCATACTGGGTCAATGGTCATACCAAAAGACCACGGTTCACCATTAAATAATGGTCGCAGTTCAAGAGATAAGATTCTCATTCTCCTCCTTTATATTGTTGATATACTTACAGGGTCATCAAATATAATTCTTGACCCATCTAAACTCTCAGGCAATAAATGAGTATATACCGCTCCCCTGGTAGCATCCATTGCATGGTTATTTATCTTAACTGGTTCTTCCAATACTTCCCCATGTTTAGTTCTAAATGAATATGATTTTACTTCTCTTAAAATATTCACTGACCCTTTTATAATAAAATACTTCCGTTTCTGAATCTCTCTTATCCCTGCAATTACACTCCCTGGCCCCTTTGTCTGCGGTATGACATTATATCCTGCATTGGCTATTGTTTGTATTGCCTGCGGGTCTTCCGTATCAGCATAAATATAATCTTCTGGTGTACAATAGTTACCAAGTTCTGTAACTATATCATTATCAGTCATGTGAGACCGGTAAAACTTTTCTTCCGTATAAATTCCATTATCAAGTATAACTATCTCGATTAAAGTAGCAGGATTTGACCAGCCAAAGTCAAGTCCGAAAATCTTTTCTCCCTCAGGCAATTTATCATACTGCTGCCAGTGGTTATATATCAATGCTCCTAACTTACCACGCAGTCCAAGTCCAAATACACGCCAGTAATTCTCGTCTGCTTCTTTATATCCTTCAATCTCATTTCTTTCCTGTAAACTCAAAAACTCTTTATTATCAATATAAGTTGAGTTTAATAAGATGGTATCTTTCCGAGGTAATACTTCATCGTAAATCCAATGGTTTTGTTCTGATGGGTTATAATCAAAAAATAATGTTTTTCTTGTCCTCATTGCTATTTGTCTATAACTATCCAGGTCAATCTCATTACTCTCATTTAACCAGGCATAATCACGCCGAACCCCCCTTACCTTTTGCCCTACATCCAACCCATAAAACTCTATCATGTTACTGTTTAGCATATACACATTATCAGTTTTATTATGATTTTCCTCATTATAAAGTTCATTTTGTTTCAAGATATTTAAGAAATCTAACATAGCAGACTTGCGTAAATCCGGTAACGTTGCTCTGATGATAGAGTACCTATTACCAGGGTTAGCAAAACAGTTTAAAATTATTGCTTGACATATACTCCATGTCTTGCTACTACCGGACCCGCCTTGATTAACTATATTCCTATATTCTTCTTTCAAGGCAGTATAAGTCCGTTCAAGTACATTCGTCCCCTTTATTTTCAGTATCTTCTGGTTTATATCTATTGACAATCTCAACCTCTACCCTGTTTATTTGTTCTCCCCCCGAAGTTATATCTAATGACTGAGGAGGCAAACCATCAATGTAATTCCAAATTAACTTTACCGCCTTACTATCCCCTAATAATGCAGACTGTAAAACTTTCTTTGTCAATGCTTCTCCAGCAGTTATCTCTTTCCCATCTTTCAAAGTAACTTTTTCTTCCTGTAATAACTTTTTTATAATCGTGGTTAGGGAATAAGTACCTTTTGGTCTTCCATTTAGGTTAGCCGTATTTCCTGGTAATAGTCTACCATGTTCATCTCTTGTAACTACTTGTTTCTCGCTTGTTTTATCTTGTTCTTCTATCATAATCAATCACCTCATAAATCTTTTAACATAACCAGAGTAATATGTCAAATTATTCACTCCAATCTATCCACATGCTTTTCTCTTGATATAAAATTGAAACAGTAATCACAGTAACATTTACATCCATATGTTCAGTTTGGGTCATATTAATAACTTTTATTCCATCTCCATAATTTTCAAGAAAAATATTTATATTTGTTTGCACTGCCTCTATATCTCCATTAAAAATAATTATTTTATACACTTTTCACCTCAAATTTAGGCAGTCTCTTATCAAAACTTAAAAACTTCTTTTCCAACGCTACTGAACCCTTTTTAAATTTTGATTTCTGTTTACTCATCTTCCACTTCCTTTAAAATTTCTTCAATTCTTTCCAATTTTCCATTTCTTTTCCATAAAAAATTTAACCGAGTGAGATTTTTCTTTCTCATCCCCTTTAACTCTTTTACAGGCGTAAAAAATACCGCAACAGGAAACTCATAATAATTTGCAATAATTTCCAATTTTTTTAAACTTATTAAAACTTCATTTCTTTTCTTCACTTTTCACCTCCTTCTTATCTTTTTCAAAAACACAATTTATCGTTTGTTTATATGGGATATTATTTCGGTCTGTAGTATATACTATATTTCTATATTCACACCCCTCACAACCTCCAAACCTAAAAATAATCGGTTTTCCAGTAGCGGGACATCTATCAGATTTTATCTTTAAATACCTCATTTTCCACCTCCGCTTTCTTTAAATCTCGTCCTGTGTTCTACCTCTCTCATCAATACAAACGGCAGACCCTTTTTCATTCGTTAAAATTTTGTCGATGAGAGTAATCAAAGGTTGACCATTTCTCCGTTTCCAAATTTCTATGGCTTCTTCACCTGCTTTTTCTCCATCATTTGTGTTCACATCATAGTATTCC
>Ga0315289_10015079_pt1 | contig 10743 bp, 9 predicted proteins | sample YL17G11_40_MG_FD_203452 | JGI IMG/M metagenome (GOLD analysis project Ga0315289, IMG submission 203452) | Sediment microbial communities from Yellowstone Lake, YNP, Wyoming, USA - YL17G11_40 | ecosystem: Environmental > Aquatic > Freshwater > Lake > Sediment | place: USA: Wyoming | collected...
TTTATGTAATAATGATTGTTATGGGAGGAAGAGCTCGAATGATTCAGGACATAATGCGGCAGATGTAGAAGGTAACTAATCCAAAGTTTTTACCGCAAAGAGCGCAGAGTAGTCGCAGAGAACCGCAGAGAAAGACTTGAAGAAGAGAAAATAATCATTTAGACAAAATGAACAGGATTAATCTGGATAAAAACTTAGAAGAAAATTATCCTGTATATCTTTAAAATCCTGTTAATCCTGTCAAATTATATCTTAGTCAGTTTATACTCTGCGAATTTTGCGTCTTCTTTGCGTCCTTTGCGGTTTCAAATAGAAATCTCTGAAAAACTGACAAAAGATACCTTTGTTCATAGTCCCCACTTTAGTGGGAATAAATTTTACCTGCTAAAGCAGGGACTACAAACTTATTTAAATATATGTTTTAGCTTTGCTTTTTCGTCACGGTTCCCCGACCGGCTCGACCAGGATTACCACCTTCTTCTCGTGTTCCAAAATCCCCCTCATAAAGAGAATCAACAAAGCTTCCCCGTTTTTTTACAGTAGTTAAAACTTTTATGATTCCATCAATAAGTTGCTCAGTATATATTTTACTCTTAGGCGATGGAACAATCTTGGCATCTCCAAGAAAACGAAATATAGTTCTCAATGAATTAAACGTATCAATCCGTGACGCAATTGTAATGGCTCCACGAGAATAAGCCTCATCTGTTGATGCAAAAGTAATCATATCCACAGGAAGAGATGCCGCCAAACCCGCATGTAATGCAGTTATGGTGGCTGATTGTGAACGGTCAGTGGTCTGTGTTAAAAATGCAATCGGTTCTCCAGCCCAGATTGGTGCATCAATAATCGAACGAAGAGCAAAAATCTTCGCTGAATTGTAATCCACAAAATTATTATTCATCTGACCATACAACATCGCATAAGGAGCAAAACAAAATAATGGCTTCAGAACTGGTCGAGCACCCAATTTCAATCCCAATGCTGCAACGATAAGCATACCAGCAAAATTCTTGAAGGTCGGAATCCCACTCAATTCATCATTCGCAGGTATATCATACGCAACGTTCATCTGAGCCATTATTTTTATGGCATTAACAGCATCGATTGTGAGTCGTGCTGGGTCTGTACCTGCATTTATTGAACCATACACAGGATTAATCTTAGAAAAATCAGCTTTAATCTGACCTGCATAGAGAGCGGTCTCGACGGTATTTAGTCCTCGATGAGCTCTCACTTGAAAATAAAGTCCTTTTCGCAGATGTTTTTTTACGAATGCTATGTTTTCAAAAGTTGGAATAGTGCCGTCTTCTTCGTGTGAAATCAATCCTTGCAAAAGCCCTTCCATTCTTGCGACCCAGGATGGACAGATGAAAATACTTCCATCAATTCCGCATTCTGCCGCAATATAATTATGCACAATATCCATTATCGGACATCCACTACCAGTAAAAATAATTACTTTCGGTTGTGATGGAAGATGCTGAATAGAGCGGGTCGAACTTGATGGTTTAATTTTTCCTAAATTTTCAATTTCTTCATCTGAAACCTTACGTGTGCCTGAAATCAGCTCCCCTTTTGTATAAGCATTCACAATAGGCTCATCGCAAAATGCAAGATATTCCTTTGTCAACTTCTCAATTTTGCCAGGATGATTAAACATCTCCATTCTCAATTCAGCACGTCGAATTCCGGGAGATGTTTTATCTTCAGCCCAACATAAAATCTGGTCGGTAATCGCATCCAAAAGTTTCTTAATTATGGGATTTTTAAGGTCATAACTATATTTTGCAATAATATTTTCTTTCTTTTTTTCTCTCTCAGTATCTGAGACAAAAGTTCTACCTTCAATATATGCCACAGCCTCTTCCACAGTACATCTCTCGGTAAAACCCATATCAAAACCAAGTTCGGCTGCCATCTCAGACGTTACTGCTTTGCCACCGATAATAATTTTTGACTTTTCTCTAATTCCTGCGGCATCCAATTGGTCAACTAATCTTGCCAAAAGCTCCGCCACATTATAACCCATAGTTCGACTAACTAAAATATAGTCGAAATGCTTTTCTGAAGCTCTTTTCACAATCTCTTCGATAGGTAAATCGGGGGGAAGAACAACAGTTTGATGACCCGATTCAATTAAATTCTTATTTATCATTCTGATTCCGAGGTCATGAACAGGGTCAAAGGGAACTAATAATATGGAATAAGTTTTTTTCATATCCAATTAACCAAAAATCAAAAATTTTTAAACCACGAATTGCACAAATATCCGCTAATTTGATTCGTGTAAATTAGTGTGATTCGTGGTTTCCTATTTTACCCACCCATATTGGTCACCTGGCTTATAGACATAACCACGAAGTCTCACACGAGCACTTGTTCCGCTAAAATCCAGAGAAATAATATCACCTTCTTTAAAGCCAAGCTCCTTTATCAATCTCAATGACAAGCTTTTCCCTTCAGCTTCAGTCGAGCACAGAAACACAGTCTCAATATCAATTGCATCAACAACCTTTTCAAACACACTTTCCTTCATCGTAAAATACCTTCTTGTTATTTAAACTACAAGATTCTTCGCTTCGCTCAGAATGACAATTTGAAATCTCCAAAATATTAACAAACTATATTATGTCATTCCGAACTTGTTTCGGAATCTCAATTGGGATGCTGAAACGAGTTCAGCATGACAAATAAAAGAATCTCACTTTTGAAGTACTTCAGAGGTCACAACTTAAAATTGTCAGTTGTCCGTTTTACATTTTAAATTTTTTAATTGATCTTGTCTATCCTGTCAAATATTTCTATAAAATCCCTGCATGCTCACACATTATTTCAATTAGCATTACCAATCCACGAACTGCTTTCCGCATCTTCTCATCAATTAGCTGCCCTTTCGAATCGCAAGTTCCTAATCCGGGTGAAATAAAAATGTTTGCATCATAAGCAATCGTTGGGAAAATCCCAATTTGCGACATCCCTGATTGAAGAATATTCGTATTTGAATACATATCTTCAATCGTAAAAATCGGAACACCAAGTCCATCGCTATCCAACCAGCTATCCTCATAATTAATCTCAACTGCCCAGGAATTTTTACTCTTCGTAATCGTGAAGTATTTCCGAATCTTATTATCCAATTTCGCAAATTCTTCCTTAACAAGTTTATACAAATCATCCAACGGTTTTAACAATACTTCTGGCTTATCGCGTAAAACCTTTAATGCGGCTATTTGTCCTGAGAGAGCTTCCTTGCCAGGGTCATTCGTAACATAAGCCGCTTTACCATAAGAGACCGTCGTTCCCCAACGTGCTCCGTGCATTCCTAATGCCCTGCGAATAGCCACAAGTGGCTCTTCCTTTCCGATAACCAATCCACTGGTTGGTGCACCACTTGCTTTATCCATACTGTATAAAATAACATCACAACCGATTTTGCGAATATCAGCACCGATAAATGGTAATCCCCACGCATTATCAATTATATACGGGATATTATATTTTTGAGCTAATTTAGCAATTCCTGTTTGTAGTTTCGGTGCTCCACTCTTCTCTTTCTCTCCATAACCATAGCCGGGTGTATCATAACCAAGCGATGAGAATCCGACTAAATCAATGCTATGCCTTTCTGCAACTTCTGCTAACTGTAACAATGATTTATCTGCATCAACGTACTTCAATAATGGAACCGGATGAAATTTAATCCCATGACAATCGTATCTCGCACCTACTAACGGAACCAATATAACATCTAAATTATATTGACGTTTTCCCATAAAACCTAATTCGCCTGCTGTAGAACCTCTATCGGCAAAAATGTCTTTATATTTGGGTGGAAATGGACGACCATAACCCGCTTGATGATGAATGTGACGTTCATAAGGAGCAATATAACGTCCACGATAATTATCTCCTCTACCGCTTAAAGGAGGCGTACACAAACAATCGAAACTCACCCAGAGAGACGCTTCACAAGTATTGATTGGACAGGCATCATAATCATCGCCATACACACTTTTTACCAAAGCTCTTATTTCATCTACAAGAACAGTTAGTGAAACAACTTTTTGCGCCTGTTCTTCCATAGCCTCTCTCACATCTTCACGCAAAATAGCAGGAATCCCTGACACGGCACCAGTAAGCCCCAAATTCATCTGCTCTTCAGTCTTAATTTTCAATTTCTGAGCTGCCTTCTTAAAATCAGCATAAATCGCAGGGATCTTCTTCTGCAAGTCCCTGTACATCTGGAATTTAAATCCTTTTTTACTCATTCTATATCCTCCTATTATAGCTAAATAATCTAATTAGTTTAATTTTACAAATTTAACCGTGTGGTGCGAGATTTATCTCGCAAAAATAAGCGACATGAATGTCACGCCACTGCGCTGTAGTGTCGTCGTGGTAAAGTTTTTAAATGAGTAGGGAATGGTCATACTTGTTCCCCACATTGCTTATTTCATCCCTGGCATAACGAATTCTAAAATCGAATCTAATGGAAGTTCTATCTTTTTAATATCTATACCCTTTATAGGTTTCAAAACAACATTCTGGTGATTAGGAAAATGAGTCTCATCAAAACCGATTATAACACCAATTGGTTTCCCTCCCATTTTAACAATATCTTCCACCAGAAGAACGCCCGCATCTTCTACTTCAAGAAAACCCAGATATGTTACCGAATCAATTCTTTTGCCGGGTCCTGCATCTAAATCAGGAGTACAAATCATTTCAAAAATTTCTCCCTTACGAACGGCACGAGATGCAGGATAAATTAATTCGATTCCTCTTCCTTCGATACTCCCCTTGAGAACCGCTACTACTCTGGCTCTCACAGTCTTTTTATGGGTATAAACTATATAATGTGCCTTTTTTGTTTTATAAGGGTCAGCCATTTCCTTATCACCTATAAATTGAAATTGCTAAATAATCAGGAATACAATGAGATTCTTTGCTGCTCCTTTGCGCAGCTCAGGACTTCGGCTCAAAATGACAGGTTAAGCACCCTCTCTTCTTGTGGGAGAGGGAAGTGTGAGGGATCGGTGTCATTGCGAGCAAACGAATGTGAGTGAAACAATCTCATCCTTAGAATTAAAAAACTTAGTTGTAGCGGTCGGATTCATCCGACAATATATATAGTGTGCGATAAATCGCACCGCTACATTAGACTATAAAATCTCAAACAAAACGAATATTCTGGCTAACATTATTATATCAATACTGTCAATATAAAAAGGATTTAATAGATAAGTGGTGTGACATTTATGTTGCAAAAACTGCGAGATAATAGAATTTCAAAAATTACTGTCCATAAACTAATAAATATACCCCTCACCCTTCCCTCTCCCCTCTGGGGAGAGGATTAAGGTGAGGGGATTAAAATTTGTAGTAATACAGAACACTTGATTTGTAGACAATATTTTCTGAAAATTTATAATCTTGCATCACAACATCAATTTTACTATTTATTTTCCCCCGAAACAGATATCAAAGAGTTCGCCTGCCCCTTCTTTATATATATTTATTACTGGAATAGGAAGTGTATCATTAAAAATATTATGCATCTTATTCACATTCACATAAGCAGGCTGAAAATCACCGCGTCGTCTCCCGAGTTTCGGATAAAAAGGATTCATAGTTACCGCTAAAATCGGCAAATTATGAGTGTAGGAAATCGCCACATTATTTTCTGAAAGAGAATTCAGAAGTTTCTTTATGGTCAAAGGTTCACCAGCTACTAAAAGTGAGGTCGGATTCGAAAAAACGAATCGAATTTTATCCTTTAATCCCGATAAATGTTTCGCAATCACCCCCAGAGGTTTTTGAGAAACAATTCCTGGAATAATAACTTCTTTCGCACCTTTATTAATTTCTTCTAAGACAATTCCCGCATCAGATTTATCCAAAATCGAACTTATAGAAAAATGGGGACTGACGTGAATCGTCTGTCCCGATTTCTTTTTGATTAAAGGATAAGAAAAAATATCACAGATAGCATACATTTCATCAGCGAGTTTTTTCAAATGAATCGTTCGAGCCGCACCAGTAGCAAAGATTAGCCCTTCCGCTGACATTAATGGCACCATCCGATTCATCGCACCATCAATGAGAACAAAATCAACTTTCTCTTTCAATATTTGCAAAACATCTTTAAGCGGACTTCGCTTATTCGGTCCAGCAAGAACCATAAGACCCGGTTCAGTAATCTCTACAATAAAGATTTCTCCGAGCGGAGAAAAAAGATTTGTTCGTTCAATGATTTGAAATTTTGCCTGCGCAGTCTTAAGACACTGTTCAGAAGTGGCAATAATGGAACCTCGAACAACGTTCAATCGAGGTTTAGGAAGCAAAGTAACATTATCAATCTCCTCACCATCAAAACCAATACTGGTAAGACCAACCTTAAATCCTCTCCGCACACCCTCTTCCATTAGCGCCGATAAAGTTGTCGTCTTCCCCGTATTCTTCGCAGTTCCCACAACACCAATTATCTTCGGTTTCAAATCTGACATAATGAGGAAGGATTAAATGGACATTAAAACAAAGTCAAGGGGGAAGTTTTGGATAGGGCGATATCGAGAATTCTTTAAAAACTTAGTCCAAATATTAAACATTTGTAAAACCATAAAAAAGTGAACTAACATATAATAAAACTATAAGTAATATAGTATAAGGATTGGGTTCCTTAATTTTATCTTTTCTTATTCATAGCTTCATTTTTAAGTTCCCAAAATCCACGACCAGATTCCTTAGGTTCTTTTATTAACTTTTTATGCTTGGCTCTCTCCTTTGCCCAAGCTAAATTATGTTGCCAACGGGGTATACCACCAGCTACTTTCTCTTGATACCAAGGTTGTTCAAAAATCTCATGAAAATTTAGATAAATTTCCTTTTCAACTTCATCTTTCCGTGCTTTCCTACCATGTTTTCTTAATATATCTATAATATATGGTATAAGCTCATCTTGAGATATTTTTTTATCTGGTGAAATCATATTAGGAGAAGTTTTGGATGGTTTATTTTCTTCGTTTGATTGTATAGGAGAAATAAGAAATTTTGCTTCATGATATCTAATAAACCTTTTGACATCCTCCATATCTGGTTTAAACCCACAAATTTTTTCAGTTGTTTCGGCAATAAGATCAATTAGTAAAGTATCTGCTTCTGTAACAATTTTATTCCAAGCATAAGGCATAGTCTCCTCAATCATTTTTTTCTTCAAACTGCCTTTGTAAATAGATTCTGCATGTTGCATTGCCTCTCCAGATTGTACATTACTCTTAGAAAGTAGTTCATGAAATTTTAAAGCAATATCTTTTGAATCTTGTTGGACAATATCTATAGTGTAAAATTTTCTTGATTTCCAATCTCCTTTTTTCGTGGGGAGGTAAAACCACCAAGTTATTCCATTGGTTAAGGTGGCAAGTTCAATACCTAATCTAAATGAATAATCGAGAAGTTGCTCTTGATAGTTTTCCAATTCCTCGCCTGTTTTTTTGACTTCAATAAAAACCTCATTTAAGTTCTTTATCCTAAGAGAATAATCAACACGTCTATTCTCAACTGAAAATTCAGGAGTCACTTCATCAACATTATAAGTGTTCCACCCAAGAAGTTGAAGAATAGGGAGTATTATAGCTTGCTTTGTTGATGCTTCGTCAAAAGAAGAGATTTTAGGATTGGTTTTTATACTTTCGATGAAGTAAATTAATTGGTCATTCATTTCTCTTTCTATCTTCCTTTAATGAGATCAATTATCCAAAATATAATATTTTTTTTAATCTGAAGTATACTCAAAAAATAAAATACTCTTCAAGATAAATTAAGTATTATTATGAATTAGGTATTATGCTAATTCCCATCTGCGATTTCCATAGTCATATTTTATTATATCCTTACGCTTAAGACCTTGCTCTGCATTTCGCACAATATGATCCCATTCTGGGTGGCAGGATTTATCCTTTACATGAGGACAAGGTATAGAATCATCACAAGTTTCTGGAAAACTTCTTTTAATTCTTTCTGCAATCTCGCGATGTGTCTTAGGTCCATTAATTAAAATTTTGGGGATCTCATTATAGAAAATTTTATATAGTGTTGACATTCTAATCCCCTTTCATTTGTTCTCATTTTTGTCTACATATGAATTATTGTTCCTATATTTACAATTATTAATAAATTCCCAAAAGTATTTTCTCTTTTGAATAAATCTTTTATGTATTGTTTTGAAGATCTATAGGATCAATATTTAAACTCTTCAAAATATCTCCATATACTAATTAATAATTTTGGTTAATAAATAATAATAGGCGCACCAACAAGTCTTAGTTTTCTTTTTAAAAAAAATTACTTTAACATTATCTATTTTAAATGAATGATACTTCAACTTTTATACTGATATGAAATCCTCTGAATATCAGTGGCTTTGCCTGTGAGGGGGTCGATATCGATGAGGACGGCGGAGAGTTTGATGTCGTGTTGGGCAACTTTGTGGCGAGCAAGCATTTGCGTTTGAAATGTATTTATAATTGTTTCTTTCTCAACTCCAATTACAGAATCATACGGTCCTGTCATTCCTACGTCCGTAATATAAGCAGTTCCATTCGGCAAAATTCTTTCATCAGCAGTTGGAATGTGTGTATGCGTGCCAATACAAGCTGAAACTTTCCCGTCTAAAAACCATCCCATTGCAACTTTCTCAGACGTCGCCTCAGCATGAATATCAACAATGATAATCTTTGTATGCTGACGCATCCACTCAATCTCTCTTGATACGGTTCGAAAGGGACAATCGCAACAGTGCATAAAGACCCTTCCACAAATATGTATCACACCGACTTTGTATTGTTCTTGAGCTAAGAAAATCCCGGAACCTCGCCCCGGAACTCCTTCTGGAAAATTCAATGGTCTCAATAACCGTTCTTCTCTATTTATATACTCTATGATTTCTTTCTGGCTCCAGATATGATTCCCACCAGTAATGACATTAATCCCATTATTGAAAAATTCATCAGCAATGGGCGGAGTAATTCCCTTTCCACCCGCACTATTTTCTCCATTCGCAATAATGAAATCGACATAGTCGCGAGTTAAAGAAGGTATGGGAGATTCATCTGTCCCGATTTTTCCCAGGAAATCATAAGTAGCAAGACGGCCCGGCTTCCCCACAACATCACCAATAAATAAAACTTTCAAACTAATTCTCCATTTCTAAGAGGCACATCAATCGCACTCGAAATGTTTTTCAATTGTAGGGGCGGGAGCATCTCACCCTTAAATACGGGCGAGGAAACCTCGTCCCTACAGTGCAATTAATTGATAAATTTGATTTATATATTTTTGAACAAAATAATTTATATATCAGTTGAATTGTGAAAGGCAACTGTTTTTAGAAAAGATGGTGAAAAATCTTATAGGAAAGACATAACTCAAAAAATTTACAGAAACCACGAAGAACACGAAGAAAAATATTATATCACGCAGAGAACGCAAAGTCCGCTGAGAAATAAATATAATATCATTGTTATGTTTCTTTAAGATTAGCGAAGATTTGCGAGATTAGCGGTTAAAAATAATTTCTGCTCTTCGTGCTCTTCATACTTAAATAATTTTGTAAGGGTATATCGCTTATGCCCCTAAATAAAAAAGAGAAGCTGTGGCTTCTCAACAAATTATCGTTCCCAAGCAGGGCTTGGGAACGAGACAGACTACTCTGCATCCTTTGCTGTTAAATGACTTCATATTTATTCTTCAGAATAAATAGGGCTTGATAAATATCTCTCACCAAAATCAGGAATAACCACTACAATCAACTTGTCCTTATTTCCCTCTCTTTTCCCGACCTGAAGAGACGCCCAGGTAGCTGCACCCGAAGAGATTCCCACAAAGATTCCTTCTTCTTTCGCCAATCTACGAGCAGTTGTAAAAGCATCTTCTGCTGTAACCGTTATAATTTCATCATAAATCTTCACATCGAGTATATCAGGCACAAAGCCTGCCCCAATCCCTTGAATCTTATGCGGTCCGGGTTTTCCTCCTGATAAAATAGGTGAATCCTTAGGTTCCACTGCCACAATTTTTATTTCCGGCTTTTTCGACCTCAAAAATTTCCCTACTCCAGTTATAGTCCCACCTGTTCCAACACCCGCAACAAGAATATCAATCTTACCATCTGTATCTTGCCAGATTTCTGGTCCTGTGGTCAGTTCATGAATTTTGGGATTGGATATATTTTTAAATTGTTGTGGAATAAAGGAATTTGGCATTGATTGCTGAAGCTCCACTGCTTTATCAATAGCACCCTTCATCCCTTTTTCAGCAGGGGTTAAGACAAGTTCAGCACCGTAAGCCTTAAGGATTTTTCTCCTTTCAATTGTCATTGATTCAGGCATTGTTAAAATAAGTTTATATCCTCGACTCGCGCATACAAAAGCCAAAGCAATTCCTGTATTCCCGCTCGTAGGTTCAATTATAATAGAATCCTTATTGATTAATTCCTTTTCCTCAGCATCACTAATCATACTAACGCCAATGCGGTCTTTAACACTATGTGCTGGATTAAACGATTCAAGTTTCAATACAATACGAGCTACGGTGTCCTTATTTATCCTATTTAACTGAACCAATGGTGTATTCCCGACAAGTTCCGTTATATCTTTAGCAATCTTTCCCATAGGCTTTGCTCCTTTATCTTGTAATTGTAATTTTTAAAAACCCTTAAAAGCGAGATTGCGTCGTCACTATCGT
>Ga0315289_10015080_pt1 | contig 10743 bp, 11 predicted proteins | sample YL17G11_40_MG_FD_203452 | JGI IMG/M metagenome (GOLD analysis project Ga0315289, IMG submission 203452) | Sediment microbial communities from Yellowstone Lake, YNP, Wyoming, USA - YL17G11_40 | ecosystem: Environmental > Aquatic > Freshwater > Lake > Sediment | place: USA: Wyoming | collected...
AAAACTTTTCTCAGTGATTGATAGATTTCAGAACTCCAGCGCAGCGCATCGGCAAACGATTCCGCTCCCGTCGGCGCGACCATAAACTCTTGAATGTCGGTGGACTGCCAGTTCGTGTGCGCGCCGCCGTTGAGAATGTTCATCATCGGCACAGGCAACACTTTGGCGTGCACGCCGCCGAGGTAACGATACAATGGCAAATGTTGTGATTCCGCCGCGGCTTTCGCAACCGCGAGACTGACACCCAGGATCGCGTTCGCGCCGAGATTCGATTTCGATGGCGTACCATCCAGCCCGATGAGCAGTGCGTCAATCGCTTCTTGCTCGCGCGCGTCCCAGCCAGCCAGTTCATCGGCGATGACGGTGTTGACGTTCTGCACTGCTTTTAGAACACCTTTGCCGCCATAACGATTCTTGTCGCCGTCGCGCAATTCCAGCGCTTCGTGCGCGCCCGTGGACGCGCCGCTGGGGACTGCCGCGCGTCCAAACGATCCGTCGTCCAACAGCACATCCACTTCGACCGTTGGGTTGCCGCGCGAATCCAAAATTTCTCGGGCGACGATTTCTTCAATGATTGACATTGTTCTTCATCCTTTCGATAAATATTGGAGGGTTGAAGTTGCAGATTAGAAGACGGATGGGTTTTTCCAACATCCAACATCCAACATCCAATTTCCAATCTCCAATCTCTAATCTCTTTCTCCCATGCCGTGATCTTTATTTTATCCAATTGTGTCATTTCGACCAAAGTCAAAAGGTCGGGGCGATTGACGCGCCGGTACACTTTGTTCTTGGCGTCGGTGGGTTTTGCCACGCGCGATTTGGCGTCAACGATTTTGGGCATCAGCGTGGAATCGCGGCGCGCGCCGCGATTGCGAACGACGCCGCGCTCTTAACTTTGGGAGCAGTGTGGATGTATATTCTATCGCATCGTAAACACAATTCCAGAAACAGTTATAGCCGTCAAAACGCGGATCCTGCATCTTCTCTAGTTCTCTCTGCGCTTCTTTCCTGTTTTTTGCAAAAATAGGAAAGCGAGATGTGCCCTTAATGCGTATAAGCACATCGAATGCTTTGCATTCTTGCACTTGAACCGTTTTTCTACTTCGCTGAGACATTGATCCACTTTCTGAGTCTGAAATTCATCCCACCATCTAAACACAACGATTGTGACGTTTTTGGCACCGTGATCACATACCTTCTCCTAGTCAATCTTCAGGTTTGGTGTACTCGGATTTGCGAAATATCAAAAGATATTTGAAGCCGCGCAAGAACAAATTGTACTCTCGCGCACGATAATGCCACAGTGGGGTATTGGATGTCTGGTTGCGCCTAGTAACAGCAATTGTATCAATAGGAGAGAAGTATCTTTGAAGAATAAGGAATAACTTGACGCCTACGGGAGTAAAGACTCCCTTTTTGGCTTGATCGCCAATTAGCCAGGCTAGTACGCCATTGAACTTTAGAATTCTGTACGCTTCTTTTGCGACCTTATCAAGTTCTTGAAAAAAAAGGGGGGTCTCACAGGATATTTTCCCAATGCAATGAGGATTATCAGAGTATCTAATGTTGTCAGAATAGGGCGAATCAATGAATACGAGATCCGCAATGTGATCTCGAATAGGCAAACAGCGTGCATCTGCCTGGATGATATCCTTTCTGCGAGGAGCTATATCTAACCCAAGCACTTTGCGATTCTCCTCAATGCAGACATCTATTGTGGTGCCACTGCCGCACATTGGATCAACTACCAAGTTCCCCTCTTTTGTATAGCGTTGTACCAGATTCCACACGACAAAGGCTGGCGTCACCCCATTGAATTTGTTGTCACCATGCGGAGGGTCGCCATAGTTTTGGGTGGGAAAATCCCATAGAGTAGTGGATTCAACTATCAGGTTACTTTTTCTTGGAGGCACTGAACCACCTCTTGAAAATGGAGGTCAGGTCTTCAAAGATGCTGCCGAAATTCTTTACTTTGGTACTTTCTGGGATGTCCCTGAAAATGTAGGCGCCGTCGAGCTCGCCGTATTCTACAATTATCCTATCTCGAGAAATAGCATTTTCTGTGCGTAGGAAGTCGCCATCATTATCTGTTGAAACCAGATAACATAAGATGTCGCGTGTCTTCTCAAAACTTTGTAGTTTTAGCTTCCAATAGGCGGCTTGCGCTATCCTTTCACGCAAATGTCACACCCACAGGAAAATCGCCGTTTGCAATGAAATCGGTTATCGCGTATTCGATGAGTCTCTGCAGGTTTTTGCCGCTCCAAGCATTCCAGGATTGGTTGGCGTCTTTGCCCTGTGTGCGTGCCTCTTTCAAGTATTGCCGTCTGATGTCTACGAATATCTGACGGACAAAGTCGAATCCCTGATCTTCGCGCCTGTATTTGTTGTACAGTCTTTTGAGGTCCTCAAAGTCCATTGGTTTTCTCCATTACTAAGATGTATTCGACTGGATAGGCAAGTACTTTTTTCGAGTTGGTCGAAGATGTGAACCTGCCGCTTTCGGGATCTCGAGTCTGTGGTAGAATTTTCGATGGAATCTCTCTTTTGCTGATTGTGTGGATGCCAAAACCCGAATTCTGCATTTGTTCTATGAAAACTTCGGCGTTCAGAATATCAACGCCTTGTAACTGTGTGTTCCCAATCACGATGCATGCTTTGCCCCCGACCTGAAGAACACGGTTCATTTCTTGAAAACACTCAAGCATGTCTGCAAAGTAATTGCGTACCTCTCTTACTTTTCTTCCCGTTCCAAGACTAGCGCAAATCTGATTGGCGTTCTCGCTTTTCAGGTCAATTGCTGGACGCTCGGAGTACGCCGTGCCTATAAATTGCTTTCGGAACTCAGGAAGCGATTTGAAAAATTCAAACCACAGCCCAGCCAGTTGATGTAGGTCTGCATACTCGTACGATGTGACGTATGGAGGACTTGTTATGATCAAAGCCGCTTTCCCACTATCTATAGGAAGAGAACGAGCATCTACACACTGAACGATTCTGTATGCTTTCGGAGTATCGCGAATACGTTCTGGTAGGATATTCCAAAATGCAAGATTTTGTTTCAGCATGTAACGCGATTGGCGGAAGAAAGCACTATTCGGTTTGGCGGGCACCTTGTTAGGGTCACGCGTCGGTTTGATGCTTTTCTGTAGCCAAATAGAGCAGGACTTGAGTATCTGAGAAAAAGCTACCAGAAAGAAATTGCGGACATCCTCCTCTGGTATTTCTGCAATTCGTCCAAGAATAATTCCCAAACGTTCCTTTTGTTCTTTGGGAAACCAATAATCCAATCGCTCCTCTTCTGGAATTGCTGTCTTCAGAAATCGAGTCAACTTGTCGGATTGTTTGTTAGCTTGCTGAAGATCTGCCTCAAGTTCACGATAGACTTTCAGGAGCTTTTCAGGTTCAATTGGAGTTGTCTTGACTTGGGCAATCAAATGTGCCACTGGGTTTATGTCTGTCCCAATACCTACTCTTCCATGAACCATTGCCTCAACAAGTGTTGTCCCGCTACCCATAAAGGGATCCACCACAACTTGACCTTCGCAAGTATGCTCTTCGATTAGCCGTGCTGCAAGTTGGGGAATGAATTTTGCTGGATAAGTATGATAGCCATGAGTGATATACCGCGTTTGTGATTGTGTACAGTCTGAAAACGCCCAACTTTCGTCAGGTCTTATCTTGTTTAGGTCAATTGACATTGTCCTTACTCCAAATCCGCGCAACCTGTTCGCTGCAACGGCGCGGCAATTCAATCGGAAACGGCGCGGGATGCCCAACACGTTTTTTGCTCTCGCCGTTGAAATTCCACACGCCGTTCGTCCACGCCACAAACTCATCGCGCGTAATGTCCCACTTTTTGCTGCCGCTCGTTTTCTTCCAACTCTCTTTGTACAAAACGACAATCACTTCGACGGGCGCGATCACGAACGGCGCGGACGCGGAGAGCCACGAGCCCCACGCGGTTCGCCGCGAAATATTCTTCTCGTTCCAGATGATCGTCGAATGATATTTCCAGCCGATTTGTTTGGCAATCGCCGTAATGTCCGCGCAGACGCTTTGCTGTCCGCCCTTGTTTTTGTCGAGTGGAATGTTCAAGCAAAAGCGCCCTTCTGATTTGGCGAGCGCGAAACATTTGGCGATCCACTCGCGCGTGAATGCAAGGTAATCGTCATTCGACATCTGATCGTCGTGCGTGCCGTATTTGATGTCCACGTTGTACGGCGGCGACGTGACGATGAGATCAACCGAGGTGGCGGGAACACAATCGGTTGTCAGGAGGTCGGCGTGGTAAATGCGTAGGTTTTCGGTGAAGAAAAAGGGTTCGTTCACGATGTTATCCATACACCTCGCGCCGATGTCCCACTTTCAAAACGATCAACTTCGTTTTTGCCCGATCAAGTTGATAGATAATTCGGCAATCGCCGACACGGTACTTGAAGCAACCGCTCCACTCTTCGCCGTGGAGTGGTTAATCCCGCAATAACTCGGCATTTGCGCCTAGCCATTCCAGTCGATCCAATAATCGCGTTTGAATCGCTGAATCCAATCGTTTCAGATCGCTCTGGGCTTCAGGTGTCAGTATGACTTGGAAGGCACTCATTTACCAATTTGCTCGCGAAAAGTTTTCATGTCAACACCTTCTCCCGCGTGTGCCTGTTGCAGAGCCCCACGCAGAGAGGCGGCAAATTCGGGTTTCAGTTCTGCCGTGTCCTCTTCGCGCGAACCAGACAGCGCATCAGCCAACTGAGCGAACCAGACCTCAAATCGTTTGTCAATCGTCCGCTCGATTAACTGTTCAAACTCATCCGTTGATAACTGACTCAAGGTTGTTTGCATACTTTCCTGTCTTTCGAGGTGTGAGTGCTATTCCCAAATCCCCGCAATCTTCTCACCGCATTTGGGACACACGTTCTTGCCCGTCAACCGGTCGTGGAAAATACGGTATGCGTATCGCTCGACCAGCACTGTGTTGCACTTGGGGCAGTACGTGTTCTCGTAGTTCTTCACACTGCCAGGCAAATTGCCCGCGTAAACAAAGTGCAAGCCCGCTTCCTGTCCGATCTCCGCCGCGCGAATCAGCGTGGACGCGGGCGTGAAATCCGCGTCGGTCATTTTGTAGTCGGGATGAAACGCGGTGACGTGCCAGGGAATATCGGGCGAGACGGAGCGAATGAATTGCGCGGTCTCCATCAACTCCGCGCTCGAATCGTTAAAGCCGGGAATCACAAGCGTGACGATCTCGACCCAGAAGCCCATTTCGTGCGCGATCTTGATTGTGTCGAGAACGTGGTTGAGCGCGGTACCGAGTTTGCGGTACTGCGTGTCCTGCATCGTCTTCAAATCAATTTTGTAGCCGGCGACGTACGGACGGATGAACTCTAACACCTCGCGCGTCGCGTTGCCATTCGAGACGTAGATGCCGCGAATGTTGTGTTGTTGCGCGAGTTTGAAAATTTCAACTGCCCACTCGCTCGTGATGAGCGGCTCGTTGTACGAACTGCCGATGAGTTGCGCGCCCGTGCGCCGCGCAATCGCGACGATTTGTTCCGCCGACGCGAGTTTTGGCGCGCACCCGGCTGCTGGATCGCGGAGCGCTTGCGAAATGTCCCAGTTCTGGCAATTCGCGCAGTGCAAATCGCAGCCGAGCATTCCAAACGTCAGCGTGATCGAGCCGGGCAAGATGTGAAAGAACGGTTTCTTTTCGGTCGGGTCGGGATTGAGCGCGGCGACGTAGCCGTGCGGCACGAACAGTGTGCCGCCGCGATTATAGCGCACCTGGCAAATGCCGCGCGCGCCGTCCTTGATCGTGCAGCGATGCGCGCACGCGACGCAGCGTACGCGCTCGCCGTCGAGTCTTTCGTATAATTCACCTTCGCGCACCAATTCGTCGAGCGTGTGCGCGAGGGGCACGTCGCCCGCAATCGGCTTGCGCAGTTCACTTTTCGCGTCCGGACTCATCGTGCAACTATCCTTTCGCGAGCGTCACGGCGTCGTGATTTGATAAGTCGCGCCGCCGGAATAACTCGCGACGTACAAATTTCCTGCTTCGTCTTCCCCAAAGGTTGAGATGTTGATTGAAGGTTGCGCCAATTGCTGGGTTTGCCAACCGCCCGCGTTCTGCAAACCCCAGATGCGCCCCGAACAATAATCACCGTAAAAGTAAATGCCTTGCATCGCCGCGTTGCCGGGTCCACGATAGACATAGCCGCCGGTAACGGAACAACCGAACGAGTGGCTGTATTCGGCGACAGGTGCGGAATACCGCGCGGGCGGCACACAACCAGAGGATGGATTGTAGCAATGCGTGCCTTCCAGAATTCTCCACCCATAATTCTCGCCCCCCGCACTCGATGCGGATTGAAAATCAACTTCCTCCCACGCGTTTTGCCCAACATCGGCGATGTACAGATCGCCGGTTGAGCGGTCGAAGGAAAAGCGCCACGGGTTACGCAGACCGAGCGCCCAGATTTCGCCGCGATAGCCAGCCGTTTGCGTGTACGGGTTTGTCGCCGGGACCGTGTAACTGGCAATGCTGAACGTCTTGGCGATGGCTGGAAAATAGTACAGTAACGAACCTCCCGATGGAGGACTGGGCGGCGCAGTCTGCTCGGTGTCAATCCGTAGTATTTTGCCGAGCAACATGCTGGGTGTCTGTGCGTTGTTTTGCGGATCGCCTCCACTCCCGCCATCACCCATTCCGATATACAAGTATCCATCGGGACCAAACTGCAACTGGCCGCCGTTGTGATTCGCGTACGGCTGCGTGATTCCCAGGACGGTTTCCTCGCTGTTCGGATCTGCCACATCTGGGTTTGCCGTGACATGGTACCGCGCGATGACGGTGTTGCCGATGCCAGTCATGTCGGTATAGTCAACGAAGAAATAACCCTTGCTGGCAAAGCCGGGTGGAAACGCGACGCTGAGCAAACCTTGCTCCGATCCTGCGCTGTCACGCGTGAAGTGATGTCGAGAAACGGCGTCGGTTGCACTACGCCATTCTTGACGATACGAATCCGCCCCGGCTGCTCGATAATAAAGATTCGCCCTGATCCATCGCCCGCGTGAGTGATGTAAGTTGGATGCGTAAACCCAGTGGCGATTTGCGTTAGTGTGAGTGAGGGGGGCCAGCTTGCGCGCAACGGTGCCGCCGTCGCACGCGGCGCAAGCCAACCGAGCCACAACCCACCGATGGCGAATACGACAAGCAACAACATTGATAGCGCGATATGTTTTCGAGTTCCAGATTGCATTGTGAAGACCCCTTCTGCCGCGCGCCCACATCAGCGCGCGACTTGCTAGAGATTTGGTCGTTTCAAAGCGTAACACACAGCGCGGCGTTTGTCAAACGAGATCTGGAAGGTTGCGCGAAACCTTCCAGATCTTTGGTCATACCGAATGAAATCGCCGCTCGCTGCGGTCAAGTCGGATTTCTTTCCCGAGTGTATCTTGAATCAGACTGAGATATACCTCGTCCATCATATTCTGTCGCAAACGGACTTCGCGATCAACGGCATATAATAGCGCGTTGTACACTTCGAGTCCGCCGTAGTCCGCGGCAAGAATTTTGAGTATCGGAAAAACCTCAGCAGGATCAATCAGTTGTTCTTCCTCGACCTGACCGATTGTCTCATCGCGTCCGATGCAGATTGCAGGCACATCAATCCGCAGGGCATCGTCGTAATCATCTAGTCGCACAAAGAAAGAGACAATTGCCGACGCATTGACGACGTCTTCGCGCCCCAGCAATTCTTCCTTCTGACGACCTTCCGCGAACGCATGTTTGCCAAGCAGGATTGGGCGCGAATAGCCACTAACGCGTCTGATAGACTCGCCTTTTTTGACTAGACGATTCGTCCATTTGTACAATGCTTCGCTGTCGGAGATTTTGGGCGGATCGCCGCTGCACTTTTTTTGCCACCACACCCGTGTATGTGTGCTTTCTGTGCTCGTTTTGGCAACGGAAATCAACTTCATCCCGTTCTTTTTGCAGGCTCTGAACAAATCAAGAAATGCTTCGAGAGTCTCTTGGCGGTATGGAGAGAAAAAACCAGGTTCGTCGTATTGAGGATATTCTCGAAAAGGATAAAGGTTGGGGATGATGCCGTACAACGCGCCGTCAATGAACAACACGCTTTCGGGCGGCATCACTTGTGCGCCTCGCTGCGCGAGCAATGCTTCGAGGCGGATCATCATTAGTCCAGCGGCTTCATTTACAAAAGGTGTTGGTGTGGTGCCCTCCAAAATTTCAATGTCAACGGCAGTTTCTTCAGTTCGCTGACCATCTATTTCTCCAACAAGCAAGCCCTGCGCCACAAAGAGGTATGCGCCATTTGCCAAATGTCGCACTGCGCGAGAGCCATCCACCGCGAACGCCGGGCGTGGAATATTCGTCTTCAGATTTGTTGGTAACGCATGCCAATGTTCTCGCACAAGGTCGCGAAGTTTTTCTTCTCCGGATCGCGGCTCTTCGCTCAATGTCTCTAGCAACTTGGCACGTTTACTTTCAATCTTTTCGCTCAACCGATCGATAAAGGTTGCCATCTGTAATTCTCCTCGCGCGTCCTCGTCTTGGCCACTGATTGTGCTAGTTGGATCTGCTGATGGCGAGAATGCGCGACCCGAACATCCGTGCCAATTATACCGTATCTCGTCCGGGATGTAAACTAGTGCTTCGGCAATTCAATCCGGCGCAGTTGACTGGCTTCAGACTTCCGAAGTCTCGGAGATTTTGAAAATTTGCGACCCCGCAGGATTTTGCGGTTGTACTACTAGTAGCGTACCCTAATCTCACTCTCATTGAGATTTAATCTTGTGCGACGATAATCGCAGTTGAAAACTGAAAACTGGAAATCAAGAATAGAAGGAGAGATCCACATGAGTACACGAGGAGCGATTTTGTTAGCAGTTGGGATGTTGATCCTGGGGGTGCTGCTTGGTGCGTTGGGTGGCGGTGTGGCAGGATATGTGGCAGGTCAGAACGCGCGGGTCGCGGCGCGGCAAATCATTGCGCCATTTCAAATGCCGGCCCAGCCGAATTTGCCAGCGCAACCGGCGCAACCGCGCCAGCGGCGCAATTTGCCACAGGCGGCGACTGTCATCGGCGGTGCGCGCGTGACCGAGGTTGAGAAAGACAGTCCGGCAGACAAGGCGGGTTTGAAAGCGGACGATATCATTACGGCGGTGGGCAGCACAAAACTCACCACACAGACTGCGCTTGCCGATGCAATCAAAACGTACAAGCCCGGCGACAAGGTTGACCTTGCGATGACGCGTGGATCGCAGACCTTGACGATCACCGTCACGCTCGGCGCGGCGCCAGACAACAGCAATACCGCATGGCTCGGCATCCGTTATGCGCCCGCGATCCCGGGAGGGCGCTTCAACTTGCCGAACGGCTAAGCCCTCGAAACGAAAAACGCGGGAACGACTTGACAGCGCTCCCGCGTTTTTTGTTTCCAGAAAGTTCACTCTTCATAATTTGTCACGGCGACGCGCGGCTGGACGCGATTGGGTCCGCTGAAGTAGATCACCAGGCATTGTCCCGGCGCAAGTTGTCGCACGCGCAGCGTCGCAAACGATTGCAGTTCGCCGCCCCCGCGCAGAATGTACTCGACATCGCTCACCACTTGTAGGTGACGAATCTTGCTAGTGTCCGTGTCGGTAAATTCCAGGACGATCTTGACGTTGTGCGCGGGCGCGCTGCCGTGATTCTCCACCACGACGCCACCCATCACGATCAAATCGGGAATTTCGTACGGCGGAAGATTGATGTAAGTCAATTCCGGTGTAGGAGTATTGGGCTTGCCAGATGCCGCCACGAACCGCCTCCTTGCAGATTCATTCTGGAAGTTATTGTATCACTAACACGCGGTGAAAACAAATCGCTTGTGTGACTGGTGGCGAGTGACACGGCGCCACGGTGGTTTTCACCGTGTCACCGTGTCTTAGTTCCAACTCGCGACAACTTGTTGGTACTCGGCGATCATAGCATGATAGCGTTCGTGCTCGCCGGGACCGGTGCGTGTCTGTTCAATTTGTTCAAACGCATCATACAGTTTGTCTTGGTCTGCCTCGGAAAGAATCTGATCTGCCATCAGAAACAGGGCATTGTTCTCTTTCCAAATGTGCTGACGCAGCAGGTTGACGTGGCCCAATGTGTTCTGAATCAGCATGGAGACAGTCGTCTTGTCGCCTTGAGCGTACTTGTCCGCCGCGTCAATCATCCTGCGAATGAACGCGCGTCCTTGGTTGTGTTCGGCAAGCATCACGCCGATCGGTCCACCTTGTTTCGGCAAGCCGCGTTGCTCCAGTGCCGGGAACAGTTCGTCTTCCTCTTTGCCGTGATGGCATCGGTCTGCAAAATTGCGGAAGAAACCGACGGCGTTCGTCATCAAATCGCTTGGAATCTCTTTACCGCTTTGCAGACGCTTCGCCGCCGCTTCAACTACGACGAGCATTGCCAGAATGCCCTCGTGTTCGTCGCGCAAAACCTGGGTCGCTTTCATTTTGCCCTCCTGGTTGAATCTGCGCTCAGCATAGCACGCGTCTGCGCGCAAGGGGATGACACGAGTCACACGGCGCGTGATTTCTAGCGCAAGATTAACGCGCTAGTAGGACAAGTTGCCAATCTATCCTACTTACACACCAACGGCAAGCACAGCCACCACGTGCTCGATGTTACGCGTTCGTACGCGCCGATGTCCGGTGGAGGCGTGCGCGCGATTTTCTACATCGTTG
>Ga0315289_10015081_pt1 | contig 10743 bp, 22 predicted proteins | sample YL17G11_40_MG_FD_203452 | JGI IMG/M metagenome (GOLD analysis project Ga0315289, IMG submission 203452) | Sediment microbial communities from Yellowstone Lake, YNP, Wyoming, USA - YL17G11_40 | ecosystem: Environmental > Aquatic > Freshwater > Lake > Sediment | place: USA: Wyoming | collected...
GTTCTCATTGGCTGCGCACGCCATTTTCGAGTTGAACTTCCGTGGATACTAAGCGCAAGGGTGTTCTCTTCTACTGCCGTGGTTGCCGCAAGAGAGTTCGATTCGTGAATCTAGGCTTTCACGATAAGGTGCTTGTAACGAGACCAAGCGGCGAAAGGATTACCCTCAAGTGCAACACCCTCGTTTGCCCGAGGGGTCACATCAAGACGAGCTGTGCTTGGTGAGGCCATGACAGACATGAAACGTAGAACTCCATTGTGGTTTGCATCGGTTGTCCTTCTAGCTGTCTCATACACGGTAATTTCGGCAATCGCGGTTATGGAGTACCTTCGGATTGGGCCGATTGCCCTTGGAATCTACTTGCCTCTGCTAGTCCCAAGCTCGCTAGTTCTTAACGATGTGCTTCGAGCCAAGGCGAAATGGCGGGTTTTGGCAGTAACTTGCCCCGTGATTTGAACCATTTTCTTGTTGCCTCAATTGGGCCGTGGAGGGGCATTAGAGAAGAGGATCTCTATTGTACGACTCTGCGCAGAGTCTATTGCTCCACGGCTCTAAACAGCCATGTCTTGTTTCGCAAGTAATCTGACATCCGAAACGGCGCATTTTGAGTCGGTAGCATTTTCCATTTGATAGATGCGGTTGCCCACTTTTGGTAGCCTCTTCGCAGGAATCGGAGGCATCGACCTCGGACTTGAGCGAGCTGGATGGACATGTAAGTGGCAAGTCGAAATCGATCCATACTGCCAAGCAGTCCTCAAGAAACACTGGCCGACAGTCCCGAAGTTCGGAGATGTTCGCAAACTCAGCGGGAAAGAACTCTGCTCCGTTGACCTTATCGCTGGAGGATTTCCCTGCCAACCCGTTAGTACGGCAGGAAAGCAGAGAGGGAAAGAAGACCCAAGATGGCTTTGGCCCCAGTTCGCTAGAATCATTAGCGTACTTCGACCTCGCTTCGTACTCGTGGAAAACGTTCCAGGTCTCTTTACGCATGGATTCGGTGAAGTTCTCGGAGGCTTGGCCGCGTGCGGGTATGATGCGGAATGGGATTGTATTCCAGCAGCAACCTTTGGTGCCCCGCATCTGCGCTACCGCATCTTCATTGTTGCCCACGCCAATGAGCGAGTCCTACGGAACCAATGTCGGGGGAGCAATAGGACGGGTCGGAAAAGTTCGTCCATCATTGGAGACGATGGCGAGACAGAATCTATGGCCTACACCGATAGCCAACGATGCAAAGAATACAGCCAATTTGACGGCGAGACGGACATCGGAATCGAAACATCACGAAGGAACAACCTTGGTCGATGCGGTCAGATTGTGGCCGACTCCGAGAGCGAACGAACGCAGTCAATACAACAGCCAAGATTGCTCAGTAGCATTGAGCAGAGCAGTGAAGTTGTGGCCGACACCCAAAGCGGGAGACAGTTACATGGGTCTCCCTCGGACAAGTGGCCGCCCAATCGAGAAGGTAACACATCTAGCGACGGCAGTTCGCTATTGGCCGACTCCAGGAGCGACCGCTTGGCACTCAACGGGGAACCGTGGAATGGTCCGCAAGAACGTATCTTCCGAGGAAGAATATCACAAGATGACAGCGGGCAATTTTGGGCAGTTGAACCCCATTTGGGTGACTTGGTTGATGGGCTTCCCCCTGAATTGGCTGGAAGATTCATTCGACTGGCTAAAGGAGTCCCTAAGAGAGTGAACAAGTTACGATGTCTCGGAAATGCTGTCGTCCCGCAAGTCGCGGAATGGATTGGCAGACGACTCCTCGAAGTAGCTTACGCTTGACTCAATGACCATAATTCCGTCTGCCGAAGTCATCTTCGGTGGGGTGTCTCAAGCTGGATACCCTGGGGCGTTTCCGCCCAAAGTGGAAGAAATCATAAGATCACTCATTGGAAACAGTCACAGCATTATCCACTTCTTCTCAGGCTCTTCGAGAATTGGTGATGTCAGAATCGACCTTGGGCATCAGAACGCAACTCACCGAGGCAATGTCTTCGACTTTCTGAAACAAAAGGATCCAATCCTCCGTCACCAATGGGAGTGGCTTATCGCTGATCCCGACTACTGTGAGGAGCAAGAGCGGCGGCTCGCTCGTGAGAAGGGCTTCATGGTCGGAGATAGATTTGCAGATTGGCGTGACGAGCGATTAATCGAAGACTTTGCTAAAGGGCATGTTCAGAACATCATCTGGCTGGATCGTCGTATGCCACACTTCAAAGGCTTCGAGTTCAAGAAGATCTGGCTCGTGTGGCAAGGCGGCTGGCGAAATATCCGAGTGCTCACATGGCAAAGTCGAGCAGGGCAAACACGCCTAGTCTAACCATGAGTCACTTCGAGACGGTGACACTGAAAAACATGGAATACAGCGAGTGGCAACGAAGACTAAGCGAAGCGATGAGAACCCGATACCGAGATCCTGAGCGTCACTGTAACTGCTCATGTGGTTGTCGCAGGCTAGTGTGCCTTAAAAAGAAGGGAAAGGCCGTTCGGAAGTGCAGTAATTGTAAGACAGGCGACCATGTTGTCTCCCAACTCGACAAGGCAGAACGCAGAGCAGAATACCAAAGAGAGTATCGCAAAGATATGAGATCAATGTATGGACCAAGATGGCGACACAGAAGATGACGGGTTAGCCAAATAATCTGACGGAATGACGTGAGTGCCCTCAAGCGTCGTCGTTGGGATGGTTCTAATCCCGCTGTGAAGACTGTCAATGCTTGGTGTCCCAAATGTGAGCAACACCGCAATGTAACGAAATGGTTCGCCTTTATGCAGTGTCAGACATGCGGGCACATCTATACTGACGCAAACAAGGTGAAGAAGCGATGACTGAGGTCGAGGAGATCAAGCGGATCCTAGTGACTTTGGAGAAGTTTCGTGAAAAGTTGCCGAAGGAATCTAAGGCCCACCGTGAGATCACATCAGACATCGAATATTGGAAGAAGCAGATGCGGAAGAAGGAGAATACACCTGCACTGGCGCGGACATGAATCTCCACAGGCCAAGTATCCTGCAAACGATTGGCAACGCCTCAAGATTGAGGATACTATGCACAATGGCAAAGCACAGAATCCCCATGACTATCTACGGACTCCATAAGTTCTCTGGAATGGAACGCGATATCATCAGAAAACATCTGCCGATTTTGCGTGATGCAGAGTTAATCAAGAGAGCCAGTGGATCCCCGTTTTCTGCTTGGACATTGAATGAAGACAATACCCTCATTGGTTCCCTCCTCAGCCTATTTGCGGCGGCAAATCTTCTGAACAAGGAGAATAGTTGCGACAAGCAATCGTACAGGCCATTCAAGCAACCAATGACGGCAGGTTAACAGAATAACTTGCCCCCGCCACTATGCAACCAATGGCTGTAGTTGCAACCGACCTCTGCCATCTTCTATGTCCTAGCGAGGGCGCACGACTTGGTTTGCAAGCTAGTAGCTTGCAGAAAAAACTACCTCATCAGGACATGACGGCAAGTTACACAGCGGACTCATCTACTCACGCATCATGTCTGGTTTGTGGTAGTAATCGGACATTTTCATATCGCAGACCACTTGTCTGCTCTCCTACGGAGTAGAAGGAAAGGAACAGTTTGGCCTCGTTTCCCTCTGAGGTTGTGCTTTGGCCGATGACGAGGGCCTCTTGCCCTAGCTTCGGAACCATTTTCCTATCACTTTTGCTTGTGACCCTGTGATGAGCCTAGTAGCGAGGGCGAAACTAGCAAGTCAACATCCAGAATATTCCATCCCTTAAAACAATTTTTCCAGACTTCACGGTCTTCACAGTCATCTCAGTCTTTCTGGGTGGACCGATCTGTGTAGCGGTGGGCTACATCCATTTCAAGCGTAGTACTGGATACCGCTCGGACGCGGAGATCAGCATGGAAAGTAGCCCATACATCTACCGTCCGCAACCTAGTAGAGATCGAGACATCTCGATTCCGCAGACAATTCTAACCCTCGACTGGATGCAGGCGCTGGCGGAGAAACAGGGCATACTCACACCTGACATGGCTGCCCAAATTCACCAGCTACGCCAACTCAACATCAACTTGCTCACAAAAGGCGACTACAGACCCCCTAAAGCAGAATCCCACAGAGAACCAGACATTTGCGCACAAAACGGCATTTTCGGTTCAGCAGTCGAAAGCGATTCAATGAGTAATGAATCATGCGTGAAAGCATGAACATCCTTTGTCGTCATGGATTTCACATCTACCATTGCACAATGACTAGCTGGGCTGATGGAATAACAGGGAGCTATCGGGATTGTGTCAGGCGTGAGTGTTTCTTCTGTCACAAGGAACAGGTTAGAGCGGAGGTTCGCTCGCATTTTGGGCAGGGAGATTACCACTACCACGGTTGGGTTGACGATCCCAAGTACCTTGGGTGTTGAGTTTTTGAAGTTTAGAAAGAGACCCATTGAAGTCATAGCGGAGGTATGCACTGAGCGACAGATAATCCACACCCTGGAGGGTGACATGACGGCAGAAGTTGGTGACTGGATTATCACGGGTGTCAACGGTGAGAGGTATCCCTGTAAGCCAGACATATTCGAAAAGACGTATGAAGTGGCAACGAAGGAATCGGCATGTGACGGTTATGGGTGCAATCCCGCAAAGTTCATGTTTGTTGGGATCAGCGCGGGGCGACTAGGCGCATTGGTCACAAGGGTTCCATTCACAAAAGACGCAAGCGGAAGAATCTTTCAGCGATGCTTAGGAAAGCTTGGTCTCAGCAGAAGCGATGAATTTTCTCTCTCACCTCAATTAGTGAACTGTTACATCACAAACCTCGTCAAGGCCAGAGTGCTGACAGAGGGTGGATTAAATAGGCTACCAACACCAAAGGAGATAGAGGCGTGGATTCCTACATTCAGATCTGAGGTTGAGCAAGTCCAGCCGACTTCAATCTTGGCCCTTGGTGATCTCGTCTATCGGCGTTTGCGCACAATATATCCCGAAAGAATGATCAAACGGCTAAGGCATCCACGTTGGTATCAATCGCACGGCGCTCTGGCAGAAGGGTCAAGGGCGTTCGATTTGATGGTAGAGGAATACGGGAAGGCGATTCATTAAGCATTGTATTGCCTTAGCAAGTTCCTTCCCAAACCAGACATGAACCGTCTTTTGGAGTCAGCCCTAGAGTCGTACCCTGAACTCAGGGGGAAACGGATAGAACTCATGCGGAGCAATCGGATAGCCTATTTTGGAGGTTACGCTGTTGATCGAAAGCCCGTGAGAATCCTTCAACCATTAGCTCTCATGGCAATCTTCATCATCGGGGCTTCTAGCAGATTTGGGTTGTGGGGGATTCCTGTCGGCGTAGGTCTTTCTCTACTGCTCTTGGTTCCAGCGGCACTTTGGTTGAACCCCAATCTTTGGCTGGTGCATGTTGCTTGGCTGAAGAAGCTTGATGCCCTAGTCGTTCTGAGGAAAGACTACGATGGTGACAAAGAGAGTTTCGTTCTATTTCATGAACTTGCGCACATCAGTAATCCATCACAGAGCGAGGAAGAGTGTGATCTAGTGGCCGCGCAGAAATTGGGTTGGACATTGGAGCAACTGCTTGCTCATCAACGAGAATGGAGAGAAGAGGCAGACAGAGTCCGGAAGCACAAATGACGGGTTCTTGCACGAATCTGACATGCGAAACGGCTCATTTTGAGCTAGAATCTTGAAAGTTCTCCTTGTGGACATAGACTCAAAGATACCGAACCTAGCCTTGATGAAGCTCTCTGCTCATCACAAGAGGCTTGGCGACCGCGTGTTTCTGAATCGCTGCGCTAGTCCAGATCTAGTCTATGTGTCATGTGTGTTCACTTGGAATCGTGGAAAGACGACATTCTATCCAGATGCCACTATTGGCGGAACGGGCGTAAGTCTCGACACCATACTACCGTATGAGATTGAACACATTATGCCCGACTACAGTCTCTACGGTTGCGACTATTCGGTGGGCTTCACAAGTAGAGGCTGTATCCGCAGTTGCCCTTGGTGCGTAGTTCCAAAGAAAGAGGGTTGGATCCACGATGAAGCAACTCTCTCTGAGTTCGTACATTCAAAGCATCGCAAGGTCATGCTGCTAGACGGAAACCTCCTAGCCACCCCATCTGCCAAGAGAACCCTGCATGAGCTCGCAGAGAGACAACTGAAGGTCTGTTTCGATGCTGGGCTTGACATTCGACTCGTCACGGACGAAATTGCTCAAATGCTTGCTGCTTGTGACTATCGGTCGCGGAACTTCAGAGAACGCAGACTTTATTTTGCGTTCGATGAGCCAAAGACCGAGAGAGCAGTCAGTCAGGGCATCGAGCGACTACTGGCGGCAGGAATCAAGCCGAGGCATCTAATGTTCTACATTCTTACAGGATTCAACACCTCACTTGACGAGGATCTACACCGAATCAAACTCATTCAGAAGTGTGGAGCAGATCCCTATGTTATGAAGTACAACAACCGTCAAAGCCCTCAACTGAACGCTCTCGCTCGGTGGACCAACAAAGCTCAAATCCGCAAGACAGTTCCATTCGAGCAGTACACAAGACGCAAGATTCCAGCATGACATCGAGCACTGTTACTCGTTGTGATATTTGCGGCACAACTGGAAACGAGAAGAATCCCCTGTCTTTTTGGGGGGGCCTCGTACTGTGGCACAAGGAACATACGATGTTTCAAGCACCAGTTTTCCAGCATCCCTGACTACGGCAAGGAGTTCTGCGCCATCTGCAAGACCGAACTCACTGTAATTCGATACAGCAAGAATACCTGGATCAAGTATTGCCAGAAATGCCAGAAATCTAGGTCGGGCAGAAACATCGTTCATGTTCACGGCAGGGATTGCAATCTAGCGCAAGGAAGGAGATCATGAGCGTGGCAGGTTATCGGAGGAACTTGACATTTTCTGAGTGGAGTTCTTTGCAAGTTGCTGTTGCACGGTCTGCAATGAAAGTTGAAAGGATTCCAACAGACCGTGTGGATCCACCGCCAGAACCTGTTCGTGAGGTCAAAATCTCAATCATGGAGGAACTAAGAGATTCAATCAGAGCCGATGGCCTATATTCCCCGATTATCGTGCGTCCTAAAGGTGATAGATTCGAGGTTGTCGCAGGTTATCATCGCTACGTGGCTCTAACGACATTAGGTGAGAAGACGCTACCTTGTATCGTCAGAGAATGCACCGAGGACGAAGCCATGCTTATCAGTATAGCCGAAAATGTCCAACGCAACACACACCTAGACCCGATAAGGCAGGGTCAGATCTTCACAGATCTCATCGAAAAAGGTTGGACTGTGGGCCAAATTGCGCTCAAGATTGGCAAGAAGAACCTACCCTATGTAACAGATCGAATTCATGTCTATGAGAAGCTCCATCCCAAGTTGCAGAATCGTGTGAGCAAGGGACGCCTCAGTTTCGAGAATGCGAAAAGCCTCGCCGGTCAATCTCTCACAATGCAACTGAAGGTTGCGCAGAAACTCGACAAGTGGAGGAAAGAACGCGTCCAGACATCACGGCTGATGGAAATTGGTTTTGACAAAGAATGCAAGAGATGCGAGATCCATTGCCCAAGACCATGAACAGCGCCAGACCACCATGCCCCGCTTGCGGCGCGACTCCACAGGGTGGGGGATACCGAATGAATCGTCACGATGTGGCCAGAGGGTATCGATGCCCTAACTGTGGGACAGCGTTCACTCGTCGAGTCGGATATTTCGCAAAGTCGAAGCATCCCGTGGCTGCCGTCATGTATGCTGTCCTCAGCTATCACACGCACCCCACCTTGGAGCAAATTCAAGGGGAACTCTCACGGTTAGGCTGCAAAGTCTCTAGGGTGACAATTCTAAGATGGGTTCACCAGTACGATTCGCATAGACGCAAACTTGGCACTCGCCTCCAGAATGTGCCTCTTCATCCAAGACAGCGTCAAGCGCTACGCCGCAAAATCAAGGAGACCTACGGTTGAACGCTGAGGAAGCAATGTATCACTCGAACGGCAGGTTCCATTCCTAACACGCCATTTGAGCACATTTTCCTATCACTGTTGTTCGGGTCCGTGAAGACCGTGGCTGAATCTTTGAAGTGGAGAAGACTCAAGGGAACTGCGCCAATGTTCTTCTTTGTCTACTTCCTTAGTGTCATAGCAGTTACATCCTTCGTTGCTAGAAGGCTTGAGTCCCTTGATACAGTGTTCTCCCTACCAATTCGTCTGGGTCCAAGCGTTATCATCGTAGCTGTGGGAATGTTCTTGGCCTTCTACGGTGTCGCTTGGATGGACAAGAAACTCGGGCATCCCAAGTGAAGCGTCGCGGCAAGTTAATTCTAGAACCCGACATTTGAGTGCGTTTCGTCCATCCGCCCGACTGAAGACCGCATTTTTCTTTTGGCGAGACTCTTGCCCAAGAAACAGTCCATAGTTCTGCTGGTCGTCCTTGCTACCGCCGTTCTTTCGCTGAGAGGCATCAACATAGAACTTGTGGACGCTCAAGGTCTTCCCTACGGCGTTCTCTACTTGAACGCAGTTCAAGCCGTAGAGTATCCTCCAATTTTCGTGACAAGCCCCATACTATTTGGTTTCAGGGTTGATGGTTTGCCCAGCAACTATACCTCGTTCAAGGCCGTGCTGTCCTATGCAAGCTCCGTCGAGCAAACAACGTCTGTAGACATGCTGCTGACTTTCTGCATACTAGAGCCTTGTGAACCTTACATGTTTTCAATCAGATTGGATCTGCCTCCTTCAACCTATCAGGCATCAGTTGAACTTTTCATGCTTGATTCCAGTAACAATAACCAAGTCGTCTCATACACATCCGTTCCCAGAGTCACTTTCAACGTAATGGGAAGCACCATCGCCACCACCATCGCCACAACGCTATTACCCGCTACCACAACGCTACCCGCTACCACTATCGTAACAATCGTCACCACGAACCAGTGGTCGCAGACGATTACGACGACGAGCGCGTACACTTATCAGTCGAGTCCAACTCCAAGCTGCCCCGAGGACTACCGTTGGAATCCCCCCACAAGAACCTGCGTTCCTGTTACTCCTATCGAAAGGGTTTGGGAGCAAATTCAAAGATTCTTTATCTGGCTTCAGTGTCTCTTCGGAAGATGCCCTACTCCAATCGCCCCGTAAACGAACAAGTTGGACTATTTGGAGTCGAGACGGCAAGTTATTCACGTAACTTGCCGCCCAAAACGTCACATTTTGACCCTTTTCCGCACTAGGACGGCGATACGGTTTTAAGTATTCATGTATCACGGGTATAGTGATGATGTATGGTCAAGACCACTGTTGATCTGCCTGAGCAGTTGTGGAAGGACTTCAGTATCAAGGTCATCCGAGAGTACGGCGGAAGGGCCAACACACATGTTTTTGCGGCATTGGCGGATGCTTTTGTGAATCATCCCAACAAAACTGCCAAGCAAGCTGTCGATGATTGGCTGAAGGAGAAGGATAGGCGTGAAGCCAAGGCTCTTGAAGAAAAGGAGTGAAACAGGTATGACCCTAGAGCAAAAGACTTGCCTTCATCTGGTCATCTGTGAATCTTGTGGACGATGTGAGAGTTGCGGAAAGGAGATACGCAAGAAACCCTCCATGCGATTCGAGAAGGATAGGAGCACTACAACGGTCGTCCCACCATTCAAGTCCGCAGAGATCAAACTCAATCGTGATGTGCCAATCACAAGACAGAGGGAATAGGAAATGGTCGAGTTAGCTGTCGGAAACCCACACATCCTTTGTCTGTCGGACGCTAAACCATGCGGAGTCTGTGGGCGCGGTCACTTGCTGCCCCTCACATTGGCACACATGACGAGACAAGGCAAGTTTCATCACTACGACATTGTGAGACTATGCTCAGTCCAGACCTGTATCTCACGACCTTTCTACCGAATGTGGGTCCGCTATCTGAAACTAGCATGGAGGATTAGACGATTCCTAACGAACGGAGACGAATGAAACATGACACTAAGCCTAAGCGGTATTAATGCCAAGTGTCTGAAGTGCAGTTGTGTGTTCCTTTGGCATCTTGAGAATGCACCATTCGTAGATTCAGAGATTGTCGGAACTTGCTCGAAGTGTTTGCAAGGCGAGAAACACAAATGTGTAGACGAGAACACCGTACCAACAATCACAGGGATCTACCCCGAAGGGGTCGTGGAAGCATGAGCCAAATGTCAAGTTCTTGTGGTAACATGCCGCCCAAGGGGAAATTGGCATGACCGAGGAACTAGGTCGGGCTTGGGATGCTCGGCAGATTGGACCGTGTTGTTGCTCAAGTTGCGGCGCGTTCTTCATGCGAATGGATGATCGTGACTATCACACCAAGTTCTGTCATCCAAAGAGAGGATCAGACGGCCATTGGATTTGGTATCGCTACAACAGGCGTACACGGTCTGTTGAAGTTGCCAGACGAACGGCAAGTTAGGTTGCGAACCAGACATGACAAGTTTTTGCCGTTCATGTGGTCGATGGATCGACGGTGAACACCGAATACGGCATAGGTTCTTCATGCTGATGAGTTTCGCCTTGCTCCTATCGGCCATCTACTATGCTCTCTCCTTGGGCTACATTCCAACGGTGAAAGCACAAGCCTTCTTAGTGGTGGGAATCTTCACATTTGTGGGAATCATAGTGTCAAGAGAAGAAGGCTTTGATAGCGTGGTAGCTATGGCATCCCTAGCTTTCTCGACTGTCTTCATTTTCGCTGTCGGACTTATGGCAGGTTTCT
>Ga0315289_10015083_pt1 | contig 10742 bp, 8 predicted proteins | sample YL17G11_40_MG_FD_203452 | JGI IMG/M metagenome (GOLD analysis project Ga0315289, IMG submission 203452) | Sediment microbial communities from Yellowstone Lake, YNP, Wyoming, USA - YL17G11_40 | ecosystem: Environmental > Aquatic > Freshwater > Lake > Sediment | place: USA: Wyoming | collected...
GCATTTCCGCGACGCGGTCCAGCACTAGCTCGGCCAACTCCGACTTCGACATCATGGCAAGCTCGACATCCTCGTCACCAATTCCTATCAAAGCCGCCATATTCGTATCCGCGGCGAAACCGCTGTCTGGTTTTCCTACCTTGTTTGCTACTACGAGGTCCATCCCCTTCTCGGCGAGCTTCTTCCTGGCATTCTCAACCACGTCGTCGGTCTCCGCGGCAAAACCCACAACCAGGCATTTCGCCCTAATCTTCTGCACTTCGCCTATGATATCCTCTGTCCGCTCAAGCTCGATTTCCGGGACTCCATCCCGCTTCTTTATCTTTTTCGGCATTCTGGCCGCAGGTCTGAAGTCCGCGACGGCCGCCGTCATGATCAGGGTATCCGTGCCGGGCAGGTTATCCATCACGGCCTGCTTCATCTCGGCCGCCGAGACAACCGTGACGAGTTTCGCCCCGGCGGGGCAAGGAAGGTCGGTCGGACCGGAGACCAGGACCACCTCTGCCCCCCTTCGGTACGCCCGGTCGGCTATGGCGAAACCCATCCTGCCGGTGGAAGGGTTCGAGATAAACCGCACCGGGTCGATGTGCTCACGGGTAGCCCCGGCCGTAACTACCACACGCTTCCCGGCAAAATCAGACGCGTGCTTGAGCTCTCGCTCCAGTACCTCCATGATCCCGGACGGCTCCGCCATGCGGCCGATCCCCTCGTCCCCACAGGCGAGCTCCCCCTCTCCGGGGTCGATCACTACTACACCGCGCTCTCCTAAAGCATCGAGGTTCTTCTGCGTGGACGGATGCAGGTACATACGGGTGTTCATCGCGGGGGCGACTACCACCGTCCCCTTTGCCGCGAGCAGCGTCGTTGACAGCAAGTCATCCGCGACCCCCTGCGCGTACTTCGCTATGATGTTCGCCGTCGCGGGGGCGACAAGTATAAGGTCTGCTTCCTCGCTCAAGGAGATATGGGGAATAGGTGATGCCGGATCGCTCCACATCGAAGTGGCAACCGGGTTTCCGGTGATGGTGCGAAACGTGAGCGGCGTAACAAACTGCTGTGCGGCGCCCGTCATTATCACTTTCACGCTGGCGCCGCTCTTTACCAGCATCCGCGCGAGCTCCGCGACCTTGTACGCCGCAATCCCCCCCGTGACCCCGATAATGACGTTCTTGCCGGTCAACTCAGCCATCCGCAAACCACCAGTTACCGCTCAGGGTATTATTCCAACTCTTCCCCTTCCGGCCTTTCGTATTCTATTTTACCTTCCGCTATCTCCTCCAAAGCAACCGTCAGCGGCTTTTTTGAGATATCCTCGACCTTCAGGGGCGCAACACCGCCGACCCCTTCACCGAGGCGCTTCTGGAAGTTTGTGATCTGCCTCGCTCTCTTAGAAGCCTCAACAACCAGGGTGAACTTATTCTCGGAGTGCTCGATAAGATCCTCCATCTTCGGGTTGATCATCGACTGTTTTTCTTCCATATTAAGCTCTCTCACCTCTCAAAACACTGGCGAACTCTTCCGCGGCCCTATCCACATCATCATTAACGATGATAAAGTCGAATTTGGTCCTACCGACCTCGATCTCCCTCGGGGCGATGTCCGTCCTCAGCTTAATGTCGCTCTCCTTATCCTTCTTCCTTTTCTCAAGACGCGATTCCAGCTCCTTTAACGAAGGAGGCATGATAAATATCAACACCGCGTCCTTGATTTTTGACTTGACGTTGAGGGCGCCCTCGACATCGAGCTCCAGCAGGACGTTTTGTCCGTACACAGCGGCCTTCTCGACTTCACGCTTCAGGGTACCGTACCTGTTCCCGAAAACCTCCTCCCACTCCAGGAGCGCTCCCTGCTCGACCAGCCGGTCAAACTCGCTTTCGGAGAGGAAGTAATAATCGCGCCCTTCGACCTCACCCTCGCGCGGCGGCCTGGTAGTGGCCGAAACAGAATAATGGATATTTTCAGCCATTTCCAGCGCTTTCCGGATCAGGGTGTCCTTGCCGGCGCCGGACGGCCCGGCGACCACGAAAACCCGACCTCTCTCTTCCAAGATGACTCCTGAGCCACACGGTTGGCCCCGGGGACCGCACCATTGTTGACCCCGCCAGCAGCCTGCCCCCACCTCCGGTATCGAATTATAAGTAAAACGCCGGAGAGGCACAATCACGCACCGTAGCGGCTCCCGGGGGCCGTGACCTCCTCCCCGGCCCGGCACTGAGGGCAGTCCTCGGGGCTGTACGATTCAATATCGAGACGAATGAGCGAGTCGAACGTGTAGTCCTCCTGGTCAAAACCTCCGCGGTCCACGATGCACGCTATCGCGGCGACAGAGGCGCCGGCCGCCTCGGCAATACCCGCAAGCTCCATCACGGACCCGCCCGTGGTTATAACATCTTCCACCAGAAGGACCCGCGAGCCACGCGCGATCTCGAAACCGCGGCGCAGCTCCATGCCGCCCTCGACCCTCTCCGCGAACATCATCGGGCAGCCGAGCGCGAGCGCCGTGGCGAATCCCACCACTATTCCCCCGAGCGCCGGAGATAGCACGATGTCGACCTCTTCATCGATCTTTTGAGCGATCGAGCGGCCGACCTCGAGGGCCCTCGAAGGATCCGCGAGTAGAAGCGCGCACTGGATATAAGTATCGCTGTGCAGGCCGGATGAGAGCCTGAAATGGCCCTTCTTGAGCGCCCCGCTCTTTTCCAGTTCTTTGAAAATCTCCCGTTCGTCCAATTTCAGGGCCTTCCCGCGTCCTTGAGCATTTCCACTGCGACTTTCCTGGGCTCATCGGCCGTGGATACCGGTCGTCCAACGACTATGAAGTCCGCCCCGGCACGGACCGCCTCGCCTGGAGTCGCAACCCTCACCTGGTCACCGCGGCTCGTACCGGCAAGCCTGACCCCGGGTGTGATGAGTATCAACTCCTCCCCCACCTCCCGACGCACAGGCCCGACTTCAAGCGGAGAGGTCACAAGCCCGTCCAGGCCTGACTCACGGGCAAGCCCCGCAAGTCTTAACACCGCATCCTCGACCGGGCCGGTGACCCCGATCTTTTGAAGAGCGGGAAGGTCAAGGCTGGTTAGTACCGTGACGCCTATCAAGAGAGGGCGCCTCAGGCCCGCCTGAGAACAGTGCTCTCCAACAGCGGCCTGCGCGGACCTCATCATCTCCTGCCCGCCCATCGCATGGATGGTTATCATCAGCGGTTCGAGCTCACAGAGTGCCCGGCACGCCGAGGCAACGGTATTCGGTATGTCGTCGAGCTTGAGGTCCAGGAAGACCTCACAGCCTTCATCCTTGAGCCTCCGGACCGTATCGGGCCCCCCCGACAAGTAAAGCTCGAGGCCCACCTTAACTATGTCCACGTACTCCCCGACTTCCCGTGCGAGCTCGATTCCGCGCACCAGGTCGGGCGTATCAAGGGCAAGTATCAGCGGGCTCATGCCCGCAAGTCGCCGGTCTTTCATGGTATGACCCTACGCCCCTTTCTCAGACTCGCAGTGAGCCCGTCAGCTCGCCCGGGCTCTCGACCCCCAGTGCGGACAGCGCCCCTGGCAAAGTCTCTATGATATCGAGTGCCCCTGCCGGATCTGTGAACGTCACTGTTCCAACAGACACCGCGGCCGCCCCGGCTATCAAGAACTCGAGCACGTCGTCGACGTCATATATTCCGCCGCCGCCGATGATAGGCAGGCCGGTCGTTCTGTAACAGTCCCAGACCGCCTTGAGTGCTATTGGTTTTATGGCGGGACCGGATAGACCTCCCGTTACTCCCCCCAGGCGCGGCCTTCTGCTCACCGGGTCGACCGCTAGTCCAGGGACGGTGTTTATGAGGGAAAGACCGCTTGCACCTCCCGCCTGGGCTGCAAGAGCGACTTCTGAGATGTCAGCCACTACAGCTGACAGCTTCACGAAGAGTGGAAGCTCGGTGCTGCTTCGAGCCGCCGACGCCACGGCCCGGGTAGCCTCGGCGTCTATCCCGAAATGAATTCCGCCCTTCTCGACGTTCGGACACGACACGTTTACCTCGACAGCCGATACCCCTGTCGCCCCGTTCAACACAGCCGCCAGGCGCGCGTACTCGTCGACGGTATCAGCGGCGATGCTCGCGATTATGGGGACACCGAGCCCCGACAATTCCGGGAGCACTTCCCCGATCAGCGCGTCGATGCCCATGTTCTCGAGGCCCACCGAGTTGAGCATCCCGGAAGCGGTCTCCCAGATACGGGGGCTCGGGTTGCCTTTGCGGGGCTTTCCGGTGACGGACTTGAGGATGACCCCGCCGACCCGGGAGAGTTCGATTACGGAAGAAAGTTCTACGCCGTAACCCGCAGTGCCCGAAGCCAGCAGGATCGGGTTCTTTAGCTTGATGCCGGCTAAGTCAACAGATAAATCCATGCCTACTCTTTCCATTTCACGTCGCGGGAATCGAAGACCGGCCCCTCGGCACAGACGCAGAGGTTTCGGCCGCCTTTTCCCTCCCTCACGCAGCCGCGACACAGGCCGAGGCCGCATGCCATCCTGGATGTAAGCGACACCTGGCAGGCCACTCCCGATCTTTCACAGGCAACAGCGACAACCGCCATCATCGCCTCGGGCCCGCAGGCGAAGACCGTATAGTAACTATCGCCTTTGATACGTAGTACGGCACCCTCTGAAACCAGGCCCTTCGATCCGAGCGTCCCGTCATCTGTATAAACCTGTATCCCACCCTTGAGATCGGAAAGCGCAGGGTAATACTCCTCACCTTCGCGAAAACCTGCGAACAGGTCGTAGCCCATGCCCTTCCTGTCCATCTCCGAGGCAAGGAAGAAAAGGGGCGCAATACCGATTCCCCCCGAGACCAGGAGTGCCCTTCCGCGCTCAACAGGCGTAAACCAGTGCCCGAGCGGCCCGAGTAGGCCGACCCCTGTGCCGGGTTCGAGGGAGCATAACTTCTCCGTGCCCCATCCAACGGCCTCCACCATGAATCTGATAACAGGAGCGCCTTTCTCCGAACCCGTTATCCCGTGGACGCTGAGCGGCCTGCGCAGCAGGTGCTCCCTGCCGCCGCCGCAGTCGACATGGTAGAACTGGCCCGGCAGGGGACGCGACATTGCCTCCGCTCTCTCGATCTCGAAATCGAGGACATGCGCTTTGCGGGATACCTTTTCCCGGCCGATGAGTATCGCCCTGCTCTGGAGACCCGCGCGGTAACCCTTCTTATCGGTCATCCGGGCTCACCTTTGAGGCATTCGCATGGATCTCCAGGTGATATTCCTGGATGCTCTTCACGTTTATGCCGTTGCTCTTGAGCGCCGAGATCCCCTGCACCAGCGTGTAGGCCGCCGACATCGTGGTTATGCACGGGACGCCGCTCACGGCGGCAGCGGTGCGGATATAGTAACCGTCGCCCCGGGAGCCGTGCCCGTACGGCGTGTTTATCACGATGTCCACCTCGCCGTCCCTGATCAGGTCGACGACGTTCGGGCTTCCCTCGCCCACCTTCTTCACGCTCTCGACCGGTATCCCGTTTCGCTCGAGGGCCATGGCGGTCCCCTTCGTGGCGAGGATGCGGAACCCGCCTTCGGCCAGACTGCGGGCGACCAGTATGACCGCCCGCTTGTCCCTGTTGTTGACGCTTATGAACGCCGACCCCGAGGTTGGGAAGACCGTATTGCTCGATATCTGTGACTTCGCGAAGGCGACCCCGAAGCTCGTGTCTATCCCCATCACCTCGCCGGTGGATTTCATCTCGGGCCCGAGAACGGTATCCACTCCGGGGAAGCGCTGGAACGGCAGCACCGCTTCCTTGACCGAGAAATGCTCGAAGTGCCGCTCCTTCGGTATATCAAGGTCGGCAAGCTTCCGCCCCAGCATGACCCGCGTCGCCACCTTCGCCAGCGGAACCCCTATGGATTTGCTCACGAACGGTACCGTGCGGCTCGCCCGCGGGTTCACCTCGAGGACGTAGACGACGTCCTCCTTTACGGCGTACTGGACGTTTATGAGGCCGACCACTCCGAGCTCGAGCGCGAGGCGGCGCGTGTATTCCTCTATTGTCTTTACGGTCTCCGCCGCCAGTGTATGAGGTGGTATCACGCAGGCGGAGTCCCCCGAATGAATTCCCGCCTCCTCGATGTGCTCCATCACGGCCCCTATCACGACTTCCTCGCCGTCACAAACGGCATCGACGTCTGTCTCGATCGCTTCCTCCAGGAACTTATCGACGAGAATGGGATGCTCGGGCGATGCCTTCACGGCCGAGGCTATGTACTTTTCCATCATGTCGTCGGAATAGACTATCTCCATGGCTCTTCCACCCAACACGTACGAGGGCCGCACCAGCACCGGGTAACCTATCCTTCTGCCGACCTCGAGCGCCCCCTCGAAGGAAGTGGCCGTCCCGTCGGGAGGATGCGGTATCCCGAGCTTCTTGAGGAGGTTGCCGAACCTCTCGCGGTCCTCGGCGCGGTCGATGGATTCGGGCGACGTCCCCAGTATCGGAACACCCGCGCGCTCCAGCGGTATCGCCAGCTTGAGCGGCGTCTGCCCGCCGAGCTGCACTATCACTCCCTTCGGCTTCTCGCGGTCGACGATGTTCATGACGTCCTCGAAGGTCAGAGGCTCGAAGTAGAGCCGGTCGCTCGTGTCGTAGTCGGTGGATACCGTCTCGGGGTTGCAGTTGACCATTATCGTCTCGTAGCCCATCTCCCTGCACGCGAAAGAGGCGTGCACGCAGCAGTAGTCGAACTCTATCCCCTGCCCGATCCTGTTCGGCCCGCTGCCGAGTATCATCACTTTTTCCTTGTCCGTTGAACGGACCTCGTCCTCCGTCTCGTAGGTCGAGTAGTAGTAAGGCGTGTAGGCCTCGAACTCCGCCGCGCAGGTGTCAACGGACTTGAAGACGGCTCCTATCCCGCTCGCGAGCCGGTGGAAGCGTACCGAGGTCTCGTTGGCGCCCAGTATGCGGGCCAGTTCGACGTCGGAAAAACCGTACCGCTTCGCCTCTCTGAGCAGCTCGTCGGGAATCGAGTGGAGGTCAAAACCGTTCAGCCTTTCCTCCATCTCGGCGATCTCGGCGAGGTTGTCGAGGAACCATGGGTCTATCCCTGTATAGCCATATATGTCCTCGATGCTGATCTCCTCCTGCAGGGCGCGGTAGATGTAGAAGAGGCGGTTGTGGCTTGCCTTAGAGAGAATCTCGGGAAGCCTGTCGACCGGTGTGTCGTCGAGGTCCCTCAGGCTGTAGCGGTCGACCTCGAGCGAGCGAACGGCCTTCTGGACAGCCTCCTTGAAGGTCCGGCCTATCGACATGACCTCGCCGACCGACTTCATCTTCGTCGTAAGCAAGGGATCCGCGTCGGGGAACTTCTCGAACGCCCAGCGCGGTACTTTGACCACACAGTAGTCGATGGTCGGCTCGAAGCACGCCGGCGTCTCCCGCGTTATGTCGTTCGGTATCTCGTCGAGCGTGTACCCCACGGCGAGCTTCGCGGCTATCTTCGCGATCGGGAAGCCGGTCGCCTTCGAGGCGAGCGCGCTCGAACGGGACACGCGCGGGTTCATCTCGATGACGACCATGTGGCCGGTATCGGGCTCGACGGCGAACTGGATATTTGAGCCGCCGGTCTCGACCCCTATCTCCCGCATGATGTCGATGGATGCGTCCCGCAAGACCTGGTATTCCCTGTCGGTGAGGGTCTGAGCCGGAGCGACGGTTATGGAGTCACCGGTGTGGACTCCCATGGGGTCGAAGTTCTCGATGGGGCACACGATGACGACGTTGTCCTTCCTGTCCCGCATAACCTCGAGCTCGTATTCCTTCCATCCTTTGACCGACTTCTCGATAAGGATCTCGGTGATAGGGCTCAGGTCCAGCCCCTGCCTCGCCACCTCGATGAACTCATCCGTGTCGTAGACAAGCCCTCCCCCTCCACCGCCCAGGGTGAAGCTCGGCCTTATGACGAGGGGGAAGCCGAGCTCCTTCGCGATCTTGCGGGCCTCCTTGAGCGAATAAGCGAAGTCGCTTTCGGGGATGTCGAGGCCGATGTTCCTCATAGCCTCCTTGAAGAGGTTCCGGTCTTCGGCCTTCCGTATGACCTCGTGCCGAGCGCCGATTAGCTCCACGCCGAAGCGGTCGAGCGTTCCGTCCTCGGCGAGCGCCACCGAGACGTTGAGCCCGGTCTGCCCGCCGAGGGTTGGAAGCAGGGCACCGGGGCGCTCGCGCTCGATGATCTTCGCCACCACCTCGGGGTTGATCGGCTCTATGTAAGTGCGGTCCGCGAACTCGGGGTCCGTCATAATGGTGGCGGGGTTGCTGTTTACGAGGACCACCCGGAAGCCGTCCTCCTTCAACACCTTGCACGCCTGGGTCCCCGAGTAATCGAACTCGCACGCCTGCCCTATAACGATTGGGCCGGAGCCGATTATCAGTATTTTTTCCAGGTCGTCCCGCCGCGGCATCAGGAACGCCACTCCTTCATGAGTCCCAGGAACTGCTCGAACAGGTAACGCGAATCGTGCGGCCCGGGTGACGCCTCCGGGTGGTACTGCACCGAGAAGGCCCCGACCTCGCGGCAGCGCATCCCTTCGAGCGTGTCATCGTTGAGGTTCCAGTGCGTGAGCTCCACCTCGCCGAACTCACAGCCCACCAGGCTTTCAGGTTCCACCGCGAACCCGTGGTTCTGGGCCGTGATCTCGACCCTCCCGGTGTCGCGGTTCATGACCGGCTGGTTGCCGCCGCGGTGCCCGAACTTCAGCTTGTAGGTGCGCCCACCGAGCGCAAGGCCGAGGAGTTGGTGCCCCAGGCAGATGCCGAATATGGGCTTCTTGCCGAGGAGCCCGCGGATGGACTCTATCGCGTAGCCGACCGCCTCGGGGTCGCCCGGGCCGTTCGACAGGAAGACGCCATCGGGTTCACGCTCCAGTATTTCATTCGCCGTCGTGGCCGCCGGCACCACCGTGACCCTGCAGCCGTGAGCCGACAGGAGCCTCAAGATATTCCTCTTTATTCCGAAGTCGTACGCCACAACTTCGTACTCAGGCTCGACCGTGAGGCCTTCAGACCAGACGTAAGGCTCCTGGACGGTGACCCCCTGGACCAGGTCCCTGCCGACGAGCCCCGGCGCTTCCTCGATCTTCTTGAGAAGCCTCGCCGGTTCCAGGTCCACGCTGGAAAGCGCCGCCTGCATGGCACCGTGGCTCCTCAGGTGCTTCGTGAGCGCCCGCGTGTCTATCCCCTCGAGGCCCACGACGCCCTGGTCCTTCAGATAACGGTCGAGGTCGCCCGTTGAGCGCCAGTTGCTCCTGATCCTCGAGGACTCCCTGACGATGAAACCTCCCATGTATATCCTCCCGGACTCGACATCCTCGGGGTTGACCCCGTAGTTGCCGATGAGCGGATATGTCATGCTGACCATCTGTCCCGCGTAGGAGGGGTCGGTAAGGATCTCCTGGTACCCGGCCATGCTCGTGTTAAAGCACGACTCGCCCAGGAACTCGCCTTTCGCTCCCATGCTTATCCCTTCGAACACCGTCCCGTCGGCGAGGACAAGCACCGCGGGCTTGCGGCCCCGCATGTCGAATACCATCTGACCCCTCATCCCCTCTCCGCCGCGCTCTGAGAGGAAGCGGTGGCCGGCTGGGTGGGCCCCGCGATCTCATCCACGTCCCCTGGTCCACCCGCAAGCCCGCCGTCGCGCACCACCAGCCTCCCGCGGAAAACGGTGTGCAGGACCTTCCCCCTCAACTTCCATCCCGCGAACGGGGTGTTCCGCGACCTCGACTTGAAAGCGAGCGGGTCCACGGTCCACTCGAGCTCGGGATCAAAAACCACGATGTTCGCCGGGTCGCCCTCCTGAAGCCTTGCCCTGTAGTCCCAGCGCTCCATCTCCATGATCAGGGCCGGGACTGCCGTCAGTTTTGCTATCGCATCCTCAATCGATAGAACACCTGTCTCTACGAGTTTCGTCACCACCAGGGCGAGGCACGTCTCGAGGCCCACGACCCCGAACTCGGCCCGGTCGAACTCCGTCTCCTTCTCGTGAGGCGCGTGAGGAGCGTGGTCGGTTGCTATCGCGTCGATGGTGCCGTCGGCAAGCCCCTCGAGGAGGGCCTCCACGTCGGCCGCCGACCGGAGCGGCGGGTTCATCTTGAAGCTTGTGTCGTACGAGATGAGTTCTGAATCATCAAGCGAGAAGTGGTGTGGTGTAACTTCACAAGTAACCGGAAGCCCGCGCCTCTTGGCCGTCCTCACCAGCTCAACCGAGCCGCCCGTCGAAAGATGCGCCAGGTGAAGGCGGGCCCCCGTCTTCTCGGCGAGACACAGGTCGCGGAACACCCCTATCTGCTCGGACTCGGGGGGGATGCCACGAAGTCCGAGGAAGGTGGAGTAGTATCCCTCGTTCATCTGGCCGTCCGCCGAGAGGCTCTTCTCCTCGCAGTGGGATATGATGAGCGCCCCCATCGAGCGCGAGTACTCCATCGCCCGGCGCATGATCTCGGAATCGACCACGGGACTGCCGTCGTCGCTGAACCCCATGACATGAGCCCTGCAGGACCCCATCTCGCCCATCGGGGCGAGAGTCTCTCCTTTCCTCCCCTGTGTTATGGCGCCGTGGGGAAGGACCATGCAGAGTCCCTCGTCCTCCCCCCGGTCGAAGACGTACTCAGCCACGGAGGAGTTGTCAATGGCCGGCTCGGTGTTGGGCATGCAGAAGACCGCCGAGTAGCCGGCACAGGCCGCGGCGCGGCTCCCGCTCGCG
>Ga0315289_10015084_pt1 | contig 10740 bp, 6 predicted proteins | sample YL17G11_40_MG_FD_203452 | JGI IMG/M metagenome (GOLD analysis project Ga0315289, IMG submission 203452) | Sediment microbial communities from Yellowstone Lake, YNP, Wyoming, USA - YL17G11_40 | ecosystem: Environmental > Aquatic > Freshwater > Lake > Sediment | place: USA: Wyoming | collected...
CCTCGACTAGACCTGTTCTGACTAAGTAATAAAAGACGCCCTTTTTGTATCTCCCTTTTCAGGTCTTTTGATGACTCATACTCAGAATCATTGTATTCTTTAGACTGTTTATAATAGATAACATCTTTAAGATCGGGTATAGGTACCTTTTCCGTAGAATTTCCTAAAATACGGTACATTAGCCCAAACCTATTTTAATGTATAACTACCTATTATCCTAAATAAAATAAGAGATTATTAAAACAAAAGGGTTATAGCTCATTACGAGCCATAACCCTTTAAATTCTTATTCTTTATAAGAGCACACTACATGTGTGCTACTGATTTATGACAGATATCTGTTCAGAGAATCATAATCATATGCAGTTTTACACTCTTTGGCTCCTTCAGGAGCTTCTTCTGCCGGTTTTTCTTCTTCAGGTTTTTTCTCTTCGTCTTCGGCTTTTTTGTCCGGGTCGAAGTAATAGGCTGAACTGGCTTCAGTGGCTTTATAAGCCATGACACCATCACATGCCGGGCAGAAAACCTGGTCATTAACAGTTATTTCTTCTGCTGTGACATTTCCAGCTTCTTTGGCTACGGCTGCTCTTTTTTCATTGATCGAAGCCAAAGTCGTTGTATGATTGCACACTTCACAGACAAACCGAGTAACCTCAGCTGCATCCTTCTCCATTTCATCAGCTATTTTGAGAAGTTCTTCTGCTGCTTGTTTCAGAGACATGTTATCCTCCTGAGATAGTTTTCAATTTACGCACTCATATGGGTGCGATCAAACAATGATACTGTTATCCTATTAAGAGATTATTAATTTGGCTTACTAGCCTTCTTTGCACTCTGTATTTTTACTACTGCATGGCCTAGTCCTAACGCACTTAAAGCAATACCTACAACAGCTATAGCCTTACTAATAGATTCCGGAGCCCCAGCAGGCCATATCACAACCATAGATGGTATTACAATAGTCCAGTAAACAAGAGCTATATTACGCTTTTTACCATTCAACCATGCCCAAAATTTCATAAAACCCCCTCAACGAATAGGTTTAACCTGATCATAATCAAATTTAGGCTTTTTGCCGTAAATCATGATCCCCAATCTGATAGAGATTTTATTTGTATCTTTCTCGTGCCAGCGTTCCTTTAAATCAGGATCCGAGATATAACTATAACCAATCTGAGACGGGTCCATAAGAAAAAACCCTCTCTTATCATACCCTACAGCTACTACATAATGTCCATCTTTCCAATTATCTGTATAGTCTTTTTTTTCTCCCCATGCCTGTAAAGACAATATTACTGGTATCTTTTCTTTTATACTGTCTCTCACATCCTCACAGGTCATTTTTTCTGTCATTTTACATTTTAAATTAAACTTTTCCGCAGCCCTCTCAAACCCTATAGGATCTACCCCATTATGCTTGACTTCCATGATCTTCATGACCTTTTCTTCATAAAGATCATACCCATAATACCCAAGAACAGATAGAAAACAGGTCGCTCCACAATCATAGTCAGAGTACTGACGTAGTGAAGGTACATCAAGAAAAACATCTGCATCATCCAACTTACGTACCGGACGTATAGTATTAACTTTTTTATCGTAAGGACTGAGTATTGCTGCCTTATGTTCTGTCTGAATGAACCCTATGAAATCTTTCATTATATCACTGGAAGGTTTAAAATCCTTCCTTAATTTTTTCTCTATTGCAGCAGTATCGTCATGGGCCTTTCCATAAGCAACACCTCTCTGCATCTTTTTCATCTCTATATACTCATGAGCCATAGTCGGGGCCCAGTCCCCCTCCTGAGGCGTCTTCTCTATCCATATCTCATTCTCAGGTATATAATGATATCTAGCCGGATTTCCTCCTGCTGCATAATCTATATCAACATTGTCCCTGACATATTCACCATTCGTGAAATAGAAATGAAACCCCTGATACTCTCCGATCTTCTCCATACGAACTTTTTTCAGCTCTCCCTCAGACAAAGTACAACCATGGGACTTGTACTTTGTCATCCTGATATTTAAAGCTATCTTTTTCAGTTTCTCTGATATGAGTGTGTTCATAAGTCTTTTAAAATTAATTAATAAACATGTTAATTAGATCAGTCAACACATTGGATGGGATCAACAAAGATAATAAAACGTATGTAATGTTCTCAAAAGTGACGGTTCTGCCACGTATTATTCTCTCTGCAGGTATCTCCGGTTTTTCATTTATAACAGGAGAAGCATCAGTAGGAGCTGTTTCCCTGAATTTATCATAAGAGGCCGGCACTGAGGTCTCTCCACCTGTAATCGGAATCTTGTATCTAATGTCTCCAAAATCCAGATACTCCATATTAAAATGCTGCTGATAAATGGCCCCACGAGACCCCTGAGGATTGACAGAGCCCACAATATATCTCTCATTATTCTGACGAACTATAACGTCCCTAGGATTAAGAAGAGGATACGGACCTAACCATGTCTCCCAGGCATAACGAATATGGAGACCCATATCTGCCAGCTCAATGGACTTTTCTGTCTCTGGAGGAGCTATAATAGCATCATAAGGACCGAGGTACCCACCTATAATAGACGAGCCGTAACATATCGTACAGTCTTGGTGACTCTGTGCATAATTATACTGATAAGATGGACATTTAGTTCCCATCCATTTTCTGACAAAAATCTTGACCCTTTCCCCACCTTGCTCTAAAATCCACCTATTTCGTTTTATCGCCTCGCGAAACATGTAGTCAATCGCCTCTATATCAAAGGCACTTCTATCCGAGATCTCGGTCAGAGGCGTTTCAATAGTCTGTTGAGGGTCTGTTGGAGACACGGCCACAGTCGTGACTTTATAATAAATTCTCTGGCTCAGAGCTGTCAAAACCTGATGTTTCAGATATCTATAAGTGATCCTGACTCTTCCTGTAGGAGACTTGGGTAGTCTGGGAGGAATAATCTGTTGAACAGAATGATCAAAAACGGGCCATGATATGAGCCTGATTTCCCCAGTTACTCCATTAACAGAGTATGCTGGAATTTCAAGGAATGACCCATCACCGTCATCTATTTCTACTTTTACGTTATGAATACTTACAGATGTCTTACCATTACTTCCTGGAATTACAATAGGACGTCTCTGAGCATAAACATACCAACCAGCATCAGGTTCTTCTCTGTACCGAATAGTTGGTGTTGCATTTTCATTGGTCACCAGTTCTTCTTCTGTCTGGTCCCTGTAAAATAGTACTGATATTGGTGAAGCATTCAACAACTCATATGGACCATAAGGACTGTCTGTAGACCTATAAACATTACAACCCAGTATTTGTAAACCATTATTTGCTGGTATAATACGGGGATTGTCCCAGCGTATATCAATGGCCCCGGTAGTATAGGGGCTGGTTATGATAAGGTTTCTGGGAGCCCAGGGAAGGGTAAGATCTGGAGTAGTGGGTCTAAGTGGGTAGATCCAATCTGGCCGATCTGTTTTACTGAGTTTTCCTGAATGATATGCTGGCATATTTTAATTTCAATAATAAAAGATTATCATGATTTATCGTCTGCATATTTATCTTCGTTATAAAAAACAGCTGTACGCCTTTCAGTATTTATCTTGTAATCCTTAGCTCTGTCTGAGCTTACAGAGTCTGCTGTCACTAAAAGACTCGAAGCATACGATCTTCCAAGGACACACTGATGAGGGATACTCGCATTAGGAGTATCCATAGTATAGGATACTTGCCATGGACCATTATAATTCAGGTCGCGGCTCATGAGATTAATCCAGGACCCTCCTGTTACTTTAACGCCTAAACGGCCGTTTTCCATATAAAGGCCTGTCCGTATAGGCCCGGATAGCTGGCGATGTCGTACTCTATTTTCTCTAAAATCTACGATACCGGTAGCAGTGTCATCAAAACTTCCTCTCCAGGCAGCGAGACTTACTCTATAATAGCCGGCTGTTGCATATCTATGGACAGGATTAGTTGAAACTGATGTGTAGCCGTCTCCAAAATCCCAGAGATAATTTGTAGGTGTACCTTGTGTAAGATTAGTAAAATGGACATTAAAATTGCCACTATATTGGTTATAAGAAGAAGTAAAATCAGCATTCATGAAGACACTGATAGTACCTGAAGTGGAATCACTGGGAGCTTGTTGAGCTACAATATAATCAGCTTTTGTATCTATATCAGTATTTATATCTTTGTTTATTGTTAAAGATACTGTATAAGTTCCATCTACCAAGTAAGTGTGACTTGGGTTATAATCTACTGAATTATAGTTACCGTCACCGAAAGTCCAGTCCCATGTAGTAGGAACTTCACTACTGAGATTAGTAAAGTCTACTGTTAATGGGCTGTATCCTATTAAAGGAGACGCTGTGAAATCAGCATTAAGAGGAGTGTATTCTAATAATTTACCACCACCATATTCATACCCATAAATAGTCCCACTGTATAATTTATTATTAAACACACACATTGGCCATGGGTACGCAACTGGATCGCAAATAATTATCCAAGAATCTGTGCCATTCCAAGCAAGCAAATGGCCAGCCGGTGCAGTGCTATAAAGCACTCCGTATACTACACAGGCAGAAGTCAGTGCCCCCACACCAATAGAACTGGCAACACTTTTCCACAATAAATTATCTTCATCCCATTCGAGCAAACTCCCATAATATCCAACGCCATATAATTTATTATTAAAAACGCACAGCGAATAAATAACCATTTCCGAATCATACATTGGAGCTACTTCTATCATTTCTGTACCACTAAACTCGTATAATTTTCCAGTTGGGTCCCCAGTCCCATACAATTTTTCATTAAAAACACATAACGAATGTAAAGTGGATGCTCCCACAGGATTACCAGCAGCCATTATCCATGCACCATCTTCATCCCATTCAAGAAGCATAGCCTGATAAAGTGTACTGGCATATAATTTATTATTGAAAACGCAAAGTGAATCAATAGATTGACCATCGTACTGATCAGCTACTTCTATCCATTCAGTCTCATTCCATTCAAACAGTTTACCGCCCCGCAAGGTCCCGCCGTACAGCTTTCCTTTAAAAGCACACAACGCGTGGATAGTAATTTGCCCATCTAATTGATCGGCTACTTTTGTCCAACCATCTATACCATTCCACTCAAACAATTGCCCAGCGGGGGAGCTTCCACCATACAGTTTATTATTAAAAACGCATAGAGAATAAATATTTTGATTATCGAGTATACCCGCTACTTCTATCCAAGCCATAAATATTCCAATCTAAAATTCTTTTATTACAGCCGACCTATTAAGAGATTATCAAGTGCTTTAACTTATTGATTTCAATTGAAATGAGTACTATTATCGCTATGCTTTTATTACTGTTAAGGTCACAATATGATTACCAGCAGTGGTATAAGTATGAGTCGGATTCTGCAATGTCGAGGTATGTCCGTCACCAAAATCCCAGTGCCATGTCGTAGGGGATCCAATTGATGTATCTATAAAACGCACTACTAGATCAGCGTCACCACTTTCAGGAATAGCTTGGAAAGAAGCCGTCAAAACATCAGAAGATGCATTTATATAATTAAGAGACGTTTTTGTTCCAGCAAAAGATCCTCTAGTAGAATCTAATCTAACTGTATATAGCCCTACTCCTGTATACACATGGATAGGATTCTGAGCTGTTGTAGTATCTCCATCGCCAAAATTCCATAACCAGGAAGTTGGTTCTCCTAAGGACAAATCCGTAAAAGCAACTGAAAGAGGAGTATTTCCTGCTGTTGGTGTTCCTAAAAAATTGGTCGCCATATTAACAGTTATATAATCAATCTCAGTTTTTGTGTCTGTTAAACCTCCTTTTACAGCTTGTAGACTTACTGTATACAACCCAGCTCTTAAATATGTATGGGTAGGATTCTGTATTGTTGTAGTATCTCCATCACCAAAATTCCATAACCAGGAGGTAGGTCCGCCTAAAGACAGGTCCGTAAAAGTAACAGCAAGAGTAGCATCCCCTGACGTAGGTGTTGCTGAAAAATCAGAAACTACATTAGCTTCTACATAGCCCACTTCTGTCTTTGAATCTGTATAAGACCCTTTAGTCGTGTCTAATCTTACTGTGTGCTGACCAGCACTTAAATAAGTATGAGATGGATTCTGAGCTGTTGTAGTATCTCCATCACCAAAATTCCAATTCCAGGAAGTAGGTCCACCTAAGGATAGATCCGTGAAGTCGACCGTAAGCGGTACCGGACCTGAAAGTGGTACACCTATAAAGTCTGATACCAGATTAGTATTTATGTAGTTGTTATAAGTTACACTATCACTAAAAATTCCTCTGGTAGAATCCAAACTTACAGTATATAACCCGGCACCTAAATAAGTATGAGACGGATTCTGAGCTGTTGTAGTATCACCATCACCAAAATCCCAATGCCAGCTTGTAGGTTCCCCTAAAGACAGGTCTGAGAAAGTTACGGCAAGAGGGGTATCACCTGATAATGGTGTACCGGATAAATCCGTAACCATATTAACTGTTATGTAATCAGTTTCTGTCTTTGAATCTGTACGTGTCCCGGTATTTACTGTTAAAATAACAGTAAATAGTCCTGCTTTAGTATAATTATGAGAAGGATTTTGTGTCGTTCCGTGAACAGACCCATCCCCAAAATCCCAGTCCCAGGAAACTGCTGCTTCACTTCCATAAGATAAATCAGTGAAATTAACAGTGAGGTTGGCATCTCCTGATAACGGAGTGGCCGAGAAATCTGCTTCTATATATGTTATAGCCACGATTGCAGAAGCTGTAGCAGACCAGAACGATTCTATGGCCATTCCTGTGACTTGGGCTTTTACCCTGTAATAATATGTACCAGAAGAAGGTACTGTATCCGTAAAACTATCATTAGGTCCGTCATAGACGTCTACAGGAGATGGAAATGCTGCATTTGTGTCTCTTTGAAGCAGATAATTATCTGAGCCTAAAGAAACGTCCCAATCTACATTAACATCAGCACTATATCCTACCTGTGCTGCTGTTAAATTTAAAGGTATAGGGACAGTAAAACTTTCAGCATATACTCCGAAAGGAGAAGCAGCTTCAAGGTAAGCCGTTAAGGCTTCTGTTTTATCATCACTGACAAAAACTGATAAATCTGTGCCTTTTTCAGGGCCCCAGGAATCTAAAGTATATGTTAAAGGAGTCGGATCTGTGATGTTTGCATATGTTAAAACTTTAAGTTCTCTATTTGGAAGAGTACCATAGAGGACAAAAAGTCTTACCACATCATTTTCTTTTATATATGTAGAAACATTCAGGACATTAGTCGCTATCTCTTTTTCATAAGAGATAACAGGGGCATATAGAGTAAAAGGCTCTATAGCCATCATTTTGAGCTTCATATCTTCCACATAAAACAGCCATAATTTATTGGAATCAAAAAGGCCGCTATCTAAAGCATGTGTTAATACAAAAGTTGAAGGATAGTACTCACCTAAACGAAATAAATTACCTCCGTATTCCTTGATATACAATCTTCCATTAGAAATAAAAACAGACCACAAAGAACCTTTAATAATGGTACTCTGCGGATATCTTTCAGATCCAAGCCCATTTAAGGAATATTCAACTGAGGTCGTTACAGGTATGCTCATGGTTTTATCTTAAAGTATAAGTATAAGTTATAGACACATTTGTGTTATCATCTTCAGGAGAAAACACGAAATGGCCGTTTAGTCCCGAATATTGATACCCTTTAGTTGGTACAATTGGATAAACAGTTTGTGTTCCCGTTCCTGCTGAAGTTAGGTTTATATAAGACCCGTCAGCTGCATTTTGATAGGTTCCTGAAACACGTATAGCTGTTGTATCCATTCTTAAAGCATAATAAATATAATCGGCTGTTAAAGGATCTGGATAAGACGAGGTTGTACCAAAAGCCAGAGGAGTACCGGTTGAGACATCCGCCCCCACAGTTAGTACATCATTTGATGCATTAGCTGTGTATGTATAGGAAGTTGTCAAACTACTGGTTCTGTCGTACCGAGTGGTATCTTTCATTATATTCTGAGATAAATAGAACGTATCCATGTCTCTGAAATTAGAATTAGATGTCTCATCTATTACGTAACAATATCCGCTTGAATCAGTAATTGTATGAGATACTGTATTAGCATGGGCCTCACAATGATAAGTCCTTCCGTCAAATTGAAAAGTCTGGAGATTATCTTTAACAAAAACCGGGGCATACATAAAAGTAAACCGGTCCCCTGAATAAAATTGCAGGTCCCAGTTTGTCCCTGCTTTATTATTAAAAGTTACTTCAAGTCCATCTGGTATGTTTGAAGTGCCTGTTAAAGGTATTTTTCTCACACCCGTATGATCTTTTACCCAAGCCGAGCCATTCCATCCGTAAGAGTATGCGTATCCTGGAAAACTTATATGATTACCACCATAAAAATAGGTGTTAGCTCCACTTCCATCTACGTCAACAGTATTTTTTACCATGGAATAACCTGCCGCTGTGACAAACTGCTCACTCCAACTATTATATATATTAGATCCTGCAACGGCACCAGTACCTACTTTATAATAATCTGTATATACATGGGAATTGTTGGCATTAAAAATTACTGTACTATACATAGACTTACTTAAAGGTACTACAGAACTAATCCCAAAAGTATACGCCATACTTGTAGCTGCATATGATTCTATACCAGACTCACTACCTATATTTTTCCCTGATGTAGTGACATCTCTTAAATACCAATTACTAGTTTGTCTTAAAACAATACTTGAAGAATCTCTTCTAATACATCCACCACTAATAGAATTAACACTTGTAGTCCAGTCAGCTCCGCCTACTTTATCATCCATTACCCAAGTCTGATTATAATTAGAATAATTAGTAACATTATATACACCGGCTCGAAGTATACGGCCATTATAAGCATCTAATTGCCCAGCCCATATATTGGCTTGATTAGCCGTCATCCCCTCAAGCTGCTGGCCTGTACCAGTTATATATTGCGTGGCCGTGGACAGACCTAAATTTATCTTTGATAAGCCTGTCTCATGACCGGTCCACAAGTATCCTGTAACCTCATCATAAACAACATCTTTAATGTTAGAGTCAATTATCCCTGACACAACTAATACAGTAGGAGCTACCGTAGGTGTTGCTGTTTCATATACGAATAAACCTATACTTGTAGCAACATAAAGTTTAGTTCCTACCGGACCTACCATTCTATTTAACGTCATAGTACTACTACCAATAGTACACAGAGACTGAGAAGTCTCTATAGTGTTCCATTTCCAGCGACACATATTGTAAATACCACCTACACGACTTTTTTGTATCGTATATAAATAGTCCCCTACTTTTGCAGTAGCATAAACTAACGTAAGATCCAAAGGTCCACCTACATACGCTGTACCTCCTTCACCTGTGTCATAGCTTGAAGAAAGCTGCTGTGGCATAGATTTATTAGAAAAATCTACACCCATAGATAGCTGATTTATCTGAGTAGCCAATCTATAGGGTTCCAGTTCTATTCTATATTCTCCAGTTATCTGACGTATGATCGTATGTGTTCCGGTGCCTCCATCGGTCAGAGTAATAGCCCCTCCTATGGCTGAAGCTGATACCTGAACACTTGTATTACTAATCCATATTAAATAGTAGTCAGTATCCGTAGACAGAGGAGCAGGCAAGGTATTTGTTGTAGTCATTCTAACTATATCTCTATTATTATTAGGATCCCCATCATAGGACTGAGTAACTGTAATGGTATTACCACTCACCTCTGTTGACGTAAAAGACTCATCCACTATATCCGAGGCATCGCCGGTTTTTGTTATGGCTATTTTACCTACTATACTAAACTTTGGCGTTGGTGTCCCTGTTATTGACACCAGACCTTGGGAATTTGCCACATAAGAAGGATCACTAAAAATCTGATCCTGTCTATTTGAGGGATGTGTAAAGACTCTAGATACACTTGGAGCAAGATTATCTACTGCAGAATAGCCATGTATTACAGATAAAAAATATCCATATGGTGGTACGTTTCCATTATTCAAGGCACCACCATAAGCAATGGCTCCAATAGGACCTGGAATATCAGCCACTGCAAAAGACTGGCTATGTCTTCGTGAATATGTTGAGCCATAATTTGAACCATAACTTTGTATATTATATTGACTTGAAGGAAATCTCATAAGATTATTTGTAGAGTCAGGAGGCATATATCCAGTAGTTATCGTATAAGCTGCTCTATAACCGGCATTAGTTATATTTGATATTGTTAAAGGAGATCCATAAAGAAGGCTGCTATTCATACCCCAATCAACATAATGATTATCAGGTACGTTATACCCTCCTGCAGAAAATGAAAAATAAAGAGTATATTGAACATATAAATACTGTAATGTTGTTTGGGTAATAGGAGTAGAAAGTTCTACAAAAGAAATAAAATTCTGAAAAGAGCCACCAGCATTAAGAGATACTCCTATAACTCTTATGGTTCTGGTTACTCCAGAAGGAGTAAAATTATAAGCATGGTATTTTGTATTTAAAGTTCTATTATATGAACCTGATTCAAAACCTGAAGAAGCCAATACAGAAAAAGAACTCGAGGCTCCCGATACTCTGTAATCTACTGAAGGATCTGGGGCCGTGTCCGATAATTGAAGATTTATTGAATTACCACTCTCCACTATTGCATAGGAAG
>Ga0315289_10015085_pt1 | contig 10740 bp, 11 predicted proteins | sample YL17G11_40_MG_FD_203452 | JGI IMG/M metagenome (GOLD analysis project Ga0315289, IMG submission 203452) | Sediment microbial communities from Yellowstone Lake, YNP, Wyoming, USA - YL17G11_40 | ecosystem: Environmental > Aquatic > Freshwater > Lake > Sediment | place: USA: Wyoming | collected...
TGTTCCTTGACGCTCAAAGCCCCGATGCCCTACTATGGCACTGTGCTTTGCTCGCGCGCGGGTTGCGCTGGCGGAGCCAGTGGCGGGGTAGCTCAGTGGCAGAGCGAGGGTCTCATAATCCCTAGGCCGGGAGTTCGATCCTCCCCCCCGCTACCAGTTTGTTTTCAATAAGTTACAGGCATCTCCCATTTCGAAATATGCGACTCACTGTGGGGACTTTTGTGACGTAAATTCCTAAGATTTTAGAGAGGCGCCGGGCTTGGCACATTTACACCGCCCGCCCTAACCCCTAACACCGAGCCCCTAATCCCTGCCCTTCCGGCCACACTTTCGTGTCTGTCATTCTGAGCGCAGCGAAGAATCTCCGCGCCGTGCGGGATCGGTCTCACAGTTAGGCTGGCTTATGCCCTTGCCCTCGCCGGCGGATTTCCAAACCCGCGTAGCGCAAGGCTCGCTCTCCAGCCTTGCGGCAATTCTTCTTTGGCCGCGGATTGTATGAGCCAACCTTTGAGCGTGCCGGAGCGACCGCCCAAAGTGATCGGTGATGCCAGATCCAGGGCGAGTGCCAGCGGGGAGCGTCCTTTACAGCTAGCTCTCGGGGGTCGAATGAGGTTTCAGAACAGGGCTCCGTTCTTCGGTGGCGAGGGTTTCAGGAGCGCTTCGACTGCGGCCCAGTCTTTTCCCTTGGGCATGATGAACAGGCATGACCCCCCACTTCTCTCGGCCCACAAGGCGCCAAGGTTTCGCTTCTCTTCGGAGTCCGGGTCGCCCCACAGATGTTCACCCTTATACTCTACGACCAAGATGCGCCCGTCGTGCAGCAGCGCAACGAAATCCGGGTAAAAGCGATCAGTGGGCGTTTGCAGCCAAAACGAGTAGTCCCTGCGGGGCAGGTTTCGAACCCAATACCATACCTTCGGGTGCGAATCGATGAACTCTGCGCAAAGGAATTCATCTCCTTCCGAGGAGAGTTCACCAATTTGAGGGAAGTAGTGCTTCTGGAAGGTGAAATGTCCTTGGTAAGACCAATTTGGTGAGTATCGGTTATCCTCAAAGGTGAAGTAAAGGTGCTTGCTCACTTCGATTTTCCCCGACCCCGCACCAAACAGAAGCGCGTCGTAGGCCTTCTTGGCCTGCGATTGCCGGTGTTCATCAATCTTCTTTTCAAGCGCGGCGCGCAGCCGGAACTTCTGCCTCGCGAGTTGCTCGACTGCCATCCCTCGGCTTTCGATCAAGTAGGAGAGCGCCTTGTGGATGAAAAGTGCTGATTGCGATTGGACGATGTCTGTGTGCGGGATTTGCCTGTCGAGCCAGTTGGCAAGCGATGCCACCGTCCAGCCAGGTTCGAAGGTCAACAGCGCCAACTGCTCGTGAAGCTGGTTAACGAATTTCAACTCCACGCGCCCTGCTTCACTTACGTCCACCTCCCCAACCTCGCCCGCTGCCTGTTCCGAGGGGAACTCGGCTTCCCTCAGATTTGCGTCGCACTCGCCAAGATTCCACTCGACATCCTTGAAGTAGCTCTCCTCGAAAACCTCAAACTGCTGCCCATCGCGAACGGCTAACAGTGGTACTTTGAATTCTGGCCGTGCCTTGGCCTCCGCCTCTACTCCCACCTGTTGTGCGTGCTTGAGGAGGTAAATCCTCTCGACCGCCTCACGGTCCTGGGGGTCAGCAAAGCATTCCTTGAGCGCCTTCTTCTCGTCTTCGCTGATGGAGCCTGTTACCGTCAATTCTCCGTTTGCTTCGTCATAGGTGAGCTTGGCAAGCAATGGTTTATCGAGAACCGAAAGGTCGGGGCGCTGGGAGACGTGTTGTGCCACTTGGTCAAACAAGGGCCCAAGGGGAAAGGGCAACGGCGGCTCTTCCTGACGGACCACCAGGTCTTCGGCTTCCAGCTTCTCAAAGCCGTTTTCCACGAGCGCGTCTTTCAGCGCAGTCGCCGCCTCAATAAACCGTGGTGAAGCAGCAAACGCATATGCGCAATTCAACTCTTTGTTCTGCTTCCAGCGCGCCCGTGGAAGGCGAAGTATGCGACCCAGGATTTGCTCGACGGCCCGCGAGGAACTGATTTCGGCAACCGAGCAGAGCATGTAAGCGAAGGAGCAGTCCCACCCCTCTTTCAGCGCTTGGACGGTAATAATGAAACGGAGTTGGCACGAGCGGCTGAACAGGTCAACATCCTCGATCTCCCGGGTTTCACCTGTGGCGACGGCGACTTGCTCCTCCGGCACTTTGAAGTCATCAAGCAGGCACCGCTTTACCACTTCCACCGTCAAAGTCTCGCGGTCCTTGCTGCGGGGTTGCGCCTGGAGCAAGACGATGGGGCGGAGGTATTCGCCTGTTTGGGCTTCGTCCTCTTGGGCGGCCTTCTCAAGACTCCTTTGGAGGGCCACCGCCTCACCGACCACTTCTTTCCAGTCTCCGCGGGTCCGAAGCTTGATGGGTAGCTTCACCATTTCCTCGGCTTTCAGTTCCGCGGCTGAAACGTGGTGGAGAACGTTGCTGGCGAAGAGCTCTTGGTCGGGTCTGTGCGTTGTTTCAGGTGTGGCGGTGAACTCGATTACACACGAGGGATTGAAGCGGGCCAGGGTTTCAAAGGAAAGCGGAGTTCTGGCGTTGTGCGCCTCGTCCATGATTACGACGGGCCGCCGCAGCCGGAGAACGTTCGCGAGTGAATGGGCAATTACACCGTATTCGTCGCGCTCAAGGATCGCTTCCAGCGCGGGATCGAGCCCGCTGAAATGGTGACTTAAAGCCCCCGCCGCCTCGTACACCTTGCGGCCTTCCACGTCAGTCACGCGCAGCGCCGCCAGCGTTGCGACTACGATGACGGTTTCGCCTTCAAGGGTCCCGCGCTGGACATAGAGCGCCTCGCCGAGATCCATCACTCGTATTTGTGACGAGAAACTCGCGTCCAATGCTTGCCGGTAAGCGTGCTGGCGGTTGCGCAGCGCGTCCAGCGTCTGTTCCCGAATCGCGTTCGACGGGACCAGCCATAGGCAAACGGTGCGGTCGGCTTGAAGATATGTCTTCGCCGCCATCCCGAGCGCATAGCACGCCATGAACGTCTTGCCGCCACCTGTCGGGACCCGCAGGCAGACATAGGGGAGCTCGGGCAGGCTCGGCACAGCGACGTAGGCTCGAGTGGGCACGAGATCATTGAATGCCTTTCGCGCCCCGGCTTCGGCGCAAAGCCGAAAATACCGTTCTAGGGTTTCGAGACTGCGTTCCTGGTAGCCCTTCAATTGAAGCATCTTCGCCCCGCTTCGTGCTGTAGCGCCGGTCTATGACCGGCGGATTTTCGTAGGGGAGCGCTGCGCGCTCCCGCGGGAGGGCGGAGCCCTCCCCTACCCGGCGCTCATAGAGCGCCGCTACAGTTCAACTCACTTTGATGTGATAAGGAATCTGCTTGAAGATAATTCCCTCACGTTTCAGTCGTGCTGGCCCCAGCCTGCACCCCTCGCCGTAGATCACCTTGGTTCCGTTATGGTTGGGCAGCTTTCTCAAAACTTCCCCTGTCAGGACGTTGCCGCCGTCGGCGCGCTTGTCCCCGAGAACACCGTTGAATAGAAGATAGACAGCCTTGCCTTCGTGGACTCCAAGAAACGGACTTCGACCCGTTACTTGTTTGGGAATGGGTGACCCGGTCTCAGTGAAGAAAATGTGCGCCGCTAGCTCACGGAATGCAACGCACTCCCGGATGTTTCCGGTCTCGTCAAAGAGCGGCTCTGCGAGATTGCAGTAACGGAAGCCCCCGCCAAGGCCTTTCGTATCGCCGTAGCCATGTATCGCACGGCGCAGCCGCTCCGCTGTCACGGCCCGAGATATCCTTTCGTCCATCTCTATGACGATAAACCTCCGGTGACCAGCATCGGCGTTGTTCAGGGCCAGTGTGGCGTGGGCTGTCGTCCCGCTGCCGACGAATGAATCGAGAATCAATGAGTCTGACAATGCACCCAGTTGGAGTATACGCCGGAGGAGTCGGAGGGGCTTTGGAGTTTCGAAATCCACGTCTCGTCCTAGGATTTCTATTAATTCTTGCTTTGCCTCCTGGTTATGACCAACCTCCTGATTAGTCCACCATGTCCATGGGGCTACTCCTTCAGCTTCCGACAGGAACCTCTTGAGTCGCGGACGAGACTTGCCTGTCTTGCCAAACCACACTCTGTTGTCGTCAATCAATTTGCGAACGGTGGCCTCGGCATAGCCCCAACAGCGGCCCTGGGGTGGAGGCAATCGCTTGCCAGCAGGCGAAACGATGTCATAAAACTGTTCAGGCGTTGCGTGCCCGACTTGCGCCGTCATGTCAACGGATGACCACGGGCCGCGTGGATCGTTATCAGGATTCTTGTACCCTTTGGTTTGGTCGCCAGTCAGAGGGAGGAGAAGCCTACGCTCCTTAAACCGCGACAGTGAACGGGCGTAGGCAACAATGCTGTCATGCGCTGGCCCGATTGTGGCGCGAGCATCGGGAGAAGTACGTTTTTGCCACACAACACTCGACACGAAATTCGCCGGCCCAAACAGCTCGTCCATTAGGCACCGGAGGTGTCCTAGTTCTGTGTCGTCGATGCTAACGAAGATCACACCATCTTCTGTCAAGAATTCCTTGAGCAGCGAAAGGCGTGGGTACATCATGCAGAGCCACTTATCGTGCCGCGACAAGTCTTCCACTTCGGCCCCGACGACTTTTCCCAGCCACTTCTGCATTTCCGGGCTGTTGACGGCGTCGTTATAGACCCAATTTTCATTTCCGGTGTTGTAGGGCGGGTCGATGTAGATGCACTTCACTTTTCCCGCGTAGTAGGGCAGCAGGGCTTTCAAGGCCAGCAGATTATCTCCTTGCACCAGCAGATTCCCGCAGTCCGGGTCGCCCGCCGACAAGCTGGCGTCGCACCGCAGAAGGCGATAGGGAACTTGTCGATGGTGATTCAGAACGGCTTTTTTCCCGATCCAATCGAGCGTGGGCATCCGTCGAACTCTCCCTTGCCGGCTCTGTCTCCAAAGAGATTATGCTGCGTTGGTCGGGGACTGTAAAGCGGCAAGAAAAGCCATGCGGACGGGAAGATGAACCGCAGACCTAGACGTCGGCCCTCCGTTAGTCCCGGCAATGGGTTTAGAACGCCGGGTGGCGCATACATCGCGCGGCCTGCGATGTATGCGATCAATGCAGGCGACCCGGGGGCTGGCGCAGCAGGTCGCGCAGAGTTGCTCTGTAACTTTGCGGCTCTGAGCCGCGGAGTACTCGTCACGGTCCTCCGGGTCGGCGTAGGGCTCGGCTTTGAGCGCGTTGTAGCACTCCTGGAAGGCGCCGGAGATGTAATTTACCCAGATTTCCGAGATCAACTCTTTCCTCCGAACCTATAGGTGTTATTTGTCATCTGTATTCATGCCTGTCTAAACGCAGCCGGCACGCCTTGGAGGTCCACACCCACTGGGTGAGAAACAAGACCAGCCCTTTCAGCTCTCGTTCAATGCTTCCTTGAAGGTCGATTTCCAGGGATCGCGAGTCACTTCCGATGGTGGCCTGATTCTGGTGCGGGAGTTGGACGAACGTCGGGGATTCAGCGAACTCACCGACCAACACTTGACCGACTCTCGGGGGAAGAACACCCCGTTGCCCCTTGGCGGACGTTTGATCAAACACGCCCGCTATCATGTAGTGTCCTAATTTGAAGAATCCCCAGAATGGAGGCGGGCTGTAGCGCAGCCCTCGCTTTTTCGTTCAATCTCTAAGAAACCGAAATTCCCAACTCTTTCAAGACCAAGTCGCACTTGCACATAACCAAGTCCAAAAATAATGCCAATTCTTCGAACACCTCGCGATTGGACGGCGTTCGCTGATCCTGGGGCACGTGAGGCAATCGCGGGTCCAGTAAGAGGTTAGCGGATGGGGCGCCAGGTCCACCGACGTAAACGTTCATGTTCAAAGGGTTGTGTCGTATGTGCGAAACAAAGTTTCGGATGAGCATGATGCGGAAATGTGATCCCTCATCAGAATATGGGTCGTTCGGAAGGGGTTTGTTCCGCGTGGTTGGGTGGAGTTGTGCAAGGACGGATTTGATTGGATCCTCCGGGTTTGTTCCAGCAAGCTTTTGGCAGACTTCTGAAACGCTCACTTCCTCTTGATCCAGTCCAAGCCTCCGAACCTTGTTTACCTCTTGCGCTAAGAAATCGATGGCCCCACACAAATGGAAGAAGAATTCTTGCAACAGCGGTTGCCGCTCGCGATGGGGAGCGCCACCGAGATCCCCGTTGTTGAGGGTGCGAAGGTCATTCAACCGGCGCTCCGCGAAGTAAAGCCGGTCGTGCACCGGGTGGGCGATGTAGTTATGTGCCATACTAGACGATCCCTCCGCAAGCCAGTGTAGCACCTTACGTTCCGATTGGTTTCGGGGAAGAACCCAAATTAGGATGCTACCCGCTATTACTGGTTGCTGCTGGCAGAGAGCCACCTGACGTGGCGGCTGTTTGGAAGCATGCTGCGCAGGATCGCGGCGCTACCGGCGTTGACCACTAAGATGGCGTAGTCTGCTTTCCTCTAGCCCCCAGCCCCTAACACCCAGCCCCTGTTCTTCGTGGCTCAGGAATGGGTTGGAGAAGCGCCAGTTTTGGGCTTTTGGTCCCGCTCTGCGGGATCGCGGCCGCGGAAAAGACTTTGCACTCGAAACCGGGCTGGAGCGTTGCGTACTGAGGCTGTCAGGTGTACGTTAATCGGTGGGCCGGGAGGTCAGAGCGGGAATTCCGGGTTAGGACGACCGTGTCGGGGCCGTGAGGAATGGCAGTCGTTAACATCAATCCGATGAAGCTGCCGCCGAGGCCGTGGGTCGAGGGATATGTCCTCGATTATCATACTGTCAGCAGCACACCAACTGGGGATCCTTATTACCGCTTTGATACAAAGCGCACGGACCTTGGCGAACTACTCTTCCGGTTGAAGTACCGCGGGGGAGGAAGTGATGTTGTCGCCGACATAGTTGATACCGCTGAGCAGTTCGTCGGAGGGTGGAAGCCCCCGATCGACTGTGTTGTGCCGGCGCCGCCTTCGCTCACTCGGAAGACGCAGCCGGCTGTCGAAGTCGCGCGGGAGCTGGCAGCGCGCCTCCGGCTTCCCGTGTTCGAAGACGCAGTCGTCAAGGTGAAGACAACTCCGCAGATGAAAAATATTGACGACTGGTCAGAGCGGCAAAGGGTGCTCGCGGAAGCGGTCCAAGCGGGACGGAACGACGTGAGAGGCAAGTCCATCCTCCTGTTCGACGACTTGATTGAGTCGGGGTCGACGCTCCGGCGTGCCGCCGAGGTGCTGCTTAAGGATGGCGGCGCTCGAGCTATCTATGCGCTCGTTTTGACTAGGACAAAATGACAAGAACAAGAAACGGGACGAAAGTATTCATCGCTGGATCGCGGCGTCTCTCGCGGCTGAACAACGACGTGAGACGCCGAATCGACAACATCGTCGACAAAGGCCTCACGGTTATGGTGGGCGATGCAAACGGTGTTGATAAAGCTGTGCAGCGATATCTCAGCAGCCGGCACTACAGTAATGTGTTGGTGTTTTGCATGGAAGGGGGCTGCCGAAATAACCTAGGGGGTTGGCCCACGCGCAAGGTTGCCGCCGCTGACCCCGCGCGGCGTGACTTTGCGTACTACTCCACCAAGGATCGGGCGATGGTGGAGGAGGCGGATTACGGGCTGATGCTATGGGACGGCAAGAGTCGCGGGACTCTCAGGAGCATTGTCGATCTAGTTCGGCAGAAGAAACCGGTGGTCGTGTACATCGCACCTGCCGGGTCCTTTTGCACGTTGCGCCAGTCGGGTGAACTGGCCGAGATGCTAAGTCGTGTTGATCCCGTCGCGCTGCAAGGAATCGACCGCGAATTACAATCCTTCGCAATGGCCGCTGGGTCTGGTCACAAAAGCAACAACGTGCCCTTGTTCTAGAGATCATGAGTGGAGCTGGAGCAGAGCAACTAGCGCATCAGCGTCTCGTTTCCCAGAGACTCTGTGGTTATTCGTTCGGATTCACTTTCCCGGGTGGCGCCCCGACTTGTCGGGGCGATCAGTGAACGCCCAGCCAGAGCCGGGCCCAGTGACAGGAATGGCCAAAGCCGCTGGCTCTTTAACGGCGCGAGAGGCCGAGGCGTCAAGGTGGGGGTATTCCCGGAAAACAGTCGCAAGCTGATCGCGAAGTTTCTTTCCCTTGCGAGGATCGATGCTCGCCACTTGACTCATACTACCTTCTAAACTACGCAAATACGCTTTCAATTCGTGTTTCGAAACCCGTCGAGTCCTAAGTTTGTGGATTCCGGACCTTAACTGCGACATCCTTTCGGGGAGGACAGTTGGGAACCTCCCCATAAGAACCTTGTTCAAGACCTTCCTGCTACCGGGACCCATGATCCTCTGTTTCTTGTGTGGAGCTGCAAACCCCGAAGAGCTTAATGCTCCCACGGCAACATCTATAATCTCCGGCGCGGAGTCGCCAGAAAACGCCAGATCATCAACCCAAGTGGAATAGCGGACGTTTCGTTGGTTACATGCCGATCGGATCGGCGCATCCAGTGAGTACAAGACTAGGTTCGCGAGAGTCGTGCTCGTCGGGGCCCCTTGAGGGAGGTGCCTCTCGAACGTGGTCAATTTCGTAAGGATTTCTGCGATTCGTAGAGAACAGTTGAGCAGCTGTCTCCATACGAAGTAGACGTGCATGTTAGTGATGCTAGGGAAGAAACTCCTGATGTCCATAGTTACCAGAACTCTTGTACCAAGATGCATCATGACGTTATCCAGCAGCGTGCGCCCCTTAACGCCTCCGCAGAAGTACTCGGGGAGTAGGATGGGCCGCAGCAAATTCCTCTGCACTCTCTTTTGAAGAACCTTCAATACCCCCGTTGGATTGTCGATGATGCGCTTTTTCGGGGGTTTGAATTTCTTTTGGAAGGGGCGAGTCCGATCTTTCTTTGGGAAGGGTTTGTAGTAAGCTCCAGCATGAGTGGCGATGTAGCGGATTTGATCCCTTGGAAAACCTAGGAGGGCTTCCAACTTGTTAATTGAGCACAGGTCAAGCCTGCCTGTGTGGGGAATTTCGGTAGCCTTTCCTTCGGCGTTTGGGAGCATCGGTAAGTAACAAACGCGCCAGAGACTCTCCGACTCTGACGAGTTCCTCTGCATCCGCCTTTTTCAAATCCTTCTTTTCAGTCGCCAAAAGCGAAAACAGATGGGTGGGGATCCCGAGCGCGCTGCTCAGCCTTTCGATGGTTTCCAGACTGGGTTTGCGTTTTCCCTTCTCGAGCATACAAACATAGCTGGGGTCAAGGTCGGCATTCAGCGCAACCTCTGCTTGTTGAATGCCCTTGATTGCGCGTGCAATCTTTAGAGCTTTGCTGTAGTCCATTGTGGATGCCTGAAGTGGAGTTCGGACCGTCCCCAACAGAGATACTAGAACTGGGTTAGACCAAGAACGCCTCTAACAGTCTCTCGGCAACATCCCTGACGCAACGGAAAGCATCCGCCTTGTTCGGGTTACTGTTGCGACGGAACCGCTTCAGCCTCTCGATCACCTGCTCCAGAAGTTGCTTCTGTCGTGGCTCGATGTCGCTTCGGGCGGCCAGCGCTCGCAACTGAGCGATGACTGCTTCGATATCTTTGACTTTCTTCATAGACTCACCCCTTTCCGGCGCAAGTTGCGCCATGCCGCTGAAGCGCACTTCCCGAAAAGGAGCGACATCAAACCGAACGATCCGTTCCACGATGCACATGCCGCTCTGAGTACAGACAGTACTGTAAGGACAAAATCTCAGACTTACACTTACCATCCGCACCTAGAGCCTGCGCCCTTTAAGAACGGGCATTCATCTACCCTGCCCGTGACGAGGTCAATCCACCCTCGTCGTCAGCTTCCGATTACCATCGCTGGCTCTCGGCTACGGGCCCCTCAGGGCCCCATGGGAAGCGTCTCTTACGGACGAAAGGAGCAAGTTGTCAAAGATCTCTGAACCATCGTGTCGATGGCCCAGTTGATATCCTAATTCGCTCGACTGAGGTTGTCAAGTGAATTCTCTTCGAGTCAACTGGGTTGACACAGGGGAAACCCTCGCCGCCCACGGGCCGGGTGGCGGATACACCGTCTTCCATGTATGCGCCCATTCGCGAACGGGACTAAACTGCTCGCGTGCCCAAGCGACAGCATTAAGCGCCGGCCTGCTTTGTAGGTCTGCGGCTTCTCCCCTCAGATGTTCTCATCGGCCGGCAGTCCCGCCAAGCGGGATGCCGCCTCAATCGTGAAACTTTTTAGTGGAAGCGGCACGCGGTCAATCTCCAGCCCTGCCTGCGGCCTGCCTGCGGTAGGCGGGCAGGCAGGCCGCCTCGGCTCTCTGGTTCGTCTGCCTCCACCCCTCTTCAGTGACGAGTGACGAGCAAAACGAGGGCGGCTTGTGCATACTCACGGACGCTCGACCCTTTCCATTCATCCGCACGCTTCACCAGGCCACGCCGCACGGGATTCATGGGGAGGTATTCTGCCGTCTCCAGGTATCCCTTCACCGTTCGCAACGCACGATCGAAGAAGCCCCCCTGCCAGAACTCTCCCGCTTCCCGGCGGCCCTGGTTAAGCGAGGTAGCGCATCTATGAAGGGGGCGGCGGAGTCAAGAGATTTCCGCGTGCCTTTGTTTTCCGTCGCGACGCAAGCCATCCCCCTTTGGGGGTCGTGGGGAAGGCGAGCGGAGCGACACTTCACCGGC
>Ga0315289_10015087_pt1 | contig 10739 bp, 12 predicted proteins | sample YL17G11_40_MG_FD_203452 | JGI IMG/M metagenome (GOLD analysis project Ga0315289, IMG submission 203452) | Sediment microbial communities from Yellowstone Lake, YNP, Wyoming, USA - YL17G11_40 | ecosystem: Environmental > Aquatic > Freshwater > Lake > Sediment | place: USA: Wyoming | collected...
AGGTAATAATTACGCGGTATCGATTACTGGCGGAGATGCGCGAACGTTTACGCCCGAAAGTTTAACCGGAAGTGGATTTACCATTAATGCCAATTCAAAAACAGCGTTGACACAGCCAGTTCGTTGGATCTCGGTTTATAGTGGGGAATATTAATGACTCATATTATTGACGCACTTATTTCAGAAGGTCTAGTTGATACTAGGTCTTTTAGAACACAGGCCAACGTGCAGGCTTTAGCTGCTAGCACCTTGACAATGACTAGTGCCTCGGAGCACACACAAATATTCACAGGGACAACCGCGGGTCAGATAGTGAAACTGCCGGATGCTACCACAATTTCTGTGGGCGCTAGATATGAGATTCATAATAACTCCACGGGGGAGACCATTTCTTTACGGGACGCCTCTAATACTGAGCTAGATATAATTGGCTTTGGGCAAAGAGCCGCTGTGGTGCTTCAAGTAGCAGGCACAACGGCGGGAACGTGGAGTATACTGTTTTTAACAAAAGATGACCCCTACACAATCATCTCTGAACGTGGCGCTCCGACGTGGTTCAATGACATGTTGTTTGCGGGTTTTCACGCACATGAATTACTAGAGGCCACGACATTAAACAGCGGAACTGCGGTTGTAAACGGCGCTACGCTAGACAATTCGTTTTCGGGCGAGGTTACGCTTGGAACAGGGACGACGAACAATGCGACTGGTAAGTCCATTCTGTGGGGAACCGCCACAAACATGATATTAACGGGCGGAAACTCATTAGAATGGCGCGTTAGACTTCCGGTTTTGTCTGCAGCGTCTCCTCGGTATAACGTTAAGGTTGGCATGCAGGATAACCTCGTAGTAGGAGACCCGGCAAACGGAATTTATTTCCAGTACTCAGACAACGTCAATAGTGGGTGTTGGGTTGGAGTTACGCGTAACGCCTCGACTAGCACCCCCGTGAATAGTACGGTGACTGTGGTAGCAAATCGGTGGTATGTATTAAGATGGACAGCAAATACGGCAGGAACTCTTGTAAGTTTTTACATAGATAACGTTCTTATTGGTACGTCTGCCCTAAACATACCGACAACCAATCCGGCTAAATTTCAAGCGTCTATTGAAAAGGGATCGACATCCACTTTATCGCGAACCCTGCAATGCGATTGGTACACGTATAACGTATCTCGGTAGCTCGCATTTAAAGAGGTAATACACCCATGGATCTTATAGTAAAACGCGCATCGGCACTGACACCAGAAGAACGAGCGGCAATGGGCATCACGGGAATCCCCCTAGATTGGCCCGTAGAGACCAACCACTACGAAGGCACGATCCCTTCTGGCTTCGAACTCATGAGTGAGGTAGATCTTGCGTCATTAAAAGCAAACAACCAATCGGCCTACGATGCGTGGATTGCAACGCTCCGTCCCATTATCATTGAACCGCCGGAAAACCCCGTCAGTTCTGCTGGAAACCCCTTGGTTGAAACCGCCATCTATACGGGTAAAGCTGGATCAAAATCCGTCTCGTTGGTAACACCAGATTTTAGTGACAGAACGACTTGGTATCAAAAAAGTGTGCAAGTTGTTTCAGAAACACTCACGGACTCCGGAAATGGCCTGACTTTCACGTCAGCACATCCTCATTGGATTAATATCTACCACGGCAAGCTAACATACACCCATAAGCAAATTCCTAAACGAGACGGGACCTATGGCAAGCATGCCGACTGGGCGGCTTCCATTACGGTCAATGGCAGCGCGGCTTCTAACTTTACAATAGATTACGCCCTAGGAACCGTTACGTTCGGCAGTTCTCAAACGGGAAATACCGTAGTAGCTACTTACTGGCATAATGACGGCATCGCACACCCGTCGGAGTGGCTCCTCACCCCACCCGCAGGTAAAAAATATCTCGTGGAGCACATGGAGATGCAAGCATCTGTGGGAGTTGTATTGGCGGACACGCTTCGGTTTGAGATCTGGGCGGGATCTTCCTTAGCCACCTATGGAACATTTCCCGATTATCTCTTCGAGGCGGGCTACGGACAGATGCGTGCAGATTATCGTAATGCCAATGACTTTATAAATGCAGCAAACCTTGGACAAGGAACCGTGGCTAAATTTGGAAGCCTTACAAAAGAAGTCATCGTTCTGCCCTTTAACTACATTCAAGCCTTTTACTTGGATTCGGCGTTCGGCGCAACTTTTCGTATGGTGCTCTTAAATGACATACCCTATGCCGATGCAGATATCGCCACGGGCACTTTTTATACACAGATTTCCTAGGGTAACTAAGATTGTATGCCAATGATGGAAACCATAGATGAAAATCCCAAGCTGGATAATTGCAAAAAGCGTAGCCACCCCCGCCTATCAATGGTTTGCTAGAAAAATAGTAGCCAAAATGACGTTTCGTTTATTCGGCTATCCCGAATTTGAGCCCTCTAAATACTGGGAAATTCGCGATCTGATTAAAGCATTTGGGAGGAAAGACGGTCTTTTTGTCTTTGTTGGCATCGATACTAAAACTGTAGCTGCACGCCTATTTAACCTCGTCCACAGTTCCCAGTGGGGACATAGTGGATTTTTATTCGTAGGCATCAACGGTGAGCTATATGCCGTACACATGACAACAAAGGGTCTGCTATATCAGCCAATTCTAGACTACTTGCCTCGCGTAGACCATTTTGCATGTGGGTTTGTCGGCCTTACAAACGTGGACGTCGCTAGGGAAAGAATTAATCGCTCCTTCTCTTTGGCTGAAAGCACCACGGGGATTGAATATGATTATAGTCTAAGATTAGATCCTGAGGCAGAAAAGATCATCATCGGTGGTGAAGTTCCAAAGGAAGGCTACGGCCCACTTATGCTCTATTGTAGTGAGTTTATGTACTTTATAATTAAGGGCTTGACCAAAAACCCACTGATTCCAACTAAACTTGCAGGCAGTTGGGACATTTTTGAGCCCGATGATATCTATAGGCAGGTCATGGAAAATAAGATTTATGAATGTTAGGACGCCAAAATGACTATAACAAACATCGTGATCATCGAGCCGGGGATTGTTAAAAACCTGCAGCGTACCACCTATTATTTGAGAATCCCCACGGAAACTCCCCGCAAAGATCGTCTGGGACGCACGATTGCAATTCCCTCCCAGCAAGACGTGGAACTTGACTACCGCGAGTGGAAGCTCGTGGAATACGACCTCATTACCAAAGATCTCGCTGGCATTTTAAAGATAATCAAGTACCCAATGGCAATAACCGGCGGTGGCGGTACTACGATCAATGTCTATATAACGTACAACGACCTCCCAGCGAACCCCCCACTAGGCACTCTGATCTGGGCTCAGTGGGGATACTACCAAGGGCTTTTCTACTGGGATGCCGACCGGAACGAATGGCTAGGAGAAAACCAGCTATCGAGAGCGTGGTCCTCGGCCTCCGATTCTACCGCCATCGAAGTCGGCTTGGTTTCAAACACCGACGACACCCACGGAGATAACGACATAATATCCCACGTGCCCACTACCGTAACAATGATCGCAGGCTCTCAGGTTAACGCCCTAGCAGCAGGCTCTTCAACTAAGTTCTCTGTGAATGTGACCGACATCGCCACGGGAACCCTAACCAAAGACGTGGCTAGCACCACACTTTCAACCCTAGGGGAACGCGGGGTCGTAGACGGCACGCTGAACTTCCCCCTCAACGGCGGCGTGATTCTGTCTGCCGTTCGTCTGGGAACTGGGGCTAAGATCACACGCCCGTCAATGACACTTTGGTATCGGGAGAGGTTGACTCCTTAGGACTACTTCCAAGTTTTTTCATCGCATTTTCAATTTTTTCCGAGAAGCTGGATGCTATATTTATTTTTTTAAACCTGTGGGTCTCGGGGAGAAATTCTAATTCATCTGCGTCTATCCATGGCCCACCCTCCGGCCATTTAATGCAGCCTTCTTCAAAATACGCTTTTTGAACATATTTTGGATCTTTTAGTTTAGGATAGCGTTTTACTAAGTCTAGCGCCGATATATCTATATCCTTAACCGTCCCGTCAAAAGAAATACGTAATACCCCATCATCCAAATATTTTATGCTTTCTACGTTTGTCGGGCCTTTCAATGTCATGGTCAATCCATCCTATAGTCGGGGTTTAGAGAATTCCACGCCTTTTTAGCATCCAGCCAGTTTCTCTCTTTAGTAATCCATGTCTCCAAAGTCTTCCTATCATCAGAAACCTCTTTCGGCGTATGTTGATAAAATTCTACCACTCTTGTCTGCAGATAGATTCTAGCAACTCGCTGATCGTTTTTTGCTACAGCAACGTAAGGCTTTTTATGATTTGCCGTAGTAATATCACATACAAAATAATGATAACCCTTATATTTATCTACGGTTACCCCTAAAGAAATGGGCATACAAACTCCATGCCAAAGCTAAGTAAATGAATTAACATCAATTTGTTTTCAACTCCTAGCATAATATATGGCAGTTGTCTATACTTTAGGCACCCTGAGGGGCACGGGTTTAAGCCTAGAGGTTAATTCCGCGGTATCAATTTTGCCTTTCCAATAAGATAGCAGTACGGCTTTGTTTAAGTGAATGAATGCGGTTACTAGTTCCATGGTCTTCTTTTTTAACTTTCCGTGCTTCAATTCTGGAACATCTTTTTCGCGGTCTCTCTTGATTACTAGGGAGTCTCTGTAGTGACGATCCTCATCAAATTCCACCGCAACTTTCTTTCCTTCGTGTTCATAAACCATATCCCAGCGGAATCTGCTTTGGGGAATAGCCACTTCGCTGCCTACCCAAGCATCGCCGACAATCTCTTTTAATGCTGCTTCGAGTTTGCGCTGAACAAGGTATCCTTCAATTTTAATAGCCATACAAAAAGCCCTTCCAATAAAAAAGTTACTGGAACGTAGCATACGCAATTTAAAAATAAAACGTGTTTTTATGCAGAAAACATGCGGGATTAAAGGATGTTTAGTTTCGAATACTGCTGTGGGTTTGAGTATTCAAAAGCACCAAAGCTGGTGAGATTCAGCACTTACGTCTGCCGGAGATTCAACGGAACTCGTTTCAAAAAATTCGACACCGCAACAATTATCGTAGGAAAGAATTCCGTTATGTGTGCTGCCTTTGGGGTACTTAAGTGGCTGTGTTCCATTGGATAATTGGCCTGTTAGACTATTCAAAAAAACAGAAACCCAAGCGCCCATACTATAGCTCCTACGTTGTCCCTTCTCAATCTGCCGAGCCAAGGCCGAGTCTTTCGTGCGGTCGTAGCCCAAAAGCACGTAGATCTTCCACACGTCCCATGCGGGAACATAACGGAGAGACGAATCGAAATGAATGCCCTTGGCTTCCACAAAGTTCTTATTGCAGTTATGAACAACGACGCCTTCGGCAATGTATGTATGGTCTTCTTCCACCTCAAAGTTATAGACATCGTCTTCACGCACATTTCTTAAGATGTCAGTAATGGGAAGAAATTCAATCTCGTCACCAATCAGTACCGCCAAAAGATCGCCAGCACGAAGGTCTTCTACGGGGAAAAACACGATCCCATCTCCATCCTTTATTCCAAATGGATGATTGCTCGTAGCCTCGATGGTTTGATTTTCGCCGAAAAGTACTGTGGTCAGGAACCGCTTTCCGTTCTTAAAAACCTCAGTAACTTTTTGAAGCCTGAGTTTATCCGTGTAGACCGCGTCTCCTACTTTGATGTCTTGAATCTCCCTAAGCCCGCCTTTCACACTTATCTGCGTTCCAGCAGGAAAGCAGTGGTCGGCAAACGCGGGCTTACCTACGAAGGTCTTATATACGAAAGTTCCGAAGCGGGGGTCAAAATATGAGGCCTCAGAGAAGGGGAAGCAGTGCAAATTTCTGTTAGGATATCCGATAGTTACGATCGGAACCTCGGTAATTACGAAGTCATTTATGTCTGAAGATATCTGGTAGGTTTCGCTTGCGCCTTTGAGCCAAGAATAGTCGATGGTGGTCCCATTGACGGTGGCTACTGTGCGCTTTTTGTCTACATTGTCAACGCGGCGAATTCTCTCCTTGGCTTCATCTGTTGTTTGGGCAAAAGAGGGTGCCGATGCATAGACGGGAAATCTCGCTGCGTGGTGTCTTTCTGGAATATAGGGGATCACTAATATGCTCCTTGAGATTAATGTAACATCGCATTACTTAATCTTAGTTTGAAAAGATTAAATTGAGACACCAAACAAAAGAGGCCGCCATGACGTTTAAATCGAGAGTATTGTCCAAGTATCGAATTCTCGCCACTCTGAGCCACTGGAGTGGGGAGTGGGTTCACTACACGAATGTGAATAAGCTCGGGGTTAACCCAAAGCAGTTTCACATGGACTTAGCGGGGGTCTATCTTTTTCCCAAGGAGTTCAAGACAGCGGGGACGCTCTGGAAGCAAAAGAAATACAAATACGTCTGCAAGGTGAAAGAGGGGGCTAAGGTTTTAGACCTAGCTAAATTGTCTGAAAATGACATGTGGTCTATTTTGGACAAGCTTCATATTGAGCGCAAGTTTGTATATACCGGCGACAAGCCACTTGATGCCGATTTGTTCTGGGAAGCCTTAAAGAATTTCTATACGCTGTCGGCGAATAAAAGCCGCATTGGTGGGGCGGTGGCTTGGAGCAAAGAGTTTCGGCGTCTAGGTTATGATGCGGTGTTTGACGATGCCAAAGCAATTCATTGCGCAGAAGTCCAGCTCGTGGTACTGAATCCGAAGGTGTTGACCGTAATTGACGTAGAGACACAGAACGTAAATAGGGGTCAGTATGACAGGATCAAGCAGCACTTAGAGCTTCTTGCAGGCAAACTTAAGCCCTATGGCAAGGTGGAGATCGAGCCGCTTAAGAAGAGAAAAGAATGGCTGGAGAAAACGCCAAGTCTTACGGGAAAACTTAAACTAGGTTTAAGTGGTGGGGAGTATATTGGCTGGCAGGTGAAGGAAGACGAGGCCAATCATATGCTTTGGGTAAAGGCCTATGATACAAATATCCACCACATGAAGGACAACTGGGGCCATTTTGGCGACTCGGTATGGATTGAATACGGGGATGAGAATGAGATTGACAGGCTTGTGTCTAGGGTACTAAAAAAAGCGCAGAGTGAACCGGAGGTGAAAAGTGCTTAAGTTTTTAGTCTTGATGCTTTTGGCATCTTGTGGGTATCGCCGAGAAGAGGCTCCCAACAGCTCCATTCTGAACAAGTTGCGAAGTAGCAAGTCAACGTGGCTTAGTCAAAAAGAAGAGCTTAAGGGCGAGTATACCTACACCGTGCAGCAGTCCATTTCAAATGACAAGCATCTGAGAAATTGGCTCACGACGGTCTATGTTAAAGACGACAAGGTGGTGTGCCGATACTTTCATCAGATCGACGACCTGTCCGTTATCATTTGGTTTGAGTCCAAAGAAACACTAGGGAAGCACGTCGAGGGCTCTCCGGTGCGCACGATGGACGGCTTGTACGACGAATGCGCCAAGTTGGCGTTACATGACGAAAACCGAGTGTTGATTTACGCCGAGGATCCTCGTGGCGTGCTGGCTTCCTGTTACGTGCCTGTGGAATACCCAAGCTATGAGAAGATTCAAGTCTCGTCCATTTCGGGGACCGCGTGTGTGGCGAATGATTTAAGATAGGCGCTAGCGACACACTCTTGAACACATGCTCCATTTTCGAACATATCTACCAAGGTCTTAAGTTGAAAAAGCCGATTTTTGGTCGTATGCCTTGCCATGATAAGCTCATATCCACGCTCCGCCATTCCCTTCGTGGCTTCTGGTAAATGCAGGAGATCCTCATTGCTTTTTACAAGAACGCAGTTATCTCCGTTTTTAAAGCCAAGCAACTCGCGTTCATATTCGGTATCCATATCCGTGCCTATTAAGACTGTACCTGCCTTTGGAATTTCAAAATACTTAGCCACAGTATAACCAAGCCACGAGTTGCAAGTAAATGCCCGTTTATATTTGCTGATTGTGGGGATGAACTCTTCTCTGGAAGTGGGAGAAGCGGGTCTATGCGCAAATGGAAGAGTGCTAGCATATGTTCTCATTGGGTAGACAAGGTCGCTAAGTGCCCCAACGACTAGAAGCTCCTCTGCACGAGAATCAAAATCGTTAATGGGTATTGGTAAACAAGATACATGGTGAGGAAAGTAAACATATTTACTAGGGTCTTTTGGATAAAAATACTGCTGAGGTTTCTTTAGAGAAAACATGTACCCAGTTAAAGACGCTGTTGACCAGTCAAGAGCTGCCTGCAAAGAGTGAACTCCAGCATAAATCCCTTCGTTCTCACTACAGAAACAATGAATGTCGTTAAGTAACAAAAGCCGTATTCCAGTAAAAGAAGTGAAGTTTTTGTATGTGGTTTCCTCGCAGACAATGGCCTTAGGTTTGTTTTCCTCGATCTTTTTTTGAACCTCAAGATAATCCTTGGCGTCAGATATGACAAAGATTTCACACGAGCCGTCGGCTTCCAGAACGTCTTTATCGTGAATGAAATTGTAACAAGGAGATCCGGTCTGATATCGAATCCAACCAGAGTTTAAAATGAAATAAATCATAGGTTAAGCTTTCTGATAAAGGTTTTAGCCATATCTAGTTCGCTGTACTTATCTTTTATTAAATTAAAAAGGAGTTCGCTTTTTTGTTCCAAGAGCTTGGGATTTGCGAAAAGCTGCGTTAGCGTACTTGCGAGGGCCTCGGGATCGTTTTGAGGCACGTAAACCACGGCGTCTCCGAAGATCGCACGGAAGCCCGCGATGTCGGTAGTGACCACGCAACAACGATGGATACCCGCCTCTAGGATTACATACGGGAACGACTCGTACCTAGAGGTCATGACAAGAACTTTGGCCTCGGCATACAGGGAGAGGACTTCGTTTCTGGGCTTCTTGCCAAGCAAGACAACGCCTTCCGGAACTGCGTATGACTGGCAGATGGTGCCGACCATTTTGCATTGGCTAAGGGTTCCGTTTTTAAGTAAAGCATCCATGGCTTCTAGAAAGACAGGCACGCCTTTGTGGTCTTCAATGCGGCCCGAGAACAGCACTGAGTTTGGAATTTTGTCTATTTTTTCTAGCTGTGGGATTTCAATTCCATTGACTAGGCATTCAACGCGGGCCGAAAACCTGAACTTAGCGAGATCCCTTTGATAGGGATTGAATACAAAAACGTTTTTATACTTGTTGATCATTTCTTCTTGGAGCTGGATTCCCTTTTGCAGCCAGTGGTGGCTCTCGTGGCTGGGAGGTATCCAATTTAGCTGGTTGATGCAGAGCTGGTGAACGCAAAGATAGATGTTTTGTGTTTTTTCACTAACTCGTGCTAGGAGCTTTGCGTCATCCCAGAAATGAACAATGACGACATCGGTGGTGCAAATGTCTAGTAGGTTGGTTTTAACCCTAAGCTCGGACTTATAGCCAAGCTTTGTCAGGCCTAGGGTCAGATTGTGAGCGGAGATCTCTACGCCGCCGTAATTATTTTCTAGGGGGAAGGCGATCACGTTGATGTATCTTCTCGTAAGATCTGCCCACATTTTCTCATAGTTTTTGGCTAAAGACTTCCTGTCCCAAGCTTGAACGGTTTTGTACGCCATCTTAGCCAGTTTTGAGATCTTCTCCCGTGTCAGCTCCTTTAGCACCTGATGGAGTACTTCGGCCCTGCGTTCATATACAATGCAATTTTGTCCGCTGTTAAACTCTGGGACAATTCCTACGTCGGTAGTAAGCACCGCCCGTTCGCAGGCCGCAGCCTCGAGGAGTGGGAGCGGCGTGCCTTCGCACACAGAAGCGCACACCAATACGTCTATGGAATTATACCACTCCACCATTTCTTCTTGGGTTCTTTGGCGGTCTTCCTTGTCCGCAATTAGTAGCTCGTAGTCAAGGCCAACGACGGCTTTCTCAAGTATGGTATGGAGGCCTTTTTTGTCTTTCTTGTCCCATCCCCAAGCTGAGTTGCCCGTCCAGCCTAGACGGATTTTATTTCCCGTAAGTATGGGAGATGTCTTTTTAAACAAGGAAAGCTCTATGCCATCCGGACAGTAGTAGACAGGAGTTGCTTCTTTCCTAGCATTGAACCGAGTTTCAAGGCCACGGCAGGTTACGCTAAGTGCAGAAACTTCTTTGAAGTACTCATATTCATATGGAGAGTCTTCGTAGGCGTGAATTCCCATTGTGATTACTTGATGTGGAAGTTTGACGTTACCACATTTTTTCCAATGGAAATAAAGAGACCAGTGGAAGAAATGAATGACGCCATAGGACCCGTACTTGGTTTTTTTAAGGCCGTCTTTGAAGATTAGCTCGTACTCAAAGGCCGTGGAATTAACGCAGAGACTTCTTGCTATGTTAGCAAATGCCCAGTCCTTGACGTCAGCAACCAATAGGACTTTTGGATTTTTAATCTGTGGGGCTTCTATCTCTTTTTTTTCAATGGCTCTGGGAGGAGTTGCGGTGGGAACTCTGGTTGTTCGTGTGTGGGCTAGTCTGCGGGAATCAACCACGGTACCCACAAGCATTCCATTTATATGGTATTTGACGGGCAAAACAGCCTCAAAGGTTTTTGTATGAGTAAGTCAACCCGACATCATAGTCGAATTTGTTGAAAAAAGTGTTAGTGGGGTCTAGCCACGAGAACAGCCAGTTTCTCACGTCGCTGGGTTTATATTCAAGCAGCGTTGTTTCGGGAAACTCCATTAAGACTAT
>Ga0315289_10015088_pt1 | contig 10738 bp, 8 predicted proteins | sample YL17G11_40_MG_FD_203452 | JGI IMG/M metagenome (GOLD analysis project Ga0315289, IMG submission 203452) | Sediment microbial communities from Yellowstone Lake, YNP, Wyoming, USA - YL17G11_40 | ecosystem: Environmental > Aquatic > Freshwater > Lake > Sediment | place: USA: Wyoming | collected...
ACGACGTTTACAGTGAGGCCATATTTGCCCAGCTCGGCGGCCGCGGAGCGACTGTAGGATTCGATCGCGTGCTTGCTGGCTGCGTAGCTCACATTGGCAACGTGGGCACTGGCGGCGTCGGTGCTCACATTCACGATTCTCCCCCAGTGTGCCCCGCGTTTCAGATACCTCTGCAGATATTCCGACATCATCAGGGCATATGCCCGGGCGTTCACGGCCATGTGTGCGTCGATCTGATCGGCGCTGATGACAAAAATGCCTCCCTGTTGGTCCGAGACCAGTGCGGGGTCGAAGGTCTCCAGGACGCAGTACGTATGGTTGTTCACCAAAACGTCCGCTGGACCAAGCGCCGCCTCGCACGCGTCGAAGACGCGAGCGATGTTGCCGACGATGCCCAGATCTGTCTCAAATGCCGTGGCGATACCTCCCTGGGCACGGATGTGCTCGGCTGCTTCCTCGCCCGATTTCTGCTGCTGCGCCCGGTAGAGCAGGTCGCCGCCCTCGCCCAGGCGTTGGGCACGCTTCATCTCCTCAGCGGAGTAAGGAACAGACTCGCGAAAGAAGGTGATGAAGACCTGCGCGCCTTGTGCCGCGAACGCACGCGCAGTGGCCGCGCCGATGCCGTGGTTGGCCCCGGTGATCAGAACCACCTTCCCCGAAAGCCCTGGATCGATCATCCTGGCTGGATTCCCTTCAGACTGTTCACCGCTTCCAGCATAGCTACGATGTTTTCAGGCGGGACGTCTGCCATGACATTGTGGATCTGCTGGAACACGAAGCCACCCCCGGGCGACAGGATGCCGACGCGCCGGCGCACGTCTTCGGCCACCTCACGAGGCGTGCCGTGCGGCAGAATGCCCTGGGTATCACAACCGCCGCCCCACAGGCAGAGATCCCTGCCGTACTCACGCTTCAGGCGCTCAGGCTCCATACCGCGCGCCGTGGTTTGCACAGGCTGCAGAATATCCAACCCGGCTTCGATCAAGCCCGGCAGGAAAGGCTCGATGCCGCCGCAAGAGTGGAGCATGATCCTGGCGCTGGCAAGCTCCTTGGCCCGCGTCCACATAATCTTGTAGCGAGGCTGCAGGAACTCTCGGAACATGCGAGGCGAGATCTGGGGACCGGTCTGCATGCCAAGGTCATCTCCGAAGAGAATGATATCGATGTACGGGCCTACGGCGCCCAGATACTTGTCCAGGTTCGCCAGGTGGTGCTCCACCAGCCTGTCGAGGAATTGGTGCATTCGCCGGGGTTGCTCGGCGAAAATGGCGAGGAAGTTCGCCATGCCGAAAAGGAACTGCCCGATCTCGAGCTGATTGCCACCAAAGAGCCCGATGATGGCGCGATCGGTGGACGCTCGCAGCGCCTTGGCGCCGGCGGCGAGCATGGCAAGGCCCTCGGCGTCGTAGCCGATGGGCGCGGGGGGCGATCCCATCGCCGACCACTGCACCTTTTCCAGCGATTTATCCAAGTCATCCAAAGTGTCATCGCGGGCGCCGGCGAGCGGCCAGCAAGTCTGTTCGAAGTAGAGCGACCCAGCCTTCTGAACGGAGATCAGGGCACCGTCATCATGATACACCCGCCAGTCGCCGTTCTCTCGGATCGGATGGATGAACTCGGGGATCTTGCATGGCGTGCCATCTGGGAGAACCCAATCCTTCCAGTCCGCAGGGTCCAATGCGAAGCCGCGCCCCATCTCGATCGTATCGATTCCAAACCGGTCAAGCACCTCAGGTTCTATAATGGCGAGCTGCTGGACCACATCGTAGACGTAAATGCTGCCGGTCTGGATGTCGAGATGCTCTTTCAGCCTGGCGTAGGCAATGGCCATGATGCCGGACGAGCGATGGCCCCCAAGATCGATTGGGACCCGATCGGGCTCTTTGTGGCTTACGGCCTGCATCACCCGTTCGCGAGATGTGACCATAGCAGCCTCCTTTGGCAGGCGTCCGGAGCCCGTGTTAGCTGCATTAAGCGCCGCCCGCCGGCTCTCTCATGTGGCGATTAGCTATGCGGCCCAGGGATAGCTCCAGCCGTGGACGAACGCGTGCGCGCGGAGCTCGTCAAGTGTCTTGGCGTCGAGCAGCTTACCGTCGGATGCACTGATGTTGGTCTCCACGTGGGCGGGGCTGCGCATGCCAGGTATGACGGTGGTGACCGCGGGGTTGCTGAGGCAGAACTTGAGCGCCAACCTGGGCAGGTCCGGCCGATCCGGAGCCAGGAACGCTTGCAAGGCCTTCACACGAGGCGCCGCCTCTGCCAGTCGGTCCGGCGCCAGCCACTCGGCCCGCCAATCGCCCTCAGCGAATTGATAGCCCGGGCCCAGCTTCCCGGTCAGCAAGCCCTCCTCGAAGGGCACACGCACGATGATGCCAACCTGGCTGGCCAGGGCAGCCGGCAGCAACTGCTCGGCGGGCCGCTGTTCGAAGATATTGTAGATGACCTGGATGCTATCGACTCTGCCTGAGCGGGCCAGCCCAACGGCGCCATAGGGGTCCCAATCGTTAGCGGATACGCCGAAGGCGCGGATCTTGCCTTGCTGCTTCAGCCGAAGGAAGGCGTCGCGCCACTCATCGTGCTGGGTGTAGGCATCGGTCCAGGCGTGCAGTTGCTGCACATCAACGTAGTCGCTGCCCAGGTTACGCAGCGTCTCCTCGGTACACTTGATGATCCAATCGGCAGGGAACGTCTCGGCAAGCGGCTCGCTGGGTTTCACTGGCCAGCGGAAGGTTTTCGGCGGGATCTTGCTCGCGATCACGATCTTGTGTCGTTCGGACTTGAGTGCCTTCCCGATCAGCCCCTCGCTGTGTCCATCGCCGTACCCCAACGCCGTGTCATAGAAGGTGACGCCCAGATCGTGGGCACGACGGAGCGCGTTCAAGGCGGCGGCATCATCTCTCTCACCCCAGCCACCGATCCCCCATCCTCCAAACCCGATTTCACTAACGGAGATCCCCGTCCTGCCGAGCTCTCGGTATTGCATGGCTTCCTCCTCTTGGCGTTTGCTCCCACCGGTATCGCCAGGACCACAGGAAAGTACACTGTCTGTAATCGTACCATCCTGGCGAGCAGGGGTCAACCGGCGCCTGTCGCCTTCCTGCGAGCAGTCCGAACGAGTCGGGCCTGACCGAAGTAGTCGATGCTTCCGATCTGTCCTCCCTTGAACGCCATTTCCAGGCCGTTGACCCTTGGGTTGTCACTGTACACGTAGCAGAGCGGCGCGGCGATGCCGACGGCCCTAACCACCTCAAGTGCTTGGATGTGCAGATGTCTTTGTATTCGGCCAGCGGTATCGCCTCCGGCTATCACCAGCCTCCGCAGGCCGAAGTCCCGGACGACGCCAAGAGCCAACTCTCCCAAGGACGCACCAAGGATTTCGTCCGCGACTCCTCCGGAGACCGAGAGCTCGTCCGCCCTGCCTCGCATCTCACGGATCCTGGGATCGGCTGCCCCGACGGCGGTATGTATGACGACGGACCTGCCCTGCCTCAGCGCAGCGAGACAGTCCTCGGTTACCCTTTCCAACTCACCCGATCTGCCGGCCGGATCGAGAAGACGCCATGCCTCAAGGCTGACGCCTGCAAACCCATTCTGGAGCGCCCACCGGATCTGCGCACCATTTACGGTTGCGCAGCTACCTGAGACTACCAGGATAGGCCCCTTGTCCTCGAGCTCAAAACCGCCGGCCGCCATGCCATTGTCAGGGAGGAGGCCGGCCTTTCGCCAGGCTTCGCCCAAGCCATAGCCCACTTCTTGCGAGCCGACCATGAACAAGGACTCCCCGCGTGTGGCGCGCTGCCACAGGAGCCCGCAGGTGAGATCGAGGTGCCTCTTGTAGAGACAGTCAAAAACGATGATCGGAATGGATGCAGCAACGAACTCATCGATACGCGCGTTGACATAATCGTTGCCCTTGTCCAGGGCAAAGAGGTCGATAAGGCCGCTTCGGAGCTCCGTCTGGCGTGCGAGGTGCAAGCGCAGATCCGATTCGTCCATCGGAGTGATGGGATGGCGCGCCATGGACGGGTGACGGTCAAGCCGGAACACTTCCCCCTGACCAAGCGCTGCGAAATGATGGCCGAATACCGTGTACCGTCCGAGCTTCGGTGCAGCAGGGAGGACAGGGACAAACTCGGGAGAAAATACGCGCCTGCCAATCTCGATGGCGCGGCCGATACTTCCGATGGTGGGAGACGAGTCAAAGGTGGAGCAAGCCTTGTAGAGAAAGAACGGCGCGCCGTATGCCTTCATGGTCTCGAAGATGGGGATGAGGGTACTTTCCATGCGGTCGACCGGCAGGGTGCGGGCCGTACCCGCGACGCCTGCGGCCCTGACCCAGGGGAATCGCTCGGCCAGTTGCCCCGGCGATGGAGGGTCGGTGAAGATCAGGGTGGGGGTGTCCGTCTCCCACAAAGCCTCGGCAGTTGCGCTCGTGCCCGAGAAGTCATCGCCGTAGAACGCGACCAGCATACCGTCCGCGCTATCTCTCGACACTGGTCCCCCACAGGTCCAGAGCAGCCTTCAGCTCGGGGTAGGCGTTCTCCGCGCCATCGAATTTGCCGTGGTCCACGAGCAGGTCGATAGCCTGCCGGAATGCCCTGGCGCCGGCCGGCGCTCCCATCGGATGGGCATAGATGGCTCCCCCTGCCCCGACGATGAAGTCCGACCCCAGGTCGGCGAAGAGCTGTGGAAGGTGGCCTTGCTTGATCGCTCCCCCCACGATGGGGAATGTGCGCTCCTTCCGGTGCAACTCAGCGCGCAGCGCAAGCACGATGCGTATGTACTTCTCATGGGTCAATGCGAACTTGCCGTATGGTGTCGGGATGGTGAGGAGATCGATCCCCGCGAGGCGTGCTAGCTTTCCGTAAAGCAAATGTGAGCTAATGCCATGCCACGGGCTGGCATACAGCGCTCCGCCGAAATCGAGATGCGCGAGGATGGGCACTTTGGTCCGAGGATTGCGCGCGAGCGACGAGACCAGGCCCAAACCGGCAGGCAGGAAGTTGATCATGATCGCGTTGGCGCCGGCCTCCACCGCCTGCTCGGCCTTTCTGATGCAGCGTTCGGGCTCATCGGTGACGTTCACGGCGTACAGTTTCTTCTCGCCCGTTTCGGCCTCGGCGCGGCGAAGCGCCTCCATATACCGCTCGACCCTCTGCGGGACCGGCGAGAACTCCGTGTCACCAAGAACCTCGTCATCCTTAACGATGTCGGTGCCGCCGGAGGCTGCTGAGTAGAGCAGGGCCGCCCCCTGTTCCGGAGAAATGCCCGTGGAGGGCTTGATCATGGTATTGAGGAGCGGGCGTTTCGGTACGCGAAGAAGCTGGCGGATGCCGGCGATCCCGAATCTGGGCCCTGGGAGGCGCTCCACCAGCGCCCTGGGAAAGGCGAGATCGATCAGTTTGATGTCGCCGATCATCGATATGTTGCCAAACGCCGTGGTCAGCAGCATGGGTAGTTGGGGACCGAAGTTCTCCCAGGGGTATGCTATCTGGAGGACGTGCCGTCGCGGACCATCCGCTTTCATGGGCATACTTTCGTGGTCAGGTACTTCCCAGACGCTCACCACCTTGCCCCTGTGCCGTCGCTCGGTTTGAGTCTCGCCCGGCACGCTCACCCAGGTTCCCGTCGTCTGCTCCGCTGCCATTGTGGCGGCGAGCTTGAGAATATCTCTGCTGTCGGAGCGCAACAGGTAGGTGGCTACCAGACAGGCTTCCAGAGCCGGGTCCTCCGGCAACGCGAACTGCTCGAAAACCGTCACGCTTTGGACCTCGCCAAGCCCATGATCTCCCTGGCGCTGTCCGGCCCTGCGACCCTTCGTCCTACCCTCTCGGCGGCTCTGACGATGTCTTCCACCAGCTCGGCGTTCGATCGCGCACGCTGGCCGCCGGAAAGGAAGGGGCCGTCTTCGTAACCGACTCGGACATGCCCTCCCTGCTCCAGTGCCTTAAGAAGACCCTGCGCTCCCCTGGCATGGTATCGCACAAGGAACCATGGATTCCCGGGGGGCAGTTCCTTCAAGAAGATGTCCACGTAGCGCTCCCGGTAGGGCAGAGTATCAGGAATGTCGAAGACAAAGCCGAACGTGTATGGCGGAGCGACCAGCCTCTCTGTTTCGAGCGCTTCGAGATTGTGAACGTGCGACAGATCGAAGAGGTTGAGAAATGGCTTCAATGCCCTCTTGCTCAGTTCGGCGGCGTAGAAGTGTATGTCGCCAGGCGGGTTCTTGTAGACACCGCCATGCATGTTGACTGAGCCAAGGTTCAGCGAGCCCATCTCGATCTCCGGAACGGTGAAGGACACACAGCGTTCTGCCAGGGTGTGCTCCGGCGCCCCGCCGGTAGAGCCCTCGATGATCATTGGGCAAGCGGCACGTATCCGTTCCACATCCCTGCGGAACCACCGCGTGTCGGTAGTCTGCAGCCCCGCCTCGTCCCGTACGTGCAGATGCGCCATTGATGCCCCGGCATTGTAGGCGCGGATCACTTCATCGGCGACATCCATATGACCCGGGAATCTCTCTTCCTGCTTCTCCCCCGGGTAGGGCGCCATGCAGATAATCAAGTCGTCCATGGACCTCACTCCCCCTGCACCATCTTGCTCAAGATCGTCTGAAACACGGGCGGGTTGTCGACGCCATCGGCGGACTCTATCATGCGGGTAAGCTCCCCCAGGCCGATCCGGTCGATGATCGCCTCTGCGTGGCGGTACATCTCCCGGCTCGCCTGCATTGTAGCCACGGCATCCCGACGCGCGGGAAACACGTCGAAGGCAACCCACCCGTCATACCCTACCCTGTGTAGATAGTAAGTGCTTTCAACCAGGTCCCACAGGTTGACGGAACCTGGGATCAAGTCCCAATCCCAGTCGCGGTAGTTGTCATTGCCGTGCGCCAGGAAGAGCCTGCCCGCGTCCGCCAGCAACGCCACGGATTCGGCGAACGATTCCCCGGCGTAGAGCGCGTGTCCTGCATCCAGCGTAATGCCCACGTTGGCGCGATCGACGACGGCGCATGTGTAGAGACCTTTGCCCACATTGCTCAAGATCACCCGTGCTCGCGGCTCGCTCTTCTTGTACTCAAGACTGAGCCGGACATCCGGACGGTAGTCCGCTGCCGCGCGGACGCCTTCGACGAAGTCCCGCCACGCCCGCCCGTAGTCCACCTCGAAGGGGTAATCGTGCCCGTCGGCCAGGAAGGAAACGGTGACCAGGTTGCTGTCCAGCTCGGCGGCGATGTCCATGCCGCGCTGGATCCACTGCACGGCCTCCTGACGCGTGGCCCTATCGCGCGCGGTCAACGCGCCGTGATGCCAGCGCGGATCGCCCTTCAGGTTGACGTTCACGGCCGACAGGCGCAGACCATACTGCCGCAGGAGGTCCCGGACTTGAGCGACGTCCGACAACTCGGCAGGATAGACCATCTCTACGCCGCTGACGCCATTGATCTGTGCTACCAGCGCGAGCCGTTCTTCCAGGGTCCGAGGCTGATGATACACCGCGAAGCGATCCCTTAGCTGCCCCATGAAGCCCAGGATGACGGAGTAGTGTAGGCTCATTGCCATTGCCCCCTGCGGCGCTTCTGATAAACACAGCCCGCCCCGGCTTCGCCGTGCGGGCCGGGGTGTACTTTCCTGGAAGACGCCGCCCGTCGTGCCAAGCGGCGCCCAAGCCGGCGCCCGACCTATGGATTCAGAGCGGAAGTGGCGATCCAGAACATCGCCAGCAATGCCTTGTAGACTTCCAAGAAGTCGCCGCCAGTGAACGAGACGGTGCGATCGCCGTCGTGCCCGATGCCCGGCATCCACGATACATACCAGGCGACCTCACGATCGGCTAGCTCCACTTCGAGTGTGATGGGCGGCTCGAAGCGCATCGGTGTGGCTTTGCCGGCGTTCTTTACGGCATCGTATGCGGCCTGGCGAATGCGCCGGCGTGCCTCCTCGAGGGGCAGACAGCGCACCGCGTAACGGGACAACGATTGCTTTACCGCCGCCGTCTGGATCTGTCCTCGCGTCCAGGCTTTCATATCGTTGCAAACAACGTTGTCGCCCGTGATAAGCACGGTGGGGATCCCGTAGTGGCCGGCGAGCGCCGCAGTGAGTTGGCTTTCCCCTACTGGTTGGCCGTTGACGCGTACTTCGCGCAGCAGCGGCCAGTCCAGCACGTGACTGATGACGCCGGCTTCACCGGCACGCGCGTGCATCGCTATGAGAAAGGCGGCATCGTAGGATGATGTGCTCAGATCCCGGTAGTCAAAGAAGATAATCGGCGCGCCCCGCACCACTTCGACAGCCGGATGCAGTTGATCCAGCACCACATTGCGACGGTCGCATCCGTGCGTATCGTGCAGCACAAATCCGGTCGCGCCCGCCTCTATAGCCCCTTCTACCGCGGCATTGACATCGGCAGTCAGCCAGTCACGAGCGGTGAGATAGTCGGGTGTTGCCTCAGGGTCGCCCGCCGCCACGCGCGGATAGCCCGTCTCGCGACCGGTGACGATCCCGGAGGCTCCCTCCATATCGACAGAAATGACGATCTTCATTCGCCTTCTCCCGCGTGGACACGACCATCCGGGTCGATGCGCGCGACCGAGGACAAGCCGGAATAGGCCACGGCAAGTACCTCAGCGCGGATGACCTCGCCGGCATGGGCCAGTCCACAATGCCCGGCAGCCTGCGCCTCTTTGAGATCGGTCGTGCCGTAGCCGGCCGAGATTTCCAGAATGAGGGTGTTCATGCCTCGCCACCCTCCCAGAGTTCGAAAGAGCCACACGTGCGGAAAGACCGATAGCGGAAATACCATGCCAAAGCCAACCCTCTTCGCGGTGTCGGTGGCAGCATACCATCCCTCCCTCACGTCGGGCAAGTAGTGGTGATCGGCGACGCACTGTGAGGCGTCGGGGACCAGCCGGAGGTCGTGTGTGCTCCCATAGCGGTCTGTGGCATACGGCCACCCATATTCCATGCCGGCATCGAAACGCTCGGTGTTCCACGGATCCACGATCCCACGCTCTGCCGGGACGTCCAGGCGAGTTGCGCTCGAAACGGAAAGGGCGGGATGGATGTTCCACAGGAAGTGGATGGGCTCGTGTCCGAGGTTGGCATAGCTATAGCACACGTGCAGGAAGGGTTCGCCATCTCGGAGGGTGAGTTCCTTCTCGAACCTCGTGGGCAATACGCGACCGTGGGTGACGAAGCTGACCGCCACCATCTCGTCTGAGGCTGCGAGAACCTGCCACTCAGCGGCCTGGTTCCAGACTTCACCATGGTCAGGCAGTATGTCACCATTCGGGAAGACCACGGGCACATCATTCGGTATGAGCTCGTCCCAGCCGCCGGACCACTGATCATCGAACTTAGACCCATACGCGCATGGCGCAGGGCCCACGTGTGGGTTATGCCAGAGCAAGTTCTTCCCTGAAGGCTTGTGGACGAAGTTGTAGATCTTCGCCCCAAGCTGAGGCAGGACGTCTACACAGATGGACTCATTCTCTAAGCGCACCACCTGAAGCCCCTTGTACTGCCAGTTGGTGTCCAAAGTACATGGCATGCTATCTCTCCCGCAAGCGAGACAATCGTAGCCACCCTGTCTCCAAGCTGTGTATCGGTTACCGTATACAATACGTTCGCTTTCCAGTCAAACACGCTCGTGCCGACTGGATGGCCGATCCCGACGGCTTTTGACACGAGCATCACCCTCTGGTAAGATGATTCGCAGCAGTTTCCAGAGGATGGAGAAGGTCGTTTTCGGCGAGCCCTCAGCGCGACGGAGATGTACGGTCGACGAGAGACTGCCAGCGAGTCGGGTGTCACCTGGCAGAGCATTGCGCCCGATCGGCCATTGAAGTGCGTCAGCGGGTGGACCAACAGCCAAAGGAGGCAACAAGTGAAACGAAGCAAGCTCTCTCGACGCGCGTTCTTGGGCATGGGGTTCGCAACCGTGAGTTCGGCTATGCTCGCAGCCTGCGCTCCTCAAGCGGTGCCAACCCCTGCCGGCGGGCAGCAGCAGCCTGCCCCTACGACCCCTCCGGAGCAGCCTGCCCCTACCGTGGCGCCACCCGCCGCCGAGCAGGTCACGATCCGCTGGATGACCCGCGCCGTGGACTGGGGCGGGCAACAGGCGGGCCTGGAAGTGCCGAAGCTGGTGGAGAAATACTTCACCCCCGAACACCCGAACATCAAGGTGGTTATCGAACCCGCCCCCCAGCAATGGGAGGAGAAGCTGCTCACCGCCATGATCGCCGGCGATGCGCCGGACGTGTTCGAGGCCTGGCCTGACATCTTCAACAGTTGGGTTGAGCGCGACCTGATCCTGGACCTGCAGCCGTTTGTCGATAAAGACGTCAGCGCGGAAGAGCTCAAGGACTACATCCCCGCCCAAATGGACAGGATGATCATGAGAGGCATCCGGGTGGGCATGCCTCTCTACGTCGACCTGCGCCTGGAGAGCTACAACAAGGACCTTTTCGACAAGAATGGGGTGGCCTACCCGCCCAGGGACGGCAACTGGACGGTGGACGACTATGTGGCCACGGCCCAGAAGCTGACCGTGGACACCAGCGGTGATGGAGAGGTTGACCAGTGGGGCGCGCTCATCGAACCGGGCGGCTGGTTCTACTGGGTGCGCATGTGGGGCGGTGAGATTGTGAGCAATGACGACCCCACCAAGTGCTTGATGGGCAGTGATGAGTCTCAGGCCGCCTACAACTTCATCTGGGAGAACCAGTGGAAGAAAAAGC
>Ga0315289_10015089_pt1 | contig 10738 bp, 6 predicted proteins | sample YL17G11_40_MG_FD_203452 | JGI IMG/M metagenome (GOLD analysis project Ga0315289, IMG submission 203452) | Sediment microbial communities from Yellowstone Lake, YNP, Wyoming, USA - YL17G11_40 | ecosystem: Environmental > Aquatic > Freshwater > Lake > Sediment | place: USA: Wyoming | collected...
AGCGGAGGTAGAGACCTCAGCAGCGCCGCAACTGAGCGGCACGCCGCAAACGTCGATCGGCACGCGGCAACAAACCACCCGCGGCACAGAATACGTATAGGTCACGGGGATGCGTTTTTCGACGCATCGCGGCACCCGCACCGTCTCCTGCTGCGCCACCATACGGCAAACCTGCACCGGCTGCTGCTCGACGCGTTCTTCGTAGACCATCCGGCAGGTGGTGACCGGCACCTGCCGCACCTGCTCCTCGGTGACCATCCGGCAGACCTGCACTGGCACCTTCTGCTCGACGCGTTCGACCACCTGACGGCAAACGGTGACCGGCACCTTGCGGACGCACTGCTCTTGCACGATGCGGCACACCTGCTGCGGCACCGTACGGCAAACCTGCTCCTGGCGGTAGTTGCAGACCTGCACGGGAACCTGCTGCGCTACCGTTTGCGGCACGTAACTGGTTTGCTGAACCTGCTGGGCCACCACATTGGGCTGCCACACCCGCTGCACCTCGTAACGGCCGCCCGGGGTTTGCACCCAGTACAACCCCGGACGTTGGTACACCGTGGCCCCTGTCGCCGGATCCACGGTGCAAGTGCCCGCCTGCCACGTAAGCCGGGTGTGCGGCAGGCCGGGGTGGAACACCATCTGGTCGGCGAACCCGCCTTGATCGACGTACTGCGTTTGATAAGTCGTCACCGGCTGCATGACCGTCTGGTACTCGGTGCGATACGCCGTTTCGTACACCGGCTTCCACACCGCGTAGCACTCCTGGCGCTCTTGGGTTTCCCAGATCGGCCGAGCGACCGTGTATTGCTCTTCCCGTTCGGACGTCTCCTCGACGTAGCGCACGCGGTCGTAGCTCTGATCGCGCATCTCGGTTTCGTAGACGGGACGGCTGACCGTGTAGCGCTCTTCCCGGGTGCTGGTTTCCAAGACCGGGCGGGCGACCGTGTAGCGGTACTCGCGGGTCTGCGTTTCCCAAACCGGACGGTAGGTGGTGACCTGGCGATCTTCGTAAGCCGTCTCGTAGTCGATGCGGTACGCCGTTTCCTGCCGCGGCTCGTACACCGTCTGGTACACCAGCCGGTAGGTCTGGCCGTCGCCGCACGTCATGCACGCGCCCGGCGACCAGTAGATTTGCGCAACAAGCGGCGTGGTCCACAGCAGCAGCATCGACAAGGGCCCAAGCATGCCGATATGTGTTTTCATCTTCACTCCACCTCGCCGGCCGCAGGGGCCGGCCACCGTGTTATGCGCTGACCAGAAACCGCCGCTTCGCCCAGCGGAACGCGAGCAACAAAACGCTTCGTTGGGCAAGACACCAACACCACAAGACACAAATATAAAATAAGTCTCTTCAATGGAGTTTGCAAGATAGAAGGCCCTGCGGCAAACGGCAGATCTTCCCAGCGGAGAAAAATCCATCCGCAAGTTTCGAGGAAGCAATGGGTTAAGGATTTCCAAAAATCTTCAAGTTTTGCGAGCGTCGCGCCGACGGTACAGCTTGCTTTCGCGACACAATCGAACGCCCCGCGCACAGCCGCCCTCCAGGTTTGCCCAACCGTTATAATCGGACCCTGGTGGCCTCCCCATTCTCGGGCGGACGTGCCAAAGCTGGCAGACAAGAAATCCCATGCAAACATGAGGGATTCTCGCGGCATTTGAATCTGCCTTCGCATTAGTCATTGGTCATTCGTCATTCGTCATTTACTTATCCCCTGGTCCATCCGGCCGCCGTCGGCCACAATGCATCCTCATGCAACTGCTCGATCTGACACTGCCGACCGCCGCCGAGAACCTGGCGCTGGATGAGGCGCTGTTGGAGGAGGCCGAATCGGCCGCACGTGCCGTCGAAACGCTGCGCTTCTGGGAGCCGGCCGAACCGCTGGTGGTCGTGGGTCGATCGTCGCACATCGCCAGCGAAGTGCGGGTCGATGCCTGCCGCAACCTGGGTATTCCCGTGCTGCGACGCATCAGCGGCGGCGCGGCCGTGGTCACCGGCCCGGGCTGCCTGATGTATGCCGTGATCCTCGAGCGCCGCTTGCACGGCGAGCTGCGCATGATCGACCGCGCCCATCGCTTTGTACTCGGCACGCTGGCGGCAGCGATGAAAGGGCTTGTGCCGGGCGTGCGCTGCCACGGAATCAGCGACCTGGCCATCGACGGGCGGAAGTTCTCCGGCAACAGCCTCCGCTGCCGACGCAATTACCTGCTGTACCACGGAACGCTGCTGTACGAATTTCCCTTGGAGCTGATCGAGCAATGCCTGGCGATGCCGCCGCGGCAGCCGGCGTATCGCGCGGGGCGAACGCACGCGGCTTTCGTGACCAATCTTCCGTTGCCGGCAGCGGCGATCCGTCGGGCGATCGCAGCCGCCTGGAACGCCGGCGATCCGCTGGACGATTGGCCGCGAGAACTTACTTCACGACTGGCCGCCGAGAAGTACAGGCAGCCGTCTTGGAACTGGCAGTTCTAGCTCCGGAGAAGTTGGGAAGCCCTCGTTCCCACGCTCTGCGTGGGAACACCCGTGCCGCGTGAGCTTTGAATCGCAAATTCCCGGGCAAGTCTGACGCGCAGCTTGCGGAAAAGGCGGGTTCCCACGCAGAGCGTGGGAACCAGAGCCCGATAGCTTTGCTAAAGTCTCAGCATTGCTGGCTATTCTTTCGCGCGGGCGGGGGGATCGAAGAAACTCATCGCCACACCCAGGCCGAGAATCGCCACCGACCAGATCGCCTCCCAACTCTCGTTGGTGATCGCGTACTTCAGGCTGGAATAAACCATGTACATGCTGAACAGGCACAAGATGATCGGCGGCAGCGGATACCACAGCACGCGATACGGGCGGGCAAGGTCGCGGTCGCGCCAGCGAAGCTCCGCCACCGACAGCCCAACCATCGTCAAGAAGAACCAGAAGGGCGGCGTGGTGAAGATGATCATCTTGCTGAAGCCGCTCTCCATGCCGCCCGCGCTGCGCTCGGTGGGCCCGAACCACAGGACCAGCCCCAGGGTGATCAGGCCCTGGATCAACAAGGAGGAAATCGGCGTGCCGGTCTTGGCATTCCATCTTCCCAGCCAAGAGTACAGCCGATGCTCGGTTCCCAGGGCGTAGTAGATGCGTGCGCCGGTAAAGATATTGCCGTTGACGGCCCCCAAGGCGGAGATACACACCAGCAGTGCCAGCCCGTGCTTGGCCCAAGGGCCCAATGCCAGCCCGAGCACGTCGGCCGCAGCGGTGCTCTTCCTGGCGCCCTCCAGTCCCAAGGCGTGGATGAAGGCATAATTGACCAGCAGATAGATGGCGGCGACCGCAACCGTGCCCAGCATCATCGCCCGGAGAATGTTCTTGTTGGGATTGCGGACCTCGGCACTTACGTAGGCCATCTCGTTCCAGCCGCCGTAAGTAAACAACACAAAGACCATCGCCAAGCCGAACCAATCCCAGGAGAAACTCTTAAGCATCGCAAGAATCGTGGGCAAGCCGAACCACCTCCCGAAGAAGTCCGCTGGCTGCTTCTCCTGGGGTGGGTTGGCCTGCGGGCCCGCCTGTTCCGCCTGGGGGTCAGGCGTCTGGACGTCGGCGATCTTTTTTGCCTTGGCGTCGGTGGTTTCGGCCTGGGGGATGTTTTTTGTGGCCGATGGAGTCGCGTTGATCGTGGCCGTTGTCGCGGGCTCCGCGGGCGGCTTGGGAGCGGCAAGCAACAGGCCGACCACCACGATCGCCGCCAGCCCCAAAACCTTGGCCGAGGTCAGCAGGTTCTGGGTCCATTTTCCTTGCCGCACCCCCAATAGATTGACGGCCGTGAAGAAGACGATCGACCCGCCGGCATAGGTCAGCAGCACGTTGCGGGCTTGCGGGCCCTGGGCTTGAGGCCAAATGCTGTTGGCGTAGTCGGCAAAGGCGTAGGCCATCGCCCCGATCGAGCCAGGGCGGATAATCCACAACTGCGCCCAGGCGAAGAGGAAACCCACCGCCCGGCCAAACGCCCTGGTCAGATAGACGTAGTCGCCCCCGGATTTGGGGTATGCCGTGGCGAGTTCGGCATAGCACAGGGCCCCAATGAACGACAACAGGCCCCCCAAGAGCCACACGGCAAACAGCCAGCCGACACTGGGCACAAACCTCGCGATATCGGGACTGCTGCGATAAATGCCCGCCCCAATAATGATCCCCACGATGATGCACGTGGAATCGAACAGGGTAAGCTGCCGTTGGGGCACGGCGGCCGGCGGCGACGGATCGGCGTTTTTGGGTTGGTTCATGCCAAGAAGATATGCGATCCGGTTCGGCGGGGGAAGCCCCTGCGCCGGGCTGGACGATCGGGGGAGAACTAGGTAGGATAGGGCCGGCAGGAATATCCCGGTGCGGAGCGCGGAGCGGTGTATGGTAAAAAAAGACGAAGCAATCGAAGTCGACGGCACGGTGGTCGAGGCCTTGGCCAACACGCGGTTCCGCGTGCAGTTGGATAGCGGCCACAAAGTCATCGCGCACGTGGCCGGCAGGATGCGCAAGCACTTCATCCGCATCGTGCCTGGCGACAAGGTCCGCGTCGAACTCTCCCCTTACGATCTGACCAAAGGCCGCATCACGTATCGCGAACGCTAAAAAAGGTTGCGTGATTCTGGGAGGAAAACCGAGGTGTGCCACTGCTTGCCGTGGAGAAGGGCTTTAGCGGGCTGGCGGTCAGCACTGCTTGCAGGCTGTCCAGTCGTCGACGGTTTCCGGCAAGCAGTGCCTCGCTCAGCTTGGGACCGTTCTCGGAGTCTCTGCAAGCAGTGGCACACGCTTTCTGTTCTCCCGAAATCACGCAAGTCCATTTAGAAAGCCGGCCGGCGAATGATCTTTCGTCTCCAGGGGTCGGGAGTCTTTTTCCGTCAGCGCGCTGTCAACAGAGAAAATCGTGGACGGCTTGCGGCGAGCTGAGCCGAGCGGAAAAGGCTCCCGACCCCCTTCCTTCACACTTTCTGCAAGGAGAACAGACCGTGAAAAAGATGCTCCTGGCCATGTTGGCCGCGGTGGTCTTGTTGGGCCTGTGCGGCATCTGCTCCGCGCAAGATTCGGCGCAAACCATCGTCACCGTGGCATTTTCCGGCTACGACGAGCTGAAAGCGAATCTGGACTTCCTGGGCAAGCTGATCGGCAGGCCCGACCTGGCCCAGGGCGCCGAAGGCATGTTGAAAATCGCCTTGATGCCCCAGGGCGAAGGGCTGGCCGGGCTGGATACCAAGAGACCCTGGGGAGCGGTGGTTCAATCGCAAGGCCCACAATTCCCCATCGTCGGCTTTGTGCCGGTCAGCGACCTGAAGAAGCTCCTGGGAGGCCTGATAAAGTCGGGACTCGCAAAAGACATCGGCGGCGGGGTGTTGCAGATTCCCACCGCAGCCCAGCCGGCCTACGTGCAGCAAAAAGGTGGCTGGGCTTTTGTCAGCATCACCCCGGAGGCCCTCAAGCAAACGCCCGCCGACCCCGCCGCGCTGCTGGGCGATTTGCCCAAGAACTATGATCTGGCCGTGCGGGCGTCGATCAAGAATCTCCCCGAGCCGCTGCGCCAACAGTTCCTCGCCGGCTTGCAGATGGGAGTGCAGATGGCCGCGCGGCGCCGGCCGGACGAAAGCGAAGATGCGTATGCGCTGCGCTCCAGAATGACTCAGCACTCGATCGAGCAAGTGGTTGCGCTCACCAAGGAGTTGGACGAAGTGCTGCTGGGTTGGAAGATCAATCGACAGGGAGGCACTACGTACATCGATGTGACGGTGACCGCCCGCCCCGGCACGAAGGCAGCAGCACAGTTCGCCCAGTTGTCGCAGACGAAGACCAATCTCGCCGGCTTCGATATCCCCGAGGCGGCGGTCACGGCCAATTGGGCCGGCACGATCGGCGACGCCGAGGCGGCTCAATTGAAGGGCTACCTGTCCAATATCCGCGCCAAGGCCACCGCCGGCCTGAAACAGCAGAACCTCGGCGAGGCGGAACTGAAGACCGCCACGTTGATGCTCGGCGACTTCATGGATGTGGTCCAGAAGACGATCGAGAATAAGAAGGCCGACGCGGGCGCCGTGCTGCTGCTGAAGCCCGACGCGGCCACGCTGGTCGCCGGCAGCCTGGTGGCCGACGGCGCGAAACTGCAGAAAATCGTGCAACAACTGGCCGCCGAGGCCACCGCCAATGAGCCGGACGTGGCCAAGCTGGTGAAGTTGGATGCGGAAATCCATCAGGACGTCCACTTCCATACGGTCAGCGTTCCCGTGCCCGATCCCGAGGCCGTGAAGTTTCTCGGCCCGATGGCGAAGGTCGTGCTGGGGATCAGCGACCAGGCCGTGTACGTGGCGGGGGGCCGGGATGCGGCCAAGACGCTGAAGCAGGTGATCGACCAATCCAAGGCCCAGCCCGCTAAGCCCGTGGTGCCGCTTAAGATCGTGGTGGCCGCCACCCCGATTGCCGAGTTCGTTGCCGCCGTGGCCCGCAAGGATCAGGTCAAACAAATCGCTGCGCAGATGGCGGTCCTGTTGAAACAGTCGTCAGGCCGCGCCGATCATCTCACCCTCACTGTTTCGCCCGTCCCTAACGGCAGTCGCACGCGGATCGAGGTGGAGCAAGACCTGCTCAGGGTCCTGCCGGCATTGGCACCCATGCCGTTGCCGGGGCCGGGCGGACCCGGTGTGCCCCCGGGTGCGGCGCCACCGCGGTGAGATTACATAAAGCCGCGACCGTTGGTCGCGGTCCCTTTGCGCGACCAACGGTTGAGAGTGTGCCACTGCTTGCGGAACTACCGGAATCCTGTCCTTTCGTGGCAGCACTGCTTGCCGGTAGAGTATCCAGGTTGGCAGATCTGCAAGCAGTGCTGACGCGCCTGACATCGTAGCGTTTCCTCATGCGGCAAGCAGTGGCACACCCTCGCTGTGTGCAGGTTGAGTGACAACGATCGAGTTCTGTTATGACCTCTAATACGGATTTTCCCACCTCGCGGACCGAAATCGCCGGGATTGCCGTGGCCGAACTGGCACGGCGGTTCGGCACGCCGACGTTCGTGTACGATGCCAGCGTAATCCTTCAGCGGCTGCGCGACTTGCGCCATTTCGACTACGTCCGCTACGCCCAGAAGGCCTGCTCCAACCTGGCCATCCTCGACCTGCTGCGGCGCCACGGGGCGCTGGTGGATACCGTCAGTGCGGGCGAGGTCCGCCGGGCGGTGGCGGCGGGATACGCCACCCACGGCGACCCACCCCCCATCGTCTACACGGCCGACATCTTCGATGCCGAAGCGCTCAACCTGTGCGTGACGGCCGGCATCCACGTCAACTGCGGCTCGCCCGACATGATCGACCAGCTCGGCAGCCGTGCGCCGGGGCGGGAAATCACGCTGCGCATCAACCCCGGCTTTGGTCACGGCCACAGCCGCAAGACCAACACCGGCGGCGAGCAATCGAAACACGGCATCTGGCACGAGCAGATCGCCGATTGCCTGCTCCGGGCCGAGATCCATCGGCTGAAGGTCACCGGTCTGCACATGCACATCGGCTCCGGCACCGACCTGGAGCATCTTTCGCAGGTCTGCGGGGCGATGGAAAAAGCGGCCGGCGAAGTGGGCCCGGCAGTCATGTCGATCAGCGCCGGCGGCGGGCTGCCGGTCCCTTATCGCCCCGGCGAATCGTTCATCGATTTGGATGCCTACTTCGCCCTCTACGATGCCACCCGGAAGCGGCTCGAAAACCGCTTCGGCCACCCCTTGAGATTGGAAATCGAACCAGGCCGCTACCTGGTCGCCGAAAGCGGCTTTTTGGTGACCGAGATTCGGGCGATCAAGCGGCAAGGCCAGAACACGTTTTATCTGCTCGACGCAGGCTTTAACAACCTCGCCCGGCCGATCCACTACGGCGCCTATCATTCTATATCCATCGTCCCGGCCGACGGCAACACCGGCCGCCCCGAACAGGAGGTGATCGTGGGCGGGCCGCTGTGCGAGTCGGGCGACATTTTCACCCAGGAGGAAGGTGGCTGGGTCGCCACCCGGCGCTTGCCGCAGGCCGCGGTCGGCGAGCTTTTGGTGATCGAGCGCGCGGGGGCCTACGGGTTCGTGATGGGCTCGAACTACAACTCCCGGCCACTGGCGGCCGAAGTCTTGATCCAGGACGGCCAGGCGCACCTCATCCGCCGCCGCCAGACGTTCGACGACCTGGTCCGGGGCGAGACCATCCCCGGCCGCTAGGCTTTTCAGGGGTGCGCGGGGGTGTGCGGCAGGTTTTCCGGGCAATCTGCCGTGTGCCACTGCTTGCCCGGAAATCACCCATTCGCCCGGCACTGCTTGCGGATGGTGAAGCTGCCACCGCTCCCGGGCAAGCAGTGCTTCCCGGTGTCGCAAACCGTCAAGATGAGTCCCCGCAAGCAGTGGCACACACAATGCTTGCCGCACGCCGAAAAGCCTTGCAACTCACGCACGCGGCGGGGGGCTTGCAAATCCGCGTCGGCCGGGTATGCTGGCAAGGGGGTGGTAGAAACCGCGCGGGAGCCTATGCGGGGAATCCTCTTTGAATTCGATCTGCATCCGACGACTTGGGTTTACATGTCGTCGTTGATGACGGTCGGTATCTACTTCAAGTTCCGCCGCCTGTGGAGCGTGCGAAACCTGGACCTGATCGCGCTGATCGCCTTCGCGCCCGGGCTGTTGCTGGTTACGCACGGACAGGAACAGTTGGGCTACACCTGGCTGTTCTCGGTAAGCGGATTCTTTCTGATACGCCTGCTGCTGGACGTGGTGATGATCCGCCGCCCGCTGCTGGAACCCAATCTTTCGGCCAGCGGGCTGACGTTTACCGGCGTGGCGCTGCTGGTCTTCTTGATGACGCGCGTGGGCACCGCTCCCGTGGAAGAAGGTGACCGGGCCGGCCCGCAACGTTTGGAGCAGTTGCTTGCCCGGCAAGAGAGCAAAACCGACAAAGCGGAGCTTTCCCAGCACGGACCCGGCTATCCATTGTTCTACCTGTTCGCCAGCTTTGCCAATCGGGCGTATGCTCCTCCTGATACGGCAGAGCCGGAAACATCGCGGCGGGCCCGCATCGAAGACCGCACCGCCCGCACGACCGCCATCCTCGCCCACCTGGCGCTGGTCATCGGGCTGGTGCTGATCGGCTACCGGCATTTCGATAGCATGCAGACGGGTGTGGCGGTGGCCACGTTGTACCTGCTGCTGCCTTATACTGCGCAAATACCCAGCCGAGTCGATCACGTGCTGCCGGCTGCGCTGCTGGTGTGGGCCGTGGCGGCCTATCGCCGGCCCCTGGTGGCGGGAATCTTGTTGGGGCTGGCCGCCGGCGTGATTTATTATCCGCTGTTCTTGCTCCCGCTGTGGTGCGGGTTTTATTGGCGACGCGGGCTGCTGCGCTTCTGCTTGGGCGTGCTCGGCACCTTGGTTCTGCTGGTGGCCTCGCTGGCGCTAACGGCCAGCAACTGGCACTCGTTCGTCGGCCAGTTGCAGCAGATGTTCGGCTGGACCGATTTGTTGCGCGGCGAGGCGACGGGCTTCTGGCAGTACCACGATTCCATGTTCCGACTGCCGGTGATGGCCGCCTTCCTGGCGCTCTGCGGCAGCCTGGCGCTGTGGCCGCCGCAGAAGAATCTCGGCACTCTGCTGAGTTGCTCAGCAGCCGTGATGCTCGGCACGCAATTCTGGCACGCCCAACACGGCGGCATCTATATGGGCTGGTACCTGCCGCTGCTGGTGCTGACGATTTTCCGTCCCAACTTGGAAGATCGCGTGGCCCAAAGCGCCGTGGCCGAACTGCGCTTCCGCTGGCGGCGCAACCGGGCCGCCAAAGCGCCCGCCGTAGCGTAGGTCAGGCTTTCCAGCCTGACTTTCCTGATTCTCGTCAGGCTGGAAAGCCTGACCTACTTAGCGGCCGGGTGCCATGCTCACGCTTGCGTGAGCATGCTCATAACGAACCGCCTGCTGCCTCCGCGGTGTTCGGCATTCCGGCATTCGTCATTCCTTCGTCCTTCGTCCTTCGTCCTTCGTCATTGGTCATTGGTCATTTGCCGCACGGCGGGCTTCGGCGCCATCGGGCCGTTTTCGTGCGGCGTACCAGGCTCGCCAGGCCCGCTCGTCGAAGTTGAAGTTGCGGCCGGTCAGCGCGACCAGGGCATCAAGCACCGCCTGGTTGGAAATCGACCGATTGACGATGTTCGGGCCGCTGCCCATCGCCATTCCGCCGCCGCCTCCGCCGCCCTTAGAAAAGGTCGTGGTCATGCTCCCCGGGTTGCCCTGGCCGACCTTGAATCTATGGGTGGTCACCAGCGCGTCGATCAAAGGGCCGATGGCCGAAGGGTCTTTCACGCGGCCTAAGGCAATGGCCGCAAGATTCACGGTGCGGTTGTCCTTGCTCCGCAGCTTGCCGACGAAATAGGTCACCACGTCGGGGTCCTTTTTCTTCTCCAAGTAGTCCAGGCAGGTCAGACGCACTTCGTCGACCGAGTCTTCCACGGCGGTGACGGCCAGTGCCTTGAGCGCCTCGGGAGTGCCGAGCTTTGCCAGCGTCTCGATGCAAAGGATCCGCACGGGCTGCCGCGATTCGTTCCTCAGCGCGGCCGTCAGCGCCTTGACCGCCACCGGATCGTCGATGGCCAGGATACTCTGCCGGCCAGCCTCGGCCCGATCGCCGCCCAGCCAGCCTCGCCAGCGATCCAGTTTTTGGAACCATTCCTTTTCGGCGACTTCCTGCCTCTGCTTGCCCTCGAGGAGCTCGATTTCCT
>Ga0315289_10015090_pt1 | contig 10737 bp, 10 predicted proteins | sample YL17G11_40_MG_FD_203452 | JGI IMG/M metagenome (GOLD analysis project Ga0315289, IMG submission 203452) | Sediment microbial communities from Yellowstone Lake, YNP, Wyoming, USA - YL17G11_40 | ecosystem: Environmental > Aquatic > Freshwater > Lake > Sediment | place: USA: Wyoming | collected...
CCCGGCAACTGCGTATCAGCGCCGAAAGGGGAGACTGGACTGGGCGAGGCTAGGGTCCCGCCGTCCGTTCTTCGGTTCTGCGTCGCCCTTCCGTGCCTGCCTGCAGATCTTGTTCGCAGGCGCACATGTTCCTGAGCTTCCCGCGGCTGCTTCGCCGGCATCCACGGTGGCAGGGGCCGTTCGATGCGGCGCGTTCGGGCAGCGGCGCTCGGCAGGGGTGACAGGACCGCTCGTTTCGCGGCCTGGCGTGTCCTCTTCTTCTGGATGCTGAGCCTCGAACACGGTGTCGCGATCGGGAACCTCACGGTAGCCCGTCGGATCCTCGGGCCCCTGCGAGCGAGCGTGGCCTTTCCAGTCTCGGCCAAAACGGATCCCGTGAAGTTCGGCGATCCGATCCTGGGCGGTTATCGCGAGGCGAAGCGCCCCGATTCGGGACGAGGACGCCCTGATGTTGGCGTCAGGGTGGGTTCGGGTTGTTTGAGTTAGCCGGTCGTGTTCTTCCCAGGCGGTGCGCGCGATCTCCGCATAGTGAGCCTCCTGTTCCAGAAGCCAGTCCTTGGGTGCCGTCTCCTCTTGTTGGCGCTCCTGGGCCTGCACGTAGTCCTTGTAGGCCTGACTCGGGGTGATGTCCAGCGCCTGGGCGATGCGCCAGTTTGGCACACCCCGCACGCGCAGCCGGAGCACCTTGTCTTGTCGCTCGAGGACCGTCTTACGGTCGTTCCTGGGCATCAGTCGGCCCTCCTCGCCCGCTCGCTGGTGAAGCGTTCCCAGCGCGCCAGTGCCACCTCGCAGAACAGGGGATCGATCTCCAGGCCGAGGCAGCGTCGGCCGCTCTTCTCGGAGGCGATCACCGTCGTGCCAGAGCCGAGGAAGGCGTCAAGCACCGTCTGTCCTGGGCGGGCGCTGTTCTGGATGGCTCGCTGCACCAGCTCCACCGGCTTCTGAGTCGGATGGAGGTAGCTGCGCCCGTCCTCCCGGTGGATCTCCCAGATGTCGCTCTGGCAGCGGCCGCCCCCGAAATAGTGGGGCTTGCCCTGGCGCCAGCCGTACCAGATCGGCTCGTACTGCCGCTGATAGTCGGCGCGGCCGAGGACGAAGCGGTCCTTCGCCCAGATGATGGTGTCGCTCCAGTGGCCGCCGGCCTCCTCCAGCAGGCGGGACACCGTCGGCCACTCCTTGGACGACATGAAGACGTAGAGAGCCCCGTCTACGTGGTCGAGGAGCTGGCGCACCCAGCCGCGTACGAACTCCTCCCAAGCTAAGACGGGCAGCGAATCATTGGTCAGGGCCCGCCTGCGGAGGCCACCGGCCGCGCCGCCATGATTGCCGTAGTTGACATTGTACGGCGGATCGGTGACAACCATGTGCGCGTTGCGCCCGCCCAGCACCCGATTCACGTCCTCGCTCCTGGTAGCATCGCCGCAGAGGAGCCGGTGCTCACCAAGCCGCCACAGCTGACCCGGCGCAACGTACAGCTGGTCCTCTGCTGGCTCTTCCGGGATGTCGTCTGGATCGCTGCCCCCCGGCGGAGTATCGATGGCGAGACTCTCCAGCAGGGCTGAGAGGTCGGCTTCGCTGAACCCGACGGCATCGAGCCCCGTCTCTGACCGCGCAAGCTCGGAGAGCAGGGCGGCGAGCCGCGCTTCATCCCATCCGCCGAGCTCGGCTGTCCGGTTCGCCGCGATGAGGAAGGCCCGAGCGTCGTCGGGTGAGAGCTCGATGCCGTGCACCGTCGGCACACGCCACTCACCGGTTGGCCCCACTTGGATGCCCGGCGGGGGCTCCGCGCCGCACGCCTTCAGGGCGACGAGGCTTTCGATCCGTCCGTGCCCCTCAAGGATGCGACCGTCAGTGTCGTTGACGACGATGGGGGTGACGTAGCCGAACCGCCCCACGCTTGAGTCGAGGGCCGCGAGGTCGTGCCGCTTCGGGTTATCGGGATGAGCGCGCGCGGCGAGTTCGTCCAGTTCGTCGTACGTTAACCGCACCCGGCGACTAGCGCGCATTGCTTCCCTCCCTCTCATCGCTCACCTCTGCCAGGTGCCGGTCGACGATGCGGTCCACCCCATGCGCAAAGAGGCGGGCACGCGCTTCCGGGTCGGACTCGACGTTCACCTCGCTGAAGAGTTTGACCATCTCGGTGGTCACGGCGTTCCAGGTCGAAAGCGCCATCTCCCGCCGGTCAGCAGATTCGCCGAGAGCATGACGCTCGGCCTTGAGTCCGAGCTCGAGCAGGCGGGCGATCTCCGCCGCGCGCATCTCGCCGAGCCGACTCTCGCTGTTCATCAACTTCTTCAGCGCGGAGCCACCTGCCCCCTGCATGGCCCGCGCCAGCTGCGCGTGGCGGCCATACATGCTGAGGATGTGCTCGACGCCTCGCTCGCGCTGGCGCTGCACGGCCTCAGCATCCAGCTCAGTGACCCGTTCCCGCCAACGGAACCGCGTCGAGTAACGTTTGACGGTCACGAGGCTCAAGTGCACGCCCAGAGCCCGAAGCTGCTGGTGGAGGCCCCTCAGGCTGCGCTCAGGCCCCATCTGGTGGTAGAGGGCGAACGCGACGTCCGCCCTCTCACGTGCGGCCTCCTCTCTCCGGTTCACTAGTGGCCCCCTTAATATTGCCGATGCGCCATGGAATCTATGAGACCGAAAATCGCGGGTACGAGCCGCCGTCGACCGCCGGCATAGGGCGGGAGTGCCTGGAAGAACGACAAAGCGCGTTGTGACAGTGCCCTTCTCATGTTTCCAGTATGGAGCAGATCGGGCACGCGAGAAATTGTACAGTGGCCCCTGACCGAAAAAAGCAATTAGCGCGGCAGACCAGAATCAGGCTCGCGGGCGACCTCGCCTCTTCTTGGGCGGCTCTATGCCTAGCAAATCTAGGACGCGGCGCACCGCGCAGCGTACGCCGGAGAGAGAGAAGAGCGGCGTCCCATTGTGAGTTGCCTTCCTGTCTTCGGCCTCATATCGCTCGCTTAGCGCCTTCCAGGTCCACCGCTGCGGGTCAGAAATGCGGAAGTGCGCTGCCTCGACATCGCGCCGTAGTTTGCGCACGTTCACCCGCTCGTAACCATCCGCTTCGTACGACCTGAAGGTCTCATCTAGTCTTGCATCAACCTGTCCCATGATCTTGGCCCGCGCGCTGTCCCGTGTCTCACATTCGGGGTCCCAACGGTACTGAACGGTCACAAGCGGAGGTTCTCTTAGTGCTGTGCGGGGCCCCGAAGGCCAGAGACTAAAGGAGCCCTTGCGAAGATCGGGGGGCAGAATACGCTGCCGGACAAGATGGCGAAGCCAAGCCCCTAGAATCATGGGACCGCCCCAGGGCGCCCGGAGCCCGGCCTCGTCTGCGAGCTGTGTCGCCAGGCCGAGAGCAGCGGCAAGACCCTCGATCTGGTTAGTCCAGAACTGTACGTCCTCCCAGAGCTGTTGAAACGCGTCAGGAGTCGACAGGCCGTCGTAGTCAAGAAGGATGGCATCTTCCAGTGAGGTCACGCTGTCTCGGCGGCCGTCCCAGCGCCCCCTCTCGGCCAGTAAGACAACTAGTGGCTTTCTGTGACGACGAAGCCCTCGGAACACCTTGGCCATGAACGTGCGATCCGCAGCGAAGTGCGAGACAAGAAGGCGGGCGTAAAGCGCCCTTCGATCGCGAGGATGGATCATCTCCTGCTGGAGACGTCCCCGATCGGAAGACCGTTGCTGGGCCGCGATGACAGTGGCAATCGCCCAGGAGATATAGTCTTGGGCCATGTCAGAGTGCGATGTGTCGGGCTTGTCCATATCCCACAGATCGCTCGGAACTAGGTGCACAGTCCAATGAGTGACCGACGCCACCGACTAGTCTAGCATGCGGCTGGGCTTCTCCAAACCTTAGAGAGCACCCGGAATGGCGTCAGCCAGGGAGAAGGCGGCGTGTCGGCGCGCGGCCTGCTCGGCGTCGCAGGTGACGGCATAGCGGCGGAGCATGGCTGGGGTGGAGTGGCCGAGGAGAAACTGGACGTCTATCTCGCGGGCCTGCTGTTCGATGGCCCAGGTGGCAGGGCATCTACTGGAAGCTCCTGCCACCGGAGAAGATCGAGGCAATCCCGGCGCTTCGAAAGATGGTAGCTCACCCGACCGACCTTGGTTGAAGGCTGCTGCCTCACCGACCCTCCGTCGTGGATGAGCTCCTGCCGATGGAGCAGGAGAGCCGGCCTTCTTCCTACAACCTCCACTGCACAGCGTGCTTGAGAGCACACTAAGACTTCGTAGTCTGGTTCGTGCTAGTCGGCCTTCTTCTCTTGCCAACCCTCGCGCCTGCGAGTAGTATGGGGGGCATTATGTGCAGGAGGTGCTTTTCATGTTCGACGGTATGTCTAAGCCGACCTTCTTGGTGGCGGCGCTCGTTAGCGGCCCTGTGCTCCAATCTATCGGATGTCACCTGACCTTCCGGTGGAACACGAGCCGGCGGTTGTCCAACAAGTGCTTGCTTGACGTACATGTCCATGTTCGCCCAGTGGTAGGCTGAAGGACGTTCCCTCCTTGAAGCGAATCCCTGTCTCCTGGATAGCCCTTGTGGGACTGCGGCCATTCCTAGCCCGTGGGAGTCCGAGACTCGTTACACTAGGGTCGGAGGCAGTGTGGGATTATGGCGCAACGAGACTATGGAGATCTGGGTGAGGCACAACAGCCATCTGCTCGCTTGACGCGTCTTGATCACCCGCGCACACTCACTGGGCTCGACGGTTCGACCCCAGGCAGCTCAGACAGCGGGTCCGGTGCTTGACAAACCGGCGTGCCGACGCCGATTCTAGAGAATCGAGCACTCCCGTTCGAGGACCCGGCCATGACACAGATGGAGATCGTCGGACTAGGGCTTCTCGTCACCGCCATCTACATGACCTGCGGCTGGCTGATCAGCGTCATCCGCCAGGACGCGAGCACCGTCGACCCCTTCTGGGGCCTGGGTTTCGTGCTCCTCGCCGTGGTCTATGCCATCACCGGCGACGGCTTCGTCGGCAGAAAGGCGCTCGTCGCCGCCCTGGTTGGGATATGGGGATTTCGTCTCGCCGGCTACATCGTTATCCGCAACTGGGGAAAAGGCGAGGACTACCGCTATCAGGCGTTCCGACGGAGATGGGGCAAGAGCTACTGGTGGGTAAGCTTCTTCCAGGTCTTCATGCTTCAGGGCCTGCTGATGTGGATCATCGCCCTGTCGTTGATGGCGGCGCAGTCGAACCGAACGCCCGACCACTTCGCCGTCCTCGACATCCTTGGGGCCGCTGTCTGGTGCGTCGGTTTCTTCTTCGAGGCCGTCGGCGACTGGCAGCTCGCCCGCTTCAGGGCCGATCCGGCGAACAAGGGCAAGGTGATGAGGAGCAGCCTCTGGGCCTACACGCGCCACCCGAACTACTTCGGCGAGGCGACGATGTGGTGGGGGCTGTACCTGATCGCCGCCGGCACGCGCTGGGGCTTCTGGACCATCTTCAGCCCGGTCCTCATCACCTTCATGCTGCTGAGAGTTTCCGGGGTGGCCTTGCTCGAGAAGGCACAGGTGGAGGCCAAGCCCAAGTATCGAGACTATATCGAGAGCACGAGCGCCTTCATCCCCTGGTTCCCCCGCAAACGAGACGTGTCCTCATCTGACAGGGGCGCGGTTGGGCCATGAGCACGCCTTCAACGATCCCAGAGCTCGTTGAAGAGTCGGCCCGCAGGTTCGGCTCTAGGGTCGCCTACCAGATGAAGGATGGATCGGGCTACCAGCGCCTGACATTCGGCGAACTGGCGCAGCGGTCGCGGGACTTCGGCGCCGGCCTCCTGGCGATGGGGATGCACCGGGGCGACAAGGTCGCCGTCATCAGCGAGAACAGCCTCGACTGGATTGTCGGCTACTACGGCCTATCGATGGCCGGTGGCGTGGGAGTACCGCTCTACAGTGAGCTGAAAGGCCCGGAGATCCAGGACCTGCTTGCCCGATCTGATGCTCGCTTTGTCATCGCCTCGCGCGCCGTCCTGAACAGGCTGCCCAACGGTCTGCCGGGAGTCGAGCCTGTCATCGTCGCGGGAGAAGACATCGAAGGCGGCGCTGCGAGCTTCGCCGGGAGCGTTACCCGTTTCGACAGCGTCGCCGCGGCAGGGACCGAAGAGAGCCGTCGAATGCTGCAATCGACGAACGTGAGCAGCGGCGACCTCGCGTCCATCGTCTTCACGTCCGGCACGATGGGCGGCGCCAAAGGCGTGATGCTCACGCATGGCAACTTCACCGCCGACGTCGAATCCGTCCGGCGCGCCCTTCCGATCCGGAGCAGCGACCGAATGCTCACGGTCCTTCCGCTCCATCACGCCCTGCCCTTCACTGTCGGTCTGTTGGCGTTTACGAGCCTTGGCGTGGAGACGACGCTGGAAAACGACCTCACCAGGTTGGGCGACCGGATGCTGGAGATGAAGCCGACGCTGTTCGGTGGCGTGCCCGCCCTGTTCAAGCTGATGTATCGGGCCATAGTCCGCCAGCTTGAGGCGGAAGGGAAGCTTGGACAATTCCAACGAGCTGTCCAGATCGTAGACCGCGTGAAACGCGCTACGGGGCTCAACATCGGGCCGCTTGTGTTCAGGCCGCTGCACCGGCGGCTGGGGGGTCACTTGCGTTTCATCGTGAGCGGCGGCGCGGCGCTCGACCCGGAGATTGCCCGCGACTACTTGCGCCTGGGGCTGCCCATCGTCCAGGGATGGGGGCTAACGGAGACGGCGCCTGTCGTCAGCGTGCAGCGATGGAACGCCGCCAAGTTCCTCTTCACGCGCCACTATGAGAAGCGGGCCGGGTCTGTGGGCCCGCCGCTGCCCGGGGTCGAGGTTGCTGTCCTCCTAGACGATGGGGACGGCCCGCGTATCTCGGCTCACGGCGAAGGAGAGCTCCTGGTCCGGGGGCACAACGTCTTCCTCGGCTACTACAACGAGCCGGATCTGACGCGAGAGGCGAAGGTTGGCGACTGGTTTCGGACTGGCGATCTGGGCCGGATCGATGGCGAGCGCAACGTCTGGATTACCGGTCGCGTCAAGTCGGTTATCGTCCTCGAGTCCGGCAAGAAAGTTGTCCCCGACAGAATCGAAGACCTGGTCACTCCCGACCCCCTGATCCAGAGCATCTGCGTGGTGCCCCTACAGATCGGCACCAAGACCGTCGTGGGTGCAGTCATCTACCCGGACTTCAGCCAAACGAACGAAGCCTGCCGGGAGAGAGGGTTGCCTCTGAACGAGGACTCCATCCGCGCTGTCCTCAAAGAAAGACTCAGTCAGCTCGACGCCAGGCTCGACCTCCATGAGCGCATCGGCGAGCTCGTGGTCTCCGACACGCCCCTGCCGCAGACTCCGCTCGGCAAGGTGGCGCGCGGGCGCGTCGAAATCCCTCATTCGTTCGACCTAGAGCGTTGGGAGCGGAACTACCATCAGGCGGGCTTCTCCAACTGAGCAGCTCCGTCCGCATGAGGACGACTGAAAGCACGGGTCCTGCCGAACCTAGCGGCGCCGTTGCCTGCGGGTTCGTAGGGCACCCAGCAATCGCGCCCGGGGCATGGACCGTGGGTGGTGCTTAGCCATGGATAAAGCAAGGAGGTGACAGATGACCGAGCTAGGGAACCGAGTCTACGCAAGGCTGCGACTCTTCAACGCGGCGATGGGAGCCCTGCACCTTTTCCAGGGCCTGGCCATGCTGGCCCTGAGTAGCAGCATCACTTTCCCCCTGCGCACGACGTTCCTCAACAGCTCCGGCCCTCCGGGGACGGCAACGTCGACGGTGACGCGGACGGTCTTTGACATTCGCCTGGGGCCGATGGTGGCCGCCTTCCTGCTCATATCCTCGATAGCTCATTTCCTCGTTGCGTCGCCCCGCGTCTTCCCGTGGTATGTGAAGAACCTGGAGCGACACATCAACTACATCCGCTGGTACGAGTACGCCGCTAGCTCATCGGTCATGATCGTTGTCATTGCCATGCTCAGCGGCGTGTTCGACCTGCCAACACTGGTGCTCCTCTTCTCGCTGAACGCGACGATGATCTTCTTCGGTTTGATGATGGAGCTGCACAACCAAACGACGGAGAAGACCAACTGGACGTCTTTCGCTATGGGCTGCTTTGCCGGGGGCGTTCCATGGGTCGTCGTCATCTGGTACTTCGTCGGCGCCGTCCTTACCTCGCACGATGGCAACGTGCCGGGCTTTGTATACGGCATCATCGCCTCCCTGTTCGTGTTCTTCAACGTCTTCGCCGTGAACATGTTCCTCCAGTACAAGAAGGTCGGCCCCTGGCGGGACTATCTCTTTGGAGAGCGTGGCTACATCCTTCTCAGTCTATTTGCGAAGTCCGCCTTGGCCTGGCAGGTTTTCTTCGGCACGCTCGGCTGAGCGTTGACTGGCACAGTATCCTCGTCGTGTGGATCGCCGGCTCCGAAGGGAGGGATTGAGGGGGCGCAGGCGCTCGCAGGGCCCTGGAAAAGGCTTTGGGGTGCCGGATTTGCATCCCTGTCTGCGCACGTCTAGCGGGTACCCGCTCCTACTGCCATGCGAGCGCGACTTCCGCCGAGCGCAGTACCCCGACTGAACAAGCTCGGCCCACATTGACACAAACTATGGTAGCGCTCGTCGGAGCAAGTCAGCTGAAACGCTTGCTATTGGAGCAATCTCAACATGGGTCTCAAGTGAGAGCCTTGACGAGAAAGAACCCTGCGGCACTCACGGCGCTCGTCAATACCATGCCCCAGGTGATGTCGACTATCGTGATGGATAGAGGCCAGTCCTTCAGAGTGGCGAGATTCGTCAGATCGTAGGTCGAATAGGCAAAGAAGCCGAACAAGGCCCCACGCGCTGCTGCGTGCAGCACTGAGCCTTTGTCCACAGAAGGATAGACGGCGAATACCAGTATCCCGACGATGAAAGTCAGGTAGAAGAATAGCCCGGCAACCCAGTTCACCCGGCTGCTCATCAGGTGCCCGATGTGTCTCCTGTACATATCCCTCGCCACCAGCCCAAGCCAAGCAAGATCTATGGCAAAGAAGACCAGCGCAGTGAGGATATAGCTGACTGTGACTCCGCCAACGTTCATTTCACTACTCCGCGGCCGGCGGCTTTCGCTATGCCCCTCAACATACCCTTGAAAACCGCCTTATGTATTGGGTACAGACCGTACCAGTAGGCGAGCCCCGGAAGCCCCACAGGATCGAACATGGCGGTCTGTCGGACAACTGAACCAGACTCGCTCCCTTCGACTTCGAACTGCAGCCAAGCGTGCCCTGGGAGCTTCATCTCCGATAGAAGCCTGAGCAGCCGGTCGGGTTCGAACGCCTCGACGCGCCAGAAATCGACGGTATCGCCGGGCACAAGCGACTGCTGAGAACGGCGCCCCCTTCTCGTCCCGGCTCCGCCAAAGACGAGATCGACGAGCCCGCGCAGCCGCCACAGCCAGTTTGCGTAGTACCAGCCCGTCTCTCCCCCTATCCGCCGTATCGGGGCAAACGCCGTCGCCGGGTCGCACGATACGCCGATTGTCTCGGAATCCACAATCCGGGACCCGAACCTCTCGCCTCCCCATGCGCTGAGAGAAGCGCGGGAAGAAAGGGCATCCGACCAGCGCGTCTCGGCGAACTCCTGCTCCTCGTTCGACAGCGCGCGAGCGATCGCCTCCTGAATCCCCTTGGGCCGCAAGTCGAAAACGCGCATCGCGAGATCGTCTTCCACCACGGTGTCATTCCTAACGCCCTCGATGAGTTGTCTGCCAACGCGGGAGTAGATTGGCGTAACAAGGCCCAGCCACAGGCTGGAAAGCCAGGGCGTGAGCACCGGAACAGGTATCATGATCCGCCTCAGACCCCGCTGGCGCGCGTATTCTTGCATGATACCCCTGTACGACACTTGATCCGCGCCGCCGATCTCGAAGACATAGCTGTCGTCATCCGCCAGTTGCAGAGCCTTCGAGAGATAGGCCGTGACATCCTCGATTGCTATCGGCTGAGCCCGTGACCGCACCCAGCGTGGCGCGATCATGACAGGCAGCTTCTCGACTAGAGCTCGAACCATTTCGAACGACAGGCTGCCCGATCCGATTATGATCGACGCCCGGAACTCGATGGTAGGAACGCCAGACCCTCGCAGTATCTCGCCGACCTCTTGGCGGCTTGCCAGGTGGCTAGATAGCCTCCCGCCGCCCCCTAACCCGCCGAGGTATATGATTCGCCTTATTCCGTTATCTCGAGCCGCCCTCGCGAAGTTCTCCGCGCCAAGACGATCGCGCTCCTCAAACCCGCTGCCGGCCGCCATCGAGTGCACAAGGTAGTAAGCCGTGTGGACATCCTTCATGGCCTCGTCGAGGGAAGACATTTCAAGGACGTCACCTCTAACGACTTCGGTTGAAGCAGAGACTCGCGCCCGCAGAAACTCGGGTTTTCGGGCCAGACATCTCAGCGGCGGACCCGTCTCCTCGAGCACACGCAGCAGACGCCCGCCCACATAGCCGGTACCGCCGGCGAGCAGGATGGGTCCGACATCGCGCCGAAGCGGCTCGGTCACGGCGAGTACCTCCGCACATGCTCCCGCGCATGGGTCTTCTTCAAAGTCGACTCAGGGCTCATGTAGCGGACTGCCCCATAGACCGGGCGCTCGGGGCCCCAAGGACGATCGTAGCGTCCCAGAACCCAGAAGATGCCGTCCGTCCGCCAGGTCGTCAACGTAGTGAAGCTTGTACCTGTGGCGGCACTGGCGGAACATGCTGAGCCTGA
>Ga0315289_10015092_pt1 | contig 10737 bp, 4 predicted proteins | sample YL17G11_40_MG_FD_203452 | JGI IMG/M metagenome (GOLD analysis project Ga0315289, IMG submission 203452) | Sediment microbial communities from Yellowstone Lake, YNP, Wyoming, USA - YL17G11_40 | ecosystem: Environmental > Aquatic > Freshwater > Lake > Sediment | place: USA: Wyoming | collected...
CCGGGGGAGTTCCCAGAGGCGGGCCTTTTCCTTTCTCAACGAGAACCAGAACTCGAAGCCGAGATCGTCTAACAGCGCCCGGCACGTATCGAGCGGGCCCGTGAACAGCGGCAGTTTGCCTTCGGGATAAAGCGAGCGTTTGAACTGCAGGTCTTCAAACGAGATAATTTCCAGCTTGACGAAGTAAATGGTCGATTCTTTTTGCGGTTGTATCCACTGCCTGATTCGGATGTTCTTCTCGATGGGGTCCCAATTCCCGGCCGGCGGCCTGTAGTAGTGGTCGGTAAATTCATACGGAAAGGCAATTCTCGCTCCCAAGCGGCCAAGCCTCGCCTGGAAATCCTCAATGTCCTCGATTCCGAACCTGACTTCACATTCGTATGGTTGTGTCATGACCCGATACTAACATTCTACGCCCTCTCGGGCCAGGAGAATTCACTTTCTTCAAAATACGCCAAACCGGCGATTTACGCTTGTTCAGGGGTTTTTTCTTGACGCAAAGGCGGTCAATCTGGTATAAGTTACTTTATGGAGCCGTGGATTTTTGCTTCTTGACGAACGGCAAAAACCGGGCTTCCGAAGGAAGGATGCGGTATCAAATCGCTGATGTCTTTGGTAGATAGGAACATTATATAGTCAAGACAAGGACTATTACCGGTCAATTTTTTAACACTCTTTTGTGAATGAGAATTACTATGTGTAAAGAATTGTTTTATTCATTGCTGGTGCTGGGGATGATTATGAACAGCGGGGCTAACGCTGATATTTCCGATGGCCTTATTGGCTGGTGGATGTTCGACGAAGGCACAGGCACCACGGTAGCCGATTCATCGGGCGCCGGGCATGACGGATTTTTCGTCGACAGCACACCCGAGTGGGTGCCCGGCATGTACGGCACAGCCCTCAAATTCGACGGCACCGACAAGGTTGAAATCCCCGATCATGCAGATTTCCACCTTACAAATGCAATGTCGGTGGCACTTTGGATGCAGCCTGAAGGGGATCAAACCGCCTCCGCTAAACTATTCATTAAGCAGAAATCAGGGCAATATCCTTACGCTCTACAATATGATGATTCCGGTCAGGGCCTCTTTGCGACAGTCTATGCTTCGACTCGCTACGATACCGCTCCCCATATTCCGGATTTTCCCGGCGAATGGGCACATCTTTGCTTCACTTATGACGGCAGCGTTCTGATTCTGTACAAAGACGGAGAACAAGTCGCTAGTGTTAATACATCGGGCCAGCTCCAGCAGAATAGTTTGTCGCTTTCCATCGGTTGCCGGCTCGATTACGACCAGAACTTCAACGGGATTATTGATGATGTGCGGCTTTTCAACCGGGAGCTTACACCTGAGGAAATTAATCAGGTCATGGTAGATGCTCCCGCCGGCTTGGTTACCGATCCGAGTCCGGCCGATGGGGCGACTGATGTGCCGCGAGACGTGGTCCTTAGCTGGGTGCCGGTAGAGGCCGCTACCCAGCACGATATATATTTCGGCACTGATGCACAAGCCGTGGCCGGTGCGGATACATCCGATACGACCGGCATATATCGCGGCCGCGTGATTACCGGAAGCTATAATCTCGCCGAGGCGCTCGTATTCGGCGAGACTTACTACTGGAGAGTCGATGAGGTCGGTGCACCACCCGACAATACGGTGCTCAAAGGCAATATCTGGAGCTTTACGGTTGAGCTGTTCGTCTATCCGATTACGAACATAATCGCGACGGCTTCCAGCAGCGAGCCGGGCAAAGAACCTGTAAATACCGTTAACGGCTCCGGGTTGGACGACAGCGGTTTACTGCACGGCAACGAGAGCGTAGGCAATATGTGGCTAAGCAGCGAGGGTGGCGAACAACCAACCTGGATCGAATTTGAGTTCGACAGAGTGTACAAGCTCTATGAGTTATGGGTATGGAACTCGAACGACAGCCTGGAGCGGACAATCGGTCTGGGTTTCAAAGATGTGAAGATTGAATACTCGGTTGATGGCATCGACTATACGACATTGGGGACGACGCATGAATTTACCCGAGCGCTTGGAGAGGCTGACTATGCACATAATACTACTATCAATATGAGTAGTGTGGCGGCAAAATACGTAAGGCTCACAGCAAACAGCAACTGGAAAAACATCCTGGAACAATACGGTCTGAGCGAGGTTCGTTTCTTTTCCATACCCGTCAGTGCAAGAGAGCCGTCCCCGGCTTCCGGTGCGACCGATGTGGCCCTGGATCCGGTACTCGGCTGGAAAGCGGGAAGAGAGGCGGCCAGACATGATGTATACTTCAGCGACGACTTGCAGGCCGTGACAGATGGTACCGCACCGGTTACGGCCGTGACCGAGGGCGGTTATGGTTCCCTGTCACTCGATGTAGGCACGACTTACTACTGGCGCATCGACGAGGTAAACGACGCCGAGACTCCCTCAACGTGGCAGGGTGACATCTGGGACTTTACGACAGTCGAGTATCTTGTTGTGGACGATTTCGAGAGCTACGACTCCGCCGAGAACCAGATATGGTATGCGTGGAAAGACGGTCTCGGATACGGAACGCCAGAGGCTCCGCCTTATTATGCCGGCAATGGCACAGGTGCGGCGGTAGGCGACGAAACAACCGAATCATTTACCGAGGAAACAATCGTCCACGGCGGCAAACAATCGATGCCGCTGGTATATAACAACAACAAGCAGGGTTACATGAACTATTCCGAGGTGACCATGACGCTGAATTCTCAGCGTGACTGGACGGCCAAAGGTGTTAAAGAATTGTCGCTGTGGTTCAGAGGCTATCCCGGCTCGGTAGGCAGTTTCGTCGAAGGGCCGGTGGGCACTTATACGATGACGGCCGCTGGTGCGGATATCTGGAACACGGCGGACGAATTCCACTTCGCTTTCAAGCAGCTTACCGGCGTAGGCTCGATCATCGCAAAAGTCGAAAGCGTAGAAAATACCAACGTCTGGGCCAAGGCCGGCGTGATGATTCGCGAGACATTAGACCCCGGCTCGAAATTCGCCGCTGTGTATATTACACCCACCAATGCCGACGGCACACCCACGCAGGGCTGTAGGTTCCAGGGCAGGACGAATACTGATGGCAGCGCTTCCAGCGACACCTCAGTAGCAACGGATGGGCAAAAAGCCGTCACTGCACCCTACTGGATTAAGCTGGAGCGTGATTTTTCGGGTAACTTCAAAGGCTACTATTCCAGTGACGGTTCGACCTGGACTCCGCTGATCTGGAAGCCGAGCATCTCAATGAGTTCGAATGTCTATATAGGTCTGGCACTGACCAGCCTTGATGTGGCCCTAACGTGCGAAGCTAAATTTTCGGGAGTTCAAACCACCGGCACGGTAACTGGGCAGTGGCAATCGCAGGATATAGGGATATCCAGCAATAGTGCCGAGTCTATGTATGTGGCCGTCGGAAACAGCGCCGGCGCCCCTGCGATCGTTTACCACGACGATCCGGCCCCAACGCAGATAGACACCTGGACGGAGTGGGTTATCGATCTGAATCAGCTTGCAGATCAGGGCGTGAACCTTGCCGATGTGGATAATATCTCTATCGGATTTGGCGACAGAAACAATCCGCAGGCCGGCGGTTCAGGTACGATATACATTGACGATATCCGGCTGTATGGGCTGAGACCCGCCGAATAATAACCGCTAATGCCTCACTTGCATAAATTAAGGGCCTGTATCGATCGATTCGCTACAGGCTCCTTTTTCTTATTCGTACGCAATACCCGGCAGGCAATTCCGAACCTGACTTCACATTCTTCAAAATACGCTAACCGGCGATTCATGACTGTTCAGGAGTTTTTCCTTGACGAAAGGGCAAATAATCTGGTATAAATGGAAGTTGACACGGTTAGTGAATTTTGCAGGAAAGGAGGCCATTTCAAGCCGTAAGCAAGTGTTCCGGGCAGGGAGGGATAGATTTTTGTCAAAGTGCGAATTGTTGTCAATCGTTTTGTATTTCTAATCTTCTTGAAGGAGGAAACAAAATGTCTCACAAATTGGCTAAGCAAGTACTATTCGGCGTTTTTGTCGCATCGTTACTGACAACGCCGGTCCATGCAGTAAAGAACTTCAAGATCTCCAGCTACGGAGCCGGTCATCAGATCTGGTTCGAAGTCGAAGAATTCGACGAACGCGATCCTGAGGGTGACCGGTATTACCCGGTTGTTGACGCGGACGGTGCGTTCGGTCAGGCAATTACCAGGGCTGGCGACGCCGGCGGTATGATTCGCTGGACATTCGATATCAGTACAGCCGGCGGTAAAGGCGGTACCTGGTATTTCTGGGGGCGTGTTTTGAATCCGGACAATCGGTCCGACTTTTTGCTCGTGGAAGGACACCCCGGTGACCCGGTTATACCAGCAGGCCCGCCTTATCCCGGAACCAGTTCGGCTACGGAGTTCGACAACGAAGATGACCAAATCTTTGAAGCAACGGATACAACCTGGGATTGGTGGGGAAATGATAACGGGAGTGACAAAGTGCTTCAAGATGGCATGAACACGATGTACATCTTCCACAGGCAGGGCAATAGTACCGTGTTCTGGGATGTTTTCATGTGGACGGATGATCCCGACTATGTGCCAACCGATGAGGATTATCAAAATGCGATGACAGTTCTTCCCGGTGCGGCCGCCAGTCCAAGTCCGGTTAACGGGGCGACAGATGTGCCGCGAGATGTGGTCCTTAGCTGGAAGTCGGAAGAGTATGCCTCCCCAATAAACGGGAACAAAGTCTACTTCAGTGAGAACTTCGACGACGTCAACGATCGAATTGGCGGGATCACTCAGACACCCAGCAGCTATGCGGTACCCCAGCGACTCGAGTTCAGCACGACTTACTACTGGCGCGTCGATGTGATCACGCCGGACGGTACAGTATTAGACGGCACGATCTGGAGCTTTACGACCGAGTTGTTTGCATACCCGGTTCAAAATATAACCGCCACGGCATCGAGCAGCGCGGTGGATAAAGAGCCCGAAAACACCGTGAACGGCTCAGGGCTCGACGGCAACGGTCTGCTCCACGGAAACTCAGGCGCAGGCACTATGTGGCTGAGTGACATTGCGGCCCCGCAACCGGCGTGGATATTATTCGAGTTCGACAACGTTTACAAACTCGATGAAATGTGGGTGTGGAATTCCAACGAGAGTCTGGAGACGTCTATAGGCTTAGGATTCAAAGACGTTGTGATCGAGTATTCGACCGACGGCGTCGATTTTACAACGTTAGGGGCTACTCATGAGTTCGCCCAAGGGGACGGTTCTGCCAGCTATGCGCACAATACGACTGTCGATATGGCCGGAGTGGGCGCAAAGTACGTCAAACTGACTGCAAACAGCAACTGGAAGAACATATTGCAACAATTCGGTCTAAGTGAAGTCAGATTCTTCTCCGTACCCGTCAGTGCAAGAGAGCCGTCCCCGGCTTCCGGTGCGACCGATGTGTCCCTGGATCCGGTGCTCGGCTGGACGGCGGGAAGAGAGGCGGCCAGGCATGATGTGTACTTCAGCGACGACCTTCAGGCCGTGACAGATGGTACCGCGCCGGTTACATCCGTGACCGAGAGCGGTTATGGTCCCTTGTCACTCGATGTAGGCACGACCTACTACTGGCGCATCGACGAGGCAAACGACGCCGAGACTCCCACAACATGGCAGGGTGACATCTGGGACTTTACGACAGTCGATTCTCTTATCGTGGAAGATTTCGAGAGCTACGACGCCGCCGACAACCAGATATGGTACGCGTGGAAAGACGGGCTCGGCTACGGAACGCCGGATACTCCGCCTTATTATGCAGGTAACGGGACAGGTGCGGCAGTAGGCGATGAAACAACCCAATCGTTTACCGAGCAAACAATCGTCCACGGTGACAGGCAATCGATGCCGCTGGCCTATAACAATAACAAGCAGGGCTACCTGAATTATTCAGAAGCAACCTTAACGCTGACTTCCCAGCGGGACTGGACGGCCAGGGGCGTTAAAGAATTGTCGCTGTGGTTCAGAGGCTTCCCCAGCTCGGTGGGCAGTTTCGTCGAAGGGCCGGCCGGTACATACACGATGACCGCAACAGGCGCGGATATCTTTAACGAGGCGGATGAGTTCCACTACGCATTCAAGACACTCACCGGCGCCGGCTCGATCGTCGCGAGGGTCGAGAGCGTCGAGAACAGCGACCCGTGGTCCAAGGCCGGCGTGATGATTCGCGAGACGCTTGATGCCAGCTCGAAATTCGCCGCGGTTTACATCACGCCCACTAATGCCGACGGCACCGCTACAAACGGATGCAGATTCCAGGCCCGGTCGAACACGGATGCGGGCGCTACGAGCGATACTTCCGTCGCGACGGCCGAGCAGATGGCAATCATTGCCCCGTACTGGGTCAAAATAGAGCGTGACGTCGCGGGCAACTTCAGAGCTTCTTATTCGGCCGACGGTTCTACCTGGCGGCAGATGTCATGGAATCCGCAGAGCATCTCGATGAACTCGAATGTCTATATCGGCCTGGCACTGACCAGCCATAATGCGGTCTTGACTTGTGAAGCCAAACTCTCCGGCGTAAAAACCACCGGCACGGTGTCGGCACAGTGGCAATCGCAGGATATCGGCATTTCCAGCAACAGTGCCGAGGCGATGTATATAGTCGTCGGCAACAGCACCGGCGCCCCAGCGATCGTTTATCACGATGAAACGGCCCCAACTCAGATAGACGCCTGGACCGAGTGGGTAATTCCTACGCAGGTCTTTGCGGATCAGGGCATAAACCTTGCCGATGTGGATAATATCTCGATCGGCTTAGGCGACAGGAACAACCCGCAGCCCGGCGGTTCGGGTAAGATATTCATTGACGATATCCGGCTGTATGGGCCAAGAAACACAGAATAAAGGCCGGCAACCAATTTGTATAAATTCGGGGCCCGTACCGATCAATTCGTTACAGGCCCCTTTTTGTTTTTGCGGCATGAAATTAAACGTCGAGGTTCTGGACTTCGAGAGCGTGTTCTTGAATGAAGTTCCGGCGTTTTTCCACATCGCCGCCCATTAAGATGCTAAAGAGCCGGTCGGCCTCGCCGGCATCGTCGAGCCTGACGTGCAGCAGGGTGCGCGTCGCCGGATTCATCGTCGTATCCCACAACTGATCGGCGTTCATCTCGCCCAGACCTTTGAAGCGTTTTATCTCGATCCCTTTGCCGCCTATCTGCCTGATTCCGGCACAGATATCGCCCAGCGCAGCAATGTCGTACTTGTCTTCCCCGTTGATGAGCTGGAACTTGGTCTGCAAAGCTTCGCCCGAAACGGCTTTGTCAGGCTTCAGCAGGAAATCTTTCAAATCCAGATCCAACCGCTCTCTGATCTGTTCGTTTATCTGATTGATTCGGTCGACCTCATGGAGCTCTTCGGCAACAACCGTTTCTTCCTCTTCGCCCTCAGCAACAGCTTTGGTTCGCTCTTTCAGTTCGTTGACCCTCTTTTCGTATTCCTCTCTTTTGTAATAAATTTCCTCCTGGCCTTCGGCGCAGAGACGGAATGGCGGCAGTCCACCTTTAGAAGGATTGTAACAGGCACTTACGAAGTCGACGAAGTTAATGCCCCGCCTGCTCAAAACGGCAATGATTCTTTCTGCCTCGGCCAGTATCTTTACAAGCTCGGCCATCTTTTTCCCGGAGACACAAAATCCGGCGCCCTGGTCTTCGGTCTTGCCTTTTTTCGTTTTGTCGCCGTCACCGTTCCTGATGAGAAGCTCTGTGCCCTCAAGACCGCGGGTAATCATCTGCTTACGCATCTGATTCTCGCTGAGAACATACTCGGATTTCTTTTTGCCCTTGATCTTAACCTCGTACAGCGGTGGTTGAGCGATATAAATCATATTCGCCAGAAACAGTTGCTGCATTTGTCTGAAGAAAAAGGTCAGCAGCAGCGTTCGGATATGGGCGCCGTCGATGTCGGCATCCGTCATCAATATTATCTTGCCGTATCTACACTTGCTCAGATCGAACTCGTCGGTGCCGATGCCGGTTCCCAACGCGCTGATAATGGTCCGAATCTCATCGTGTGCCAGCATCTTTTCCAGCCGCGCCTTTTCCACGTTGAGGATTTTTCCCTTAAGCGGCAGTATTGCCTGGATGTTTCTGTCCCGCCCGGCCTTTGCCGAGCCGCCGGCCGAGTCACCTTCGACGATAAAGACCTCCGTGGTTGTCTTTTCCTTACTCGCACAATCCCACAGCTTGCCGGGCAGGTTGGCGGTGCTCAACGCTCCTTTTCGCCTGGTCAGTTCGCGGGCCTTCCTGGCGGCCTCCCTTGCCGCGGCGGCCTGGATGGCTTTGTTCAAAATCCGCTTGGCCTCCGACGGATGCTCTTCCAGATAGAGACCCAACTGTTCGTTAACGGTGGTCTCGACAAAACCGCCCACTTCCGGATTGGTCAGCCGGACTTTCGTCTGGGCCTCGAAGTGCGGGTTGGCAAGTTTTACCGCCACTACCGCCGTCAAGCCCTCACGCAAATCGTCGCCGGTCGTACCCTGACCGTTCTTAAGCAGGTTATTGCTCCTGGCATAATAATTCATCGTCCGCGTCAGCGCGGTCCGAAAGCCCGAAAGGTGCGTGCCGCCATCGATATTGCGGATGTTGTTGGCAAAGACCAGCACGTTTTCGGTATAACCGTCGTTGTACTGCAACGCCACTTCGCAGCTCATCATTGCCTCAGGATCTTCTCTGGATAAATAGACAACATCATTATGAAGCGTTTCTTTGCCCTCGTTGAGATGTTTTATGAAAGCCTTTATCCCATCGGCGAATTCGAACACTTCTTTCTTATTGTTTCTGTCGTCCCTAAAGGAAATCTTCAGCCCACCATTGAGATACGCCAATTCCCGGATTCTTTTGAGTAGCGTATCATACGCAAATTCGGTATCGCCGAATATTTCCTCATCGGGCTTGAAAGTTATTTTTGTGCCACGTTTGTTGGCTTGGCCTATTTCTTTAACAATGCCCTTGGGAACACCTCTTGCGCACTCGAAATGATACTGTTTTCCATCGCGATACACATCGGCTTCAAGCCATTCGCTCAGGGCATTGACCACGCTGACACCGACGCCGTGCAGCCCGCCGGCCACCTTATAGCTGTCGCTGTCAAATTTACCGCCAGCGTGCAGCTTCGTGAGCACGACCTCCAAAGCGCTGACCTTCGCGTCCTTATGCATCTCGACCGGGATACCTCGTCCGTTATCCTCGACTGAGCAGCTTCCGTCGGGGTGGATCCGCACGCTGATGTTATTACAGGCCCCTGCCAATGCCTCGTCGATGGAGTTGTCCAGCACCTCATAGACCAGATGATGCAGACCTGCGCTGCTGCGGTCGCCGATATACATATCCGGCCGCTTGCGCACCGCCTCCAGGCCCCCGAGGATTTTTATATTACTTGCGTCATATTTAGGATCCTGCATATTAATTCTGTACCTCTTTCTTATATATCGTCTTTGTCAATCGATAAACTATCGATGTTTTCTGGAATTCTCGCTCCGGAAACTACCGCTTACGAGCCACCGTTCAGCCGACAACGAATTTGATCTTCGTCAGCCGAGCTTTCGGACATTGCCCCTGCAGCTCTTTGAGAAGCTCCGAACTGCATAACTGCAACTCGTATACATAAGACGGCGAATCCACCTGCACTGTCAACTGGCCGCCGGAAATATCGACAATTTCACAATGCCCGCACAACTCTACCGGCAGCAGCCGGCTCCAGACCTCAGCGACCTGGCTGAACCGGGCCTGCTGTGGCGAAATCCGATTGTCCAGAAGTTGCCGGGCAACCTGACCCAGATTGGCAGCGCGGTACGATTTCCATGATCTTCGCCACCTGGTGGCATTTAATAATCGTTCTTCCTCATCCATAATACATTATTCACAAAACTGAGAAGTCCGCTTCCATTCGACTCTCATTAGCTATCCAAGGTTAATCGGCATCAGAACATAGAGAAAATTTGTCCCGCTTTTGATAAGGCCCGGCCTGTCCGACTGACCCAATTCTAAATCAAATTCCGGCGTTTTGATCACTCTCAAAACATCGATTAAAAATTGCGGACTAAAGCCGATCTCGATCGGCTCGCCCTTGTAATCGACAGGCATATCGACCTGCGCATCGCCGGTCTCGGGAGCCCTGCAGGAAAAGACCATTTTCCCCTTTTCCAGCGAGAGCTTAATCCCTCTCGATTCCTCGCTCGTCAGCAGCGACGCCCGGCGAACGGCGCTGAGCACAGCCTCGGTCGACAGCGTAAGTTTCTTATCGTGATCGGTCGGGATGATGTCCTCGTATTTCGGGAAGTTGCCCTCGACCAGATTCGAGCTTATCACAACGTTCGCACAGCTAATCAGAATCTGGTTATCGATGAGCTTTACGGCGACGGTATCTTTTTCGCCGGCGCCGATTTTGTCCAGCAGGCCCATCGCCTTGCCCGGTACGAGAATATTGGCCGGAACCTCGCCTTTCGGCGCCGCAGCCAGGCCGACCCGGCAGCGTGCCAGTCTTCTGCCGTCGGTGGCGACAAGCATCAGCTTCTTGTCCTTAATCTCCCACAGCACGCCGTTAATTGCGTATCTGCTGCTCTCTTTGGCAGCGGCGAAAAGACACTGCTCGATGCCGGCCTGGAGATTGGAAAGGGAAATCTTTATATCGCCGGCGCCATCGAAATCAGGGACGACCGGATACTG
>Ga0315289_10015093_pt1 | contig 10736 bp, 17 predicted proteins | sample YL17G11_40_MG_FD_203452 | JGI IMG/M metagenome (GOLD analysis project Ga0315289, IMG submission 203452) | Sediment microbial communities from Yellowstone Lake, YNP, Wyoming, USA - YL17G11_40 | ecosystem: Environmental > Aquatic > Freshwater > Lake > Sediment | place: USA: Wyoming | collected...
TTGTAAATTCATATTTGAGATTTTTGAATACAAACCTATTTCCTTGAAATACCTTTCTGCAAAGTCTCTTACTTCATCAACGGAATTAACATTTCTTCCGATTAATATGGCGCTTAATCCTTCATGCGGTCTTGTTCTCATTTTTCGTTCTATATCTTTTTTCCCTATATTATACTTTCTTAAAATAGGTATTCTGATACGTTCTAAACCATACTCAGATTTAAGCTCAACCATAAGGCTCATAATTTATCTCCTGTTGTGGGATTTTTATCTAACAATTAATTATCAGTTAAGAATTTAAAATCTATCTAGGGATTATTATTCCATCCAAATCTTCATACTTTCCTTCTAAATATGCTTTGGCAGTTAAAGCGCATAGCAGTGCGTCGTATTCATCTTTATTTTTTCTAGGTTCCTTGGATAGTCCTAGGATTTTTTCTGATGCACTTGAGAAAACTTCAATGACCTTGCAATTTCTTTCTTTTAAAACTTTTACAAGATTTGAAGCACGTAAGACTAATAGTCTCATAGTAGGAAAAGCAGGTGATATGGGTTGGAAACCTCTTTTTAATAATTTTTCATCAGAGGTTCTCCATATACCAGTTCTAGGAAGCCAGAAAGGAGCATCTATTGCTATACAATCAGGTTTGATTTCATCTATCTCTTTTAGTATTTCCATATCTGAAAAAAGAAGTTTTGTTTGAGAGCCATTTTCATCTAGAAGGCAGAAGCCAGTAGGATTTTCGGCCTTTCCAGCAAGGTCTATGCCTACTACTTTCATATTAAATAATTGTATGGAAATTGATAAATACACATTAAATTAATTCTTATTATGAAGTGGGCAGTTTTAATAATAATTATTTTATTTATATCTTTGATAGCTTGGTACTTTACGCTAAACAAGCAAAATGAGACAGCCTGCAATGTACCATACATAGTTTATGATGGTCAATGCTGCTTAGACCAAAATAACGATGGTGTCTGCGATAAGACTGGAAATCAATCAGCAAATGTAGACTCGTGGCAAAGCGCTATCAATGCTGTTGATAGGCTAGAAACCAACTACACCCTTAATTGCAAAGGCGGAATCAAGGAGAATGTTCTTTACATTGTTCACATCATAAAGTCTCAAAATTATATAGAATGCTCAAAGTTAAAAGAAAGAATTGATGCAGTAAAATCAAAACCAGGTCTTTTCGACAACTACTTGAAGATAATAGACGACTGTAATAGCAATACAATGGAAGCTCTTTCAAGAACATTAAAAGGATTTGCTTACAGCCGTCTTTTGCCATTAAAGAATACGATTTCTGATTCAGATGACTTTTATTATATTTATTCTGGTTGTGCTCATGAGCCAGACCAATATGGAGGAACATTCTCATTTTTTCAAATGGCAGTAGACACTCAGTCCGGTACGACTGCAGGCATGAGTTCTCGTTGATATCAGTTATTTTAATAAATCTTAAAATTCCTAATTCTTCTTATGCTTGAAAAGCTTAGCGAAGGATTGAAAGACGCTCTAAGAAAAATAACAGGAGCAGGATACGTCGACAAGGAAGTTCTAGACGAGTTAGCTAGGGATATTCAGAAGACTCTTTTAGCGTCGGATGTTGATGTTAAGCTTGCTTCAGATTTGACTGAAAGAATAAAGAATAGGGCTTTAAATGAAAAACCTTCTGGTGGAATGACAGCAAAGGAACATGTGATAAAAATAGTTTATGATGAGTTGGTAAGATTGGTTGGCGAGAAGTCTGAACTTAGTCTAAACCCAGGAAGAGTAATGTTCGTTGGTCTGTTTGGTGCTGGTAAGACTACTTCAATCGGCAAGCTAGCCAAGTTTTACCAGAAAAAAGGTTTAAGACCTGCTTTGATAGGATGCGATGTCCATCGTCCAGCTGCTATGGATCAACTGTTGCAGTTATCATCTCAAGTAAATGTTCCATGCTATGCTCCAAAGGATGTAAAGGATCCAATAGAAATTTCTAAGCAAGGTATAGAAAAATTCAAAAAGTATGATATATTAATATTCGATGCTTCTGGTAGAAGCTCGTTGGACAAGGAATTAGCAGATGAGTTGAAAAGATTAGGAGAATTCGTAAAGCCTAACGAAGTGCTGTTAACAATACCAGCAGATTTGGGACAGGCTGCAGGACAACAGGCAGAAGGTTTCAAAAAACTTGTGGGAATAACTGGCATTTTCTTAACAAAAATGGATTCAACAGCCAGAGGTGGCGGAGCAATAACATCTTGTGCAATCACAGGAGCACCTATCAAATTCATCGGAACTGGTGAGAAAATTGATGCAATAGAAGTTTTTGACCCAGAAAGATTTATCTCAAGACTCATAGGTTTTGGTGACATTCAAGGTTTGATAGAAAAGGCAAAGGAAGCTGACTTCAAACCAGAGACAGCAGAAAAAATAATAGAAGGAAAGTTCACAATGAACGAATTCCTCGAGCAATTGCAATCAATGAAAAAAATGGGCTCTTTGAAGTCTATGCTAGGAATGATGCCAGGTCTTCCAGTAAAGATACCGAAAGAATTTGATATAGACAAGCAAGAAGAAAAAATGAAGAAATGGACAATCATAATACAATCCATGACGCAGGAAGAGAAAGATAATCCACAAATAATAGATGCTTCAAGAATAAAGAGAATAGCCAAGGGATCTGGCGCCACTGAATCAGAAATAAGAGATTTGTTGAAGCATTACGAACAGACAAAGAAGATGGTTAAAATGATTTCTAGTGGAGGAAAAAGAGGATTGCTTGCTAAATTTTCAAAGAAGTTCAAGGGCTTTTAATGAGAACATTCGTTCTTTATGCAAGAAAGGCTAGGTCTGATGACAACTTTAAACTAGGCGATCTAATAAATGCTGGTAGAATGGACTTGGTTTGTCGCTGCATATCATCAGCTCTATGGCTCTCACATAATGTTAGGGGAGACACAAGAATATTTGTTGTTCTAAACGGTCCACCCAAGCCGCCAGTTACAATATGCTTTCAAGGTTCAAGCCTATCAAAAGTTTACGTTGATGAGACTACTAATGCGAAATGGATTAAAAAATTATTATCAATGAAATTCGGAAAAGAGTGGCTGGACTTAGAGGGGACTAGGATTGCTAGAAAAAGTTTCCAAGAGGTTTTATCAGAATTGAATGGAAAGAATTATGTCCTGCATGAAAAAGGTGAATTCATAGAAAATGTGAAAATAGACGAGAATCCTATATTTGTGCTAGGAGACCAGGTCGGCTTGCCGGATAAGGAAGAGAAGTTTGCTCTTCGAAACGGTGAAAAAATATCATTGGGAAAAAACGTTTATCTTGCTAGTGCCTGCATATCTATTATAAATTGGGTTTGTGATAAAAATGGAATTGATTGAAAAAACAATAAAGATTTTAGAAAAACCTCTGTGTGACCATTGCCTCGGTAGATTTTATTCTGGTCTTCTGTCAGGCTACACAAACGATGAAAGGGGAAATTTCATCAGGTCGTTATTGGCTATGATGATTGACTCCAAGTCAATAGACTATTCAAAGATAGAGCCAAGCAACTTTTACGATTTTAAATTCAGGATTAACAAGGATTTTTCTCCACCAAAGCCAGAAAAATGCTTTCTATGCAACAATCTGTTTGAAGACCTGGATGACTATGCTAAGAAAGCAGCTAAGAAATTGAAAGACATAGAGTTTAACAACTTCCTTGTCGGTTCGATAATACCATCAGTTATTTTGGAAAAGGAAGAAAAAATGTGGGAAATCACAGGCATTGATTACGTCGAATCAATAAAGTCGGAAATAAACAGGGAGCTCGGAAAGAAGATATGGGATATTATAAAGAAACCTGTAAATTTCAAGAATCCAGACATAGTAATACTTTTGAATCTAGAGGAGAAGGACGTTGAAATCAAAATAAACTCGTTGTTTATACTCGGCTATTATAAGAAACTAAGAAGAGGGTTTCCGCAATGCAAGTGGGGAACGCCTGGCAAATATAATACTTCTACTCAAGAAATGGTGGCAAAGCCCATCATGAAAGTTACAAAAGGAAAGGAAGATTTCTTCCACGGATATGGACGAGAGGATGTGGATGCTAGATGCTTGGACTGGAGGCCGTTTGTAGTAGAGATAACAGAACCTAAAATCAGGAACTTTAATCTAAAGAGTATCGAGAAGAAGATAGACAAAAGGATCAAGGTAAAGCTACTAAAGATATCTGACAGGTTTACAGTCAGAAGAATAAAAACTGAGATGGGCGACAAGACCTATAGGGTTATTGCTACGTTCAACAAACCAGTAGAAAAAGCAGAACTAAATAAGTTAAAAGGTCTTGTGGGTTTAATCCACCAAAGGACACCTATTCGAGTCTCTCATCGAAGGGCAGATTTGATTAGAAAAAGATTGGTTAAAAGCATAAAGTACAAACAAATAAACAAAAAATCTATAGAGCTCATAGCCAAGACAAGTGCAGGCCTTTATGTCAAGGAACTCGTCTCAGGAGACAATGGAAGGACGAAACCCTCTGTTGCAGAAGTGCTTGGCGTTGAAGCAAAGCCAAAGAATCTGGATGTTATAAAAATCGACAAACCAAAGAATTTATAAATTTATAAGTGTAATGCTGTATGTGATTAAATGGTTGTAAAGTCTCACGGTCCTAGAAGAAGGACAAGGGAGAAGTTTAGGATAAGAGGGAAAATCTCTGTAAATAGATTTATAAGAAAGTTTAACATTGGAGACAAGGTTGTAATTGACATAGTGTCCTCTTCTTTGAACGGTATTCCATTTAAAAGATTTCAGGGCTTGTCAGGAAATGTTATAGAGAAGAGAGGTAACGCCTATCTGATAGAAATAAAAGACGGAAACAAGACAAAGAAAATTCTAGCAAATTCAGAGCATCTAAAGACTATTTAAAATCAAGTTTATATCTTTCTAAGAAATATTTTTCTACATGCGGAGGTAGCCAAGCTTGGTCTAAGGCGCAGGCTTGAGGAGCCTGTGGGTTAGTCCCTTCGCAGGTTCAAATCCTGCCCTCCGCACATTACTCCGAACATCGTTAGTTCTGAGGATGTATTGGAATATCTCAAAATAGGGCCTACGTATTCTACGGATATACAGAACTACTTTAGCAAGGAAGAGAATGTAAGAGGCTATGTCAGAAATCTATTATCTCAACTGTATAGAAGAGGCAAAGTCGTCAGGTCTCCTTTCAAGATAATGAAAGGTTACATCTATGCTCTTCCGAGGGATAAGGATAAGGTAATTAATAAGATTAAGGAAATGACTCCTCCTTACGTTAGAAATGCATTAGAGATAGTAATGAGCAGGAGAAAGCTTTTTACTTTAAACTCTTTGGTTGAAATGACCTCTGGAAACTTTGAGAGTATAGAATATTACTTGGATAATGTTTTTGCTAGACAGTTGAATTGGATAAAATACGGGTATCATAAATCTTTCAAAATCTATTGGAATGCAAAATACTCTAAAGAGGAGCTTTTGGAAGATTTTGAAAAAGAAATATCAGAAATACATAGAAGAATCAAGGTAGAAGGTTCTAAATTCGAGGAAGAGGTAAAAGAACTCTTAGATGGCTATTTACTCAATCTTCCTGTTAAGGTTGAATCATATTCTAAAGGCACTCCTTCAGGAAAATACTTCTTTGATTTAGCATATAATCTGTATCTTTTTAATGAGTTTCCCATTCAGTTGAAAATCGAGATAAAGAATCATATACCGAATCTGAATGAGGTTGCTTTCTTCTGGAGAAAGACAAGAGAACTCAGACATGGATTCATCATACCAATAATGATAGCTCCAGCCTTCCCTTCTGTAGTCTATAGGTCGTTTGGAGATATTCTTTATCTCGTAAAATACGATAAACTAAAGGAGTTTGTAGAAGGCTTAAAGATTAGTCTTAAATTCTGACTTTTCTATATTATCAGTATGCCTTTAACTGAAAAGGAAAAGAAATTTTATGATTTAATTATAGAAAAATTAGAAGAAGAGAAAAAGGAAAAAGAAATATTTAGACACAGTTCTAAGTTTTACGAATTAGTAATTTTATATACATCCTTACTTTTTATTGTATTAGCTCAATGGTATGTTAATGATATCCAAACTTCAATAATATTTATATTATTATTGTCTTCAGCATTATCTACAGTTAGCCTTTTAACTGTTATAATAGGACATACTCTTATGAGATATGAAAAGCCATTTTTTAGACAACTTGAACAGTTCTTTCATAGATTTTCACTTGGATGCTTTTTTATGTCAGTTTTCTTACTTTTTATTGATTTATTTATCATGGTTTATGAAAAGATTGGTTGTATTATGTTATCTTTATTCCTTTTCATTACAATATTTATTATAATTTTTATAGCGGTTTTTGTGTCTCTTTATACATATTTCATTATAATACCTCAAGAAAGAAAGAGACGGAGAAGATAACTCTTAAATCCTCTTTAATTTTTAACTTTCTTAATAATAGGCTTCTATTAAAATAAGCTTATGGAATAGCTCATATCATTTGCTGATTTTTACTAATTTAATAAAAATTCTGAAAGAGTTATAAGCATATTTTAAGGACTTACAGAAAGGTTTTTAATTTAATTAAAATAACATTTATTTATGAATAAAGGCTATGTAGTAACTTACCTTCCTTTCAAAAAGTATGTTATTTTGATGATAATAATCTTTTTATTTTATATTGCTTTTATTTATTATCCGCTTTGGTATCCAAAGTTAGAAAGTTTAGCTTTAAAATTAAATCCGTCGACAAGCGACATAACTACACTTCAAGAAATAAGAGAAAATCCAGAAACTTATGATAATAAAACAGTAACAACTGAGGGACAAACTTATGGTTTAATTGAAAAGAATACTTGGAATATGGGAGTTGGAAATGTATTTGAAGGTTATTATATGCTCTTAACTAAGACAGAAGGATATTCTTATGGTCAAATAAAAACTACTGTGCTTACAAATGAACAATTAAATTATGTAAAAAACATATCTACTTGTGTAAATTCACAACCTATTTTTAGGGTTATAGGAACAATAAAAGTAAATTACTATCAAACTTCAGAATTTAGTAAATCTGTTAGTGATATTGAAATAATGCCTACAAAAATAGAATTTGTTAGATGCAATAAATAATTAAACTGTTTCTAATTCTTTCTTTAGGTTTTTAAACTTAGAAATATGAATCTTCTCTAAATCCTTATCTTTTAGAGTAAGCATTTTAGCCAGTAGAGTAATGCATTCTATTATCAGGTCTTTCCTCTTTTGCCTATATTGAGTTCTTATTGATGTCATATCCAATCTTCATCTTCTACTTCCTTCAAATTTCCACAATCTTTGCATACTCTGAATTCGCTGTCGCATTCCGGACAAATCACCTCTAACTCTTCATCACAATCTGGGCATATCTGAGGCTGGAATGTATGTTCAGACGATGTTGATGTTAAAGGTTTTTGATTCTCTATCATTACTTCTCTCATCAAATCCTTCAATCTCTCTTCTGTCATCTCCATTATCATCATCTCCTATTTCTTTTAGAACTAAATCTCTTAGTCTATCAGATGTTGTACAACCGTCTTTATTACAGATTTCTATAAATTTCTCATATGTCCCTTCGTTAACCTTTACTCCTAATGTCTTCATTAACTCACGAATTAACGGTTAATTCTTTTGGTTAACGGTTAACTTTATGGTTAACAGTTAACACTACTAGAAAGAGCTCTTTCTATTAAGAATTTTGGATTAACAGTATAAATAATTATCTCGATTTTTTTGTCAAAGCTTATTAAAAACTTATTAAACAATTAATAATATGAAAGAACTATCATTTTCAAAACAAGATTATATAAAAATAATAAAAAATCGTATTTCAAATGGTATTCTGTTTTTATGTCTTATTAAGCCTAGATGTTCAAAGGAAATTGCCAAAATTAAAGGTAAAGAAAGTGATGATAGAAATATTTCAAAAGTACTAAATGAAATGAAAAGAAAAGGATTTCTAGAAGTCATAGAACCTGAAGAAAGAGAGTATCCTAATTCCAAATACTTTTTAGTGCCAATAGATGCAATAATAAGAATGTTTGAAATTGAATTTGACTTTAAATGTAATAAAAAAGAAAAAGAAGAACTTACTAAAGTCTTTGAAGATTCTAACGCCAGAATGGTTTGGTATAATTCTAAACCATTCGAAAGAGACAAAATAGAGAAAACATTCTTTGAATGGATTATAAGTGAATATGAAAAGAGATATCCAGCTTTCAAGTATCATAAATATACATTAAAAGTACATCAAAAATTAAATGAAATTTTATCTAAAAAATTGGTAAATAAGTTAAAAAGAAGAAAATTGCTACGTAAAAAATAATGATTTTTTACACATGTAAAAAATTGCTAAATATTATTAAATAGCAATAAAATTCATTCTTTCAAACTTTCTTGTATGGAGAAAAAGTCTTTAAAAATTGTTGTAGGTTTTGCATTACCTCTACAAGCAATTGAAAAAGTAAACAAATTAGCTTCAAGCTCAGGTCTAAGCAGAAGTGAATATCTGAGAAGTTTAGTTCTTAGGCATTTAGAGCAGAAAGAGGGTGATTAACACGGAAATCAAAACAAAGAACAAGAATGAGATTAAGGAATTCATAGGGACATTACAGAAGGTAACAACAATCAAAGAAACTAGAAAACCAGATAGGTACCAATTGAGAATTGTAGTGAATGATAGATGGTTTATCCTCTTCGGAACTGAAGAGCAGTTGCAATTTAGAATAAGACCGTTTGAGGTTGGACAACAAGTAAAAGTAAGATATACAACATCAATTTTTAATGAAAAAGAGTACTATACGGCAATTGGTATCAAAGCAGTTAAGCAAAGTTCATTAGAGGGAGATAATGAATCTCCCAATGACATTGAACATAGAATTAAGGTTATGGAAGACAGCTTACTTCTGCAATTAGGTGAGATTGAACAAATGAAGAAGAGAATAGGTTGTAAGTATGAAAGAATTGAAGAAGAAAGTAATAGTGATTGAAGAAACTCCATTCGGCTCAAACATATTTGAATCTACAGCGGAAGAATTGAAATCAGTAGGAAAGACAACATTTTGCAGAAAGAAGAATCCTGATAAGAAGACAATATTTCAAATCATTAACAAATGGAAGGAATCGTTTAGCATAGTTCATTACAAGGACAATGATTTCTTGAATGTGTTTGTCAACGGTGGAACTCATAGTTCTAGATTCGTTTTGTCTAAGGAGCTCTTGGAGAGACTTGTTAGTACATGTACTAAATATATTGATATGCTGAACACAAAGGAAGTAGACCAAAAGAGCTCAGATATAGCTCAAAAATAAGGTTTGGATATGTTATGTCAATTAAGAAACCATCTAAAACTCAAATTACCATACAGTTATCACCAATTTTGATACAGAAATTGGATAAGGAAGCTGAAGAGAAGCAGATATCTAGAAGTGAAGTTATTAGAAGTAAGCTTTGGATGGCTTATTGGAGTGAAAAATAGTTTTTATTTCTTTTTCAAACATGCGTTTAGAAATGATAACACAATACGTAAACACTACAAACTCCCCATCATACATTTACAATATAAATTTCAGCTAACATCTTCTAATAGATGGTATGGCTGTACCAGACATAACTGATTTTACAAGCATGATTATATCAAGCTTAGGTATATCACCTTTATCCCTAATCATCTCATTTCCCTTGGGTTTTGTAATACTGTATTCTATCCTTTTCAAAAACTCTGAATGGAATAGGGTAGGTGAAATAGGTAAAACTATTTTCTCATTTTTTATTGGATATTCTATTTTTACTATAACTAGATTTTTTGTCTGGTTCTTAATAATGCCAATTTCTGCAGTTTTATATCAATCAGATTTACCTTCTCAAACAGATAATATAGTTAATACACTTTTAGCAGCATTTTTCATTTTCTATTTAGCGGACTTTATTCAAAACAAACGTAAAAAAGAAGGCATTATTAATATCATATTTAAAGTATTCTTACTTTCTACAGCATTAGTTATTTTTGTATTGTTGATAATGTTAACATCTATTTATTTTTCTTCATTAAGTTTTATCTCTGGTTTTACTTTAGTGTTTATTTTTCTTTCATTTATCTTTAGCTTTTTTGGAGCTTACATAATTATATTGTTCCTTAAAAATAGGCAAATAAAAAAAGTCACAAGTTTTAAAATTAAGATATCAAAAAGAAATCGTAAATATATTTCAACAAAATATGTATTAATAGCACTTGTAATAATTTTTACTATATTTACAGTTATTTTGAGCTTTTTAATTCCACATGTAACTTATTATGATATAAAGGAAAAAGAAGTTTTGATTGATGGAAACAGATTATCATTGTTTAATCAGCAATTTTGGTCTTCTTACAGAAATGTAGAAATGCCAATTAAAATAGAAAATAGTGGATATTTAGGATGGATACCTATAGATTATAAGGACATTATAACCAATGTTTCAGACCCTTATTTTATCATTAATACATCTGACGGCGTTTTTAATATACAAGAGCATGCGTTTCCTAACGAATATATAACTAAATTATTTTCTCTCAAAAATGCAACAATAGACAAACCAATTAATAAATTCATTTTATTTTTTGATAAATATACTTTTTTGGATAGCAATAAAATAGGTATCATCACTCTGAATGTCTACAAAGGCATAAATCTAAGT